>Ga0334882_1001171_pt1 | contig 32976 bp, 40 predicted proteins | sample GraSluR1_MG_5_FD_207226 | JGI IMG/M metagenome (GOLD analysis project Ga0334882, IMG submission 207226) | Sludge microbial communities from methane-producing bioreactor in Wageningen University, Netherlands - Granular Sludge_15_04-R1 | ecosystem: Engineered > Bioreactor > Anaerobic >... | reverse complement strand
TTCCAGGGTCTTGGTCTTTCCGCAGCCCAGGGTCAGGATCGGTTCGATGGTAAAAACCATACCCGGTACGATGGGCTGTCCCACCCCCTTCTCGCCCACGGGAAGGACCATGGGTTCCTCATGGATGTCCCGGCCGATACCGTGGCCCACAAAATTATCCATCACGTGGCAGCCGTATTTCAGGGCCATGGAAGAGATGGCATGACCCACATCTCCCATCCTGTTTCCCGCCCGGGCCGCCTTGATGCCCGCCATGGAAGCAAGCCAGGCTGCCTTGAGAAGCCGCCTTTGATCCGGAGTACCCCGGCCCACCAGAAAGGTCCAGGAACCGTCCCCGTACCACCCCGCCAGCTCCACGGTGATATCGATGGTAACCATGTCTCCGTCTTCCGGGGGAGTATCGGTGGGGAGGCCGTGGGCGGCCACCTGGTTTACCGAAGCGCAGATTCCCGCAGGATAACCCCGGTAGCCCTTCAGGGCCTTCCCGGCATCGCCGTCGGTGATCTGTTCTTCGCAGTAGCGGTTTATCGCCAGGGTTGTCATCCCCGGGGCTATCATCTGCCGGATGTCTCTCAGGGTGTTTTCCACCAGGGCGGAGGCACGGCGGATGTACCCCACCTCCAGACGGGTTTTCAAGGGTATGGTCTTCTCCACGTCGGGCCGCCTTTTATCCCAGATCCGGCCGGAGCTTTTTCGCTCCGCCCAGGTAGAGGGGCTTTAACTTCCGGCCGTCATCAACATGGGCGGTGATGAGAACCCGTATCATCAAAGGAAGGGAACCCTGGTAATCCGGTTCCTGGGCACAAAAAAGCGGTACCTCTCCGAAGCCTTTATGCCGAAGAGCGGCGGCGGGATTCAGGGCCGTCACATCGGCGGTCTGGGTAAACTGGATCGAGATAATCTGATCTTCCTCAAGGGAATTTGTGGTCAGGAGTCCCTCGATCATTTCAGATACCTTTTTCAACACCGTTTCTCTGCTGTTCTCTTCCAGCTGTACGGCTCCCCGGACGGCTCGCACCATGGTTCTGTACTCCCTGATCTTTATTGCAGCTGGAGGAATCCCGTAAGAAACTGAAGAAAAAAGTGGATTCCCCCTAGAATTAATATCGTCACAATGGTGGTAAAGAAGAGAACCGCGGGGAATGTTTTATAGAGAATTGCTTCAAGAATCTGTAAAACCAGGGTAAGCAGGGAGAGTAAAAGAAAAACAAGGGATGCCCTGTCGATCAATTGGAGCAGCATGATCTGGGTTTTTTCCTGAAAAGCCTGGAGGTTGCCGATGATGAACAGCAGAAGAAGCATCAGGGACAAAAGAAAGAGGTAAAGGGCGCCCTGCCTCAGGAAGTAAGAGAACTTGAATGGTATTTTTTCCACCCCCCGAGTATATCACCCTCCCCCAAGCTTGCACAACGCAAAGACAGACTTTACACTGAGCCTATGGATTATATTGCTTCCCAAGAGGTCGACGAATTACTCTCAGATAACCCCGAACTTAAAGAGGAACTGATAAACACCATTGCCGGGGCGGCTCAACCTTTGGAGCCGCTTCCCACGGGGGAGACTTTTCGGGGGAAATGGGCCGCCCCGCCCCGGGCGGTTCTTTTTGATATTTACGGCACCCTGATCATCTCCCAGTCCGGTGATGTGGGCAGCGCCAGGTCAGGGGGAAAACGGGAAGTTTTCAGACAAGCCTTGTCCGCGGTGGGCATAGCCCCCCTCAGGGATGACCAGGCCGACCTGATTCACGACACCTACTTCGCCGAAATTCTGGAAAGCCACCGCCAGTCCCGGGAGGAAGGAATCGATTTCCCCGAGGTGGATATCGTCTCGGTCTGGCATCGGGTCCTTGAAAAAACCGTGATACATCAGGGATTTCCCCTGGCTGTAACCGCAGAACTTCTGGCCCGGCTTGCCGTGGAATATGAAGTCCGTGCCAATGCCTGCGCTCTCATGCCCGGAGCGGCAAGGCTCCTGGAACATCTGGCGGCAAAACAGATTCCCCGGGGTATAATTTCCAACGCCCAGTTTTATACGCCTCTTCTGGTGGAGGCCCTTCTTGGCAAACCACCGGAAGGCCTGGGTTTTGAGAAGGATATTATCTTCTGGTCCTACCAGGAAAGGTGCGGCAAGCCTTCGGCCCGGCTTTTTCAGAAAGCCCGGGAAACCCTGGCTCTCCGGGGGCTTGCCGACCTCCGCCGGGTGGTCTACCTGGGCAACGATGTTTCCAAGGATATTATCCCCTCTCGAAAGGAGGGTTTTACTTCGGTTCTTTTTGCCGGGGATGTCCGATCCCTCCGGTGGGGAGAAAAAGATCCTTTGTACAGTTATCTTAAACCTGATATAATTATTACCGAGCTTGATCAGCTCACATCCTTACTAAGTGGTTGATTTATGAAGAAATTTTTTACCCTCCTTATTCTCTTTCTCATCCTCGGCGGTGCGGCGGCGGGGTTCTACTTTGGATGGCTGCAGCTTCGGCTGGGAGAGAACGACTACGGTGTGGTCTTCACCAAAATGTACGGCTACGATGACAAGGTTCTTGAACCGGGCCGTTTCATATGGCGCTGGGAAGCCCTTATCCCCACCAACCTGAAACTTCATGTTTATCATCTCGAACCCCAGCAGCGTGAGCTATCCGTATCGGGTACCCTTCCCTCCGGGGATCTCTACCGGAACTTTTTTGAAGGGAATCCCGACTTCTCTTACCGAATCACCCTGGTGCTGAATTTTATCCTTGATCCCGAAGCCTTACCTCGTCTCGCCGAGACTGAAAATCTGACTCCCGATAATCTGGATTCCTACTACCAGCGGCAGCTGAGCGCGGCGCTGGCGCAGGCGGTGAATATTCTCAGGGAGAAAGCCGAAGATCCCGACTTTTATACCGGCCAGGGAATCCCTAAAGAAAATCTGGAAGAGCTCATCGCCGGTCATCTGGGCCGGCAGCTTCCCGAAATAAAACTTAACAGCCTTCTTGTCAAAGATGTTACGGTACCCGACCTGACCCTCTATCAAAAGGCCCGGGAAGCCTACTTTGCCATGATGGAAACCCAGAAATCCCTGAGTACCGAATCTCTGCGGGCTGCCACGGCCAAGGCCATGGAAAAAAGCGTCAACCTTGAACTGCTGGAGAAATACGGCGAACTGCTTACCAGGTATCCGGTACTTCTCGACTACCTTAACGCCAACCCCGCCATTGCCGTGGAAATGCTTCTGGGACAACTTCAGGAGTAGGGATTGGGATATTTTTACAATTTCGAGAAACTGAAGTATCTGAAGGAAAAGCGTTCGGAAGGCTGTATTCTCTGTCTCATCGATCAAGGGTCCGATGCCGTCATTGATCTGACCCTGCACAAGGACGAGCTTTTCATCGTCAGCGTCAATCTCTACCCCTACAACCCCGGCCATCTTCTTATTTTCCCCCGCCGTCACATCACCGACATCCGGGATCTGACGGTCGAAGAAAGTGCGGCCCTGGCGGTGCTGGAAAAAAAATTCCTGCAGATCCTGGATGAAATCTACCATCCCCAGGGGTTTAACCTGGGATATAACATGGGCCGCGACGCGGGAGGCTCCATAGACCATCTTCATCTGCACATAATCCCCCGTTACCGGGGCGAGGTGGGGGTGGTGGATATTGTGGCGGGACAGAGGATGCTGGTAGAAGCACCCGACAGGACGGCCCGGCGGATAGGCGATTATCTGAGAGAAAACCCGAATCCTTGATTTCTAACCCAAATCAGTGCCTCTCCAGCTTGATAACCTGACTCATGAGGTTCCAGAACTTTCTCAGGTGATCCCGCCTGGTGATCAGCAGGGTTTTCAGCAGTACCGGTCGGCCCTGAATCAGGTAGTGGGTGCCCAGCTGTATTTTCATCATCTCCGCAGGGCTGGTGATCATCTCATCAAGCAGCTTGAGAAATCCGCTTATGTCTTCTTCGGCCCTCTCAAGCAGCAGTTTCACCTCCCTGTCCTTTTGAATCACAATGCTGCGATACATCTTCTGCAGGGTGGGATCGGAAGCCAGAGAAAAACGGAGCCGCTGAAAGAGCTTGCCGTCCTCCGACTCGGGGGAGAGGCTGTAGTCAAACTCTTTGACTCTCTGCTCCGTCTCCTCGAACGAACCGGAGTATTTCTCAAGCCTGTCCCGGGTTAACCTGTTCTGAGCGAGGATATTTCGGTCCAACAGCTGGACCATGTCGTAAAAATACTCCCGATAAAAATGATGAACGTAATTATAGAGCAGATTCACCGACTTGGTGTGAACAAAGAAAGGGAGGCCCAGTTTCTCATAATCGATGGTGGAATAATCGCGGTAATTCTGGAGGGCAAACAGTTTTTTCCCTTTGAAAAGGACGTCAATTTCCTCCTGGATGAAGCGCTGCTGAATTTCCGGGTACTTTTCATCGAGCCGGAACACAAGAAGCTTTTTAAGAAGCAGATAATAAAACTCCTTGAAATGAAGCTCCGGCACATCAGGCTGAATGGTGAAGTACGGATCCCTTTGAAAATACCGCAGTATCTCAAGGAGGGGCATGTTCCGCTGCATCCTGATACTCTTGCGGTAGATATCCTGAATCCAGTGGAGATGCTGCTTGAGCCGTTCCTCCTTCATTAATTCCGGTTCCCGCTCTTCCTTCTCGTTTTCTTCCTCATTCTTCCGGGCTTCTTCACTGATCATGAAAAGGAATTCCATCAGGGTAGAATCGACCTTAAGGGGTTCATGAATCCTTGAAACCGTTTGAGTGGCGATGTAGAGTTTTTCCAGGTACCCTAAAGCCAGCATGGCGGAAGCGTTTTTAAAGTAGGGTTTCTTAATTTCCGGCATGGCCACGGGATTGAATCTGAAGAGCTGAAAAAAGGAAGCATAGGGGAAGAGAACCATGTCTTTGAGAAAGTAAAAGGGGGAAAGCTGGGTTTCGGCTTCCATGATGTCCTGAGCGGGAATGGCCTCGATATAGAGGGAAAGACGTTTGAGGAGCTCTTCCCTTAACGCTTCCCGGCTTCCTGTTTCTGAATAGAGGGCAACCAGCTCTTCCATACTGATAAACTGCTCCAGGGTCTCCTGGGGGTTTTCAATCCGCTGATTCATCAGGAAGATAACTACCCGTTCAAAACCTCCTTCCTTCAGCCATAAATCCTGAAAATACCGCCTCACAGGCAGGATGGTCTGATAGATTTCAAAAAGAGCCTGGGCTAAAACAGGTGTCAGGTTTCTGGTTTCGAACCCCGTTATTCCCGGAGCCTTTCGGTTGATGATGTGTTTCAGAGCTTGAACCTGCCGGGCCGCAAAGACCTCTTCCTTCTTTTTCCCCGACAGGCGGCTTAACATCCAGATGATGACTTTTTGGAAAAAGGAAAGATGTTTCAGTTCCTCCAGCAGAAGCTTGTTCCTTTCCCCTTCGGTGTGAGCTTCGCTTACCCCGTCCACCTCGGTTACGCTGGTGCTGGTAATGGACTGTTTTATTTTTAAGAGAAGATCTTCCCTTTCCTTTTCGGACAAATCACCGGAAAGCTCTTCCAATACTGTCTTTTTCACTAACCCCTGTCCTCACTGTCAAGATCATAGATTAAGATGGCCGTTCCTTCCTTTGGTTCCACGAAGCTGTCTTCAGAAATAACTTCGTTGCTGATTCCAAAGCCCCGGCGGTCCCAGACCAGTTCATCCAGAGGCCACCGGAGACCTCGGGATCTGAGCCGGCAGACAACGGGGCCGACGGGAAAAAGGGAAACCCGGCGGTTGATTTTATCTCCCAGCCTTATCCTTCTGTTTACAAGGATAATCCCTTCCCGGGCGGTAAACCACTCCAGGGGTGGATTTTCTTGTTCAAAAAGAGTCTTCAGGGCAAAGATATGGTCAATCCGGCCGCCGCCACCCCCATAAAGCGTAATTTTGTGATACCCGCGCTGCCGAAGAGCCTCCATGGCCAGTTCTGTGTCGGTTTCGTCCTTATAACGGGAAGCTCTGATTATTTCGGTATTCTTCAGCTCCTGGAGAATCGAAGGATCTCTGAGGGAATCCATATCCCCCGCCATAAGGAAGGGGGCCTTACCCCTCTCAAGAAGATAATCAAGCCCGCTGTCTGCGGCGGCTATGACGTCATAATCTGATTCGATTTTTTCAAAGAAACCCCAGGAAGGTTTTTCACCACCTATGACAAGAAGAGCTTTCAAAAACAACCTCAATTACAAAAGAAAAGCTTATAAGAAGATATCACAAAAGATTTTAAAGTTCTTATTTCTTTTTACTAAAGGGATTTTTTTTAACACCGAAAATAATGAAGAAGGACAAGGATGTCCCGACAGATTTTTCATGGAGGAACATATGATTATTAATCACAACATGAGCGCACTTTTTGCCCACCGCAGCAACAAGTTCAACAACCTGAATGTGACAAAGGGAATGGAAGCTCTCTCTTCTGGAATGAGAATTAACCGGGCCGGCGATGATGCTTCAGGCCTGGCGGTTTCCGAAAAGATGAGGAGTCAGATTCGAGGACTTCAGCAGGCTGAAGAAAATGCGGCCAACGGTATTTCTTTCATCCAGACCACCGAAGGATATCTTCAGGAAACCCAGGATATTCTTCAAAGGATGCGGGAACTGGCGGTCCAGAGTTCGAACGGCATCTACTCTACTGAAGACCGGATGCAGATTCAAGTGGAGATTTCCCAGCTTGTGGATGAGGTTAACCGCATCGCCAGTCATGCCCAGTTCAACGGCATGAACCTGCTCACCGGCCGTTTTGCCAGGGAAACCGGAGAAAACAGCGTTACCGGCAGTATGTGGTTCCACATCGGAGCCAACATGGACCAGAGAGAGCAGGTTTACATCGGAACTATGACAGCCCAGGGCCTGGGCATTCAGAGTGCCAACGGTCTTCCCCATTCCGCTTCGTTCATTTCGATTGAGACCGCCGACAGCGCCAACAGGAGCATCGGGGTTCTTGACATGGCTTTGCGGAAGGTGAACAAGCAGCGGGCTGATCTCGGTGCCTATCAGAACAGACTGGAACACAGCATCAAGGGGCTTTCGGTGGGCGCTGAAAATCTTCAAGCCGCTGAATCCCGGATCCGTGATGCCGATATGGCCCGGGAAATGGTTGAGTACACGAAAAACCAGATTCTTGTCCAGTCCTCGACAGCCATGCTGGCTCAGGCCAATCAGAAGCCTCAGTCGGTTCTGCAGCTTTTCCAGTAAGGAAATCGGGGCTGAAAAGCTCCGCGCTCATGGGGAACTTGAGAAGCCGGAAATTTATTCCGGCTTCTTTTTTTTTAGCCCCATGAAAACCGAAACGCCCTGCCATAAAGCCCCGGATTGACAACTTTTTCTTAACCGTGTTTACTACATTACGTGTTAAGGAAGCTTCCCCCCATAATTCGAGAATTTGGCAGACCCTTTACCGACGCCGGCTTTCAGTGTTACCTCGTGGGGGGCACAATTCGGAACCGGATGATGGGACTGGAGATGACCGATTTCGACCTTGCCACCGATGCCAGACCGGAAGAGGTAAAAAAAATATTCAGGAAGGTGATTCCCACCGGCATCCAGCACGGCACCGTAACGGTTCTCTACAAAGGGCATTCTTTTGAGGTCACCACTTTCCGGGTTGAATCCCAGTACACAAACCTCCGCCACCCTGACCAGGTTCATTTCACCCCCGACATCTTTGAAGATCTTAAACGCAGAGATTTTACCGTCAACGCCATGGCCCTTAATCTGACCACCAATGAGCTTGTGGATCCCCACGACGGGCGCGGCGATATTGGACGGAAAATTATCCGGGCCATCGGCGATCCGGAGGAACGTTTCAACGAAGACGGATTAAGACTCCTTCGGGCCGTCCGATTCATGAGCCAGCTTGATTTTGACATAGAAAAAAACACCCTGGAAGCCATGGGCGCCTGCGCATCCAACATTCAAAAGGTGTCCCAGGAAAGGATCAGGGACGAACTTATCAAAATACTTTTATCGAACCGACCATCCCGGGCTTTTTTCCTCATGGAGGAAACCGGAATTCTTCCCCTGATTCTTCCTGAACTCTCCCGCAGCAGAGGTATCGGGCAGAAGGAGCGTCACTTGTTCGATGTTTTTGACCATTCGGTTTACTCCGTCGATGGAGCTTCAAAGCACATCCTGGAGATCCCCCTGGCGGCCCTGCTTCACGATTTAGGAAAACCCGATACCTTGAAACCGGATAAACAGGGCAACCCGACTTTTCATGGCCATGAACAGCGATCGGTTGAACTGGCCCATGACATTCTAAAAAGACTGAAATTCCCCAGGGCTCTGGAAGAAAGGGTCTGTCATCTGATAGCCCATCACATGTTTAATTATGAGCCGGCCTGGACCGATGCAGCGGTAAGACGGTTTTTAAGCAAAGTTAACCCCCGATATGTTCCCGATTTATTTCATCTGCGAAGGGCCGACAGCTATGGCACCAATCTGGATACAGCCAGCCTGGAGCCGCTTATTTCTTTTCAGAAACGAATCGAGGAAGTGGCCGCCAAGGATGAAGCACTCACTATTAAGGATTTAAAAATAAACGGCAACGACCTTTTCAAAGAAGCCGGCATTCCCAAGGGTCCGATTATGGGGGTGATTCTTGATTTTCTTCTTGAAGCGGTGCTGGAAGACCCTGAAATAAACGATTCCGATACACTCCTGTCGCTGGCGGTGAATTTCTATGAAAACCGTCTTCGACCGGATGGGGTGTAAATTCTAGGTTTCTTTTAAATCGATGTCGAGATCCTTAAAGGCGATGGCAGCTGCCTTTTGTTCCGCCTCTTTTTTGTTTTTTCCCTTTCCCGGGCCGTAAACCTTTCCCCCGACCTTTACTTCCATCCAGAATGTTTTATCGTGGTCGGGACCGGTTCTTTTAACCATCTGGTACTTGGGATAACTTTTATACTTCTTCTGGATATATTCCTGCAGCAGGGTTTTATAGTCTTTTCGATGCTTGTTTTCCAGCACCTTGTTGATCTCAGGAACAATGTACTTGAGGATGAAGGCTTTGGCCGCTTTCATTCCCGAATCAAGGAAAAGGGCGCCGAAAATGGCCTCCATACAGTCAGCCAGGATGGCTTTCTTGCTTCGGCCGCCGGAGTACTCCTCTCCCTTGCCAATGAGAATAAAGTTGTCCACCCGAATGGCTTTGGCGATATCGGCAAGGCTGTCTTCACTGACCACAAAACTTTTCACCCTCGCCAGATCCCCTTCAGCCCGATCACCGAGGATATCATAGAGATATTCACTGACCACCAGCCCCAGGACACTGTCGCCTAAAAATTCGAGTTTTTCATTATTATCAGTTTTTTGGGAACACTCATTTGCGTAGGACCTGTGACAAAAGGCCAGGTTCAGAAGATCCATCTTCTTGAACCTGACCCCTGTATTTTTCTCAAAGAGCTGAAGCTCTTTTTTCCGTTCCCCCGAAAGGGGGGGCGCATCGTGAGTCTTCCCTTTTGGGAGTAAGTTCACAAAGTCTTATTTTGCCGAACGGATGAAATCCACCGCATCTTTGACTGTCTCGAACTCGTTGGCCTTCTCGTCGGGAATGGTAATGCCCATTTCCTCTTCGATGGCATAAACAAGCTCGTAGGTGTCAAGGCTGTCGGCGCCAAGATCCTGGCGAAAAGAAGCGTCAAGGGTAATCTTGTCTTCTTCGACTTCAAGCTTTTCAGCGATCAGTTTCTTTACTTTCTCAAAAAGTTCGTCCATAGTCTAAAACTCCTTCTAAGCCATATCTTCCAGGTCCAGGACCTGTTTTCCCTTATAGAATCCGCATTTAGGGCAAACTCTATGGGGAAGAACACTGTTTCCACAGTTGGCGCACTCGGTAAGAGTCCCAACACTCAACTTGGAGTTGATCGCCTTCCGGCGTCTTGTTCTGGCTTTCGAAGCTTTATTTTTAGGTACTGCCATTGTTCAACCTCTCATAACTCTAATAGTCCCATGAAGATACCGTAATGCCCTACTCTTGTCAAGCACCGTGCATCTTCTCCATAAGAGCTTTGAAAACCACCTCTGGTACCATCGCTTTAACAGCTCCGTCGTATTGGGCAATCTCCTTTACCACAGAAGATCTGACCACCAGAAAACGCGGGTCCGTAGGCATGAAGACAACTTCCAGCCGGGGCTCAAGCTGCTTGTAGATCATGGCCAGCTCAAATTCGTAGCCAAAATCCGAAACGGTTCTTACCCCCCTGAGAAGAACCTCGATGCCTTCCTGACGGACATAATCGACAATCAACCGATCCCAACTGGCAACCTTAACATTTCCGAGACCGGCAGTAATTTCCTCCAGCAGGCTGACCCTGTGATCGGGAAGAAAATATGAGCCCTTCTCACTGTTTACCGCCACAACAACATGAAGTTCATCGTAAAGCTTGGCCGCCCTTTCAATCAAATTCAAGTGCCCGTTGGTAGGCGGATCGAAGGATCCAGGAAAGATCGCCTTAATCATGAATAGTAAGTTAGACCGATCAACAACGATAAGTCAATGGTTTTCACAGTTATTATTCGGCCGCTGGCCGATTTTTTTTGCCGTTTCCAGGGGGTAAGAGCCTGGCAAAAGCGGGTTTTTCGATATGCCATAAGAAAATGCTTTTGACAAAGTAATTTTGAAAATGTAGAATAGATTTTATGAGGAAAATTAACGGCTTCATTTTTGCCTCGTTGCTTCTGCTGATGATGGTGATCCAGGGGTGCGCCACCACGGAACCCGTTCCAGATCCCCCTTCTCCTCTTGTCGAGTCAGAACCGGAGTCTCTTCCTGAACCCCTTCCTGAATCGCCCGAACCTGATGAGGACGAGGTTTTTGTCCTGACCGATGAAATTTTCAAGGAAACTTTTGTCGATATTGAGGGGCTCATCAAAGATTTAAATGCTATTATTCGTTCGGAAGATTTTGAAACCTGGAAAACCTACCTTACCCCGGAGTATATTGATACTTACAGTGATCAGGAAAAGTTATTTGAACTGAGCCAGCTGCCCCTGCTCAAACAGTCCGGCATAAGACTGCGGTCCCTGCAGGATTACTTTTACTACGTGGTTGTTCCCAGTCGATCCCAGGCCCGGCTGGATGATTTGGTTTTTGAAGATGCCAAACATCTCAAGGCTTACATGATTATCAATGGAAGACGACAGATTTTATATTTTTTAGAAAAAAGAGATGATGCTTGGAAAATAGGTATCTAAGGAGTTGTTGATGAAAAGAAGTATAAGCTTTATAGCTGTTCTTCTGGTTGTGAGCTGCGGATTTCTTTTCGCTCAGTCGAACGAAGAGGGAACCATCGAGGAATTCTACCTTCAGAGCCTTGAAATGCAGATAATCAGGGAGCAGGCCGTTCAGATTAACCGTGACATGAAACTTCTCGCCCTGAGTAACATTGGACAGCTCCTTGAGAAGGGCGGAGTTTCCAGCAATGACCGGGAGATTAACTACATTCTGAATTATCTTGCCAACGAGGGTGTGGGAAATCAGGTTAGAGAAAACAACAGACTAATCAATGACTATCCCATAGTCAGGAAAGAAGCCTGTGCCTTGTTAGGGAAATTGGGGGGAGAAGCCGCCAAAAACACCCTGGTTGAGATTCTCGGCCGGGACGCCGAACCCATGGTGCTTTCCGAAGCGGTGTATCAGCTTGGAGTCATCGGCCTCAACAATAATAACGAAGCGTCCCGGGCTATCGCAGCTGCGGTGAACCGACAGAACGTTGTGAATCCCAGCGACAATTTTGCCTATGCCAGCCTCCTGGCTTTTCAAAAACTGGCTGCGGCCAACTCAGGGCTTCAGGACCCCGATGCTCTGCGGGCCATCATCAGCATAGCCCAGGGTCCCTATATCTGGGAAGTCAGAGTCAAAGCCAACGAAGTTCTCAGCGAACTGCGCAAATTTTAATTATTCCTTATTTCAATAAAAAGGCTGTCCGGTCCGGAGAACCCCGACCAGACAGCCTTTTTTTTTACCAGGACCGTGTCTATCGTTTCAGTTTTTTACTGATTTCCCTGCGCCAGGGAATACCGCCTTCCACCACTTCAAAGGGGATTCTCTTTCGAACCGTAAAAGCTCCACTGTTCCCCCCTTTGAATTTAACAATGCCGAACTCTCCCTTTCCCAGGTAAACCACCTTTTCCCGATTCTGAAGTTCCTCGGTTTCGGCGACCTTTTTTAATACGCAATCAAAATGGGCGGGGATCTTTTCAGAGGTTATGGATATGGCGGCGAGAATATCCTTGATGGGTTCTTCACAGAGGGGACAGGCATAATTTGTCAGAGATGCGGTTACCGATGTTTCAACCGGAGTCGTTTTTTTATACCTGTTCCTGTTACGCCGTCTCCGGCTGTTCTTTTTTTTAGCGGATCCCTCTTCGTTTCGCTCGCTTTGGGGATTATCGCTTCGCCCCTTATCCCGGGGCTCTCTTCTGTCTTCAGGCATCCTATCCCTCTTTTTCGCTGACAATCTCTTTTGTCAAAGTATAAGCAATGCTGGATATGGCGGTGCTTAAATACCTCTCATCATTTATCTTCTCTTTCAGTTCTGCCAACCTCTTTGGGTCGGACTCTTTGGCTATTCGGATCATAACTTCCCTGTCTCCGTAAAAGCGTTTGGTATATGTTCGAAGATTGGGCCATCGGGATTATGAAAGATCACATCAAACCTGACATCCGGATCTTCCGTTTCCCTCAACCCATCCAGGAAAGCTTTGGCTACCATGATCATCCGGGACCTCTTTTTTCGGTCCAGGACATACTCTAAATCACCATATCCAAAGGTTTTCCAGGACTTTACTTCGATAAATACGAGAACCTCGCCATCCTTGGCAATGAGGTCTATCTCCCCGTATCTATTTTGATAATTCCTGGTAAGAATCTTCCAGCCCCGTTCTTCCAGATACCGGGCCACGGATTCTTCCCCCTCTTTACCCTGTTCCCTCCGGTTCACATTTATAATTTACTCGCCTTGGGATCAAAAGGCCGGGCGATAAAACTCTTCTGATCTTCCCGAAGATTAATAAGCTGAGTCTCTTCCTTGGCAAGCTTTTTCCCCTCTTTGGTCACCAGAATCCTGATAACGGGCCGCAAAGGGGCATCGGGATGAATTTTCACCACAACCCCGACGGATCCATCGTTAAGAACCACGAAACTTCCCACCGGATAGAGGCCCATGGACCGAATGAAAGCCTTGATAATCTCAGAATCAAACCTTCGGGAGTTATCGTTCAGGATCTGGCGCACCGCATTATAGCCTAACAAGGACTCCCTGTACGGTTTATCCCTCATCATGGCTTCGAAGGCATCCGCCACTGAAAGTATCCGGGCAGCCTGAGGAATCTGTTTCTCCGCCAGCTGCCGGGGGTATCCTTTGCCATCCCATCTTTCATGATGAAGGAGGGCAATGCGGCCTGTATCCTCGGAGTATTTCAATCCCCCCGTAATCATTTTGTAGGTATGAAGAGGGTGAGTTCTAATCAGCTCCAGCTCTTTGGGATCAAGCTGCTCTTTTTTTCTCCTGATTTCCAGGGGAATTCGCAGCATTCCCACATCGTGCAAAAGAGCGGCAAGACATAAATCCACCAGGGCTTCACGGGTAAGATCGAACTGAACCCCGATGACCAATGCAAAAACAGTGGTATTAAGGCTGCTCTGGGCCAGATTTTCCTTTTCCCGAACCGTGGCCAGGGCAAAATTGAGCCATTCTTCCGGACTACCGGTAATACTGGGAACCAGCTGCTCCACAATCTCGTTAAAATGCCTGGGCTCCACCAGTTTTCTTTTTTCCAGAGTCTGGAACGATGACATCAAACTGATAAGCGAGGTACGGTAGAGAGTCTTGATCCTGTCTCCTGTTTCGGACTCACCTCCCCCCTTAAAGCCGGAATCCTGTCCTTTTCCGTTGGCTACCACCTCTCCATCGGTCTGAACTTCTTCAACACCCCATTTTTTAAGACGCTCCAGGTCCTTATCTTTAATTTCAATATTTTCAGGGACAAGTAGGTTCTCTCCGTCCACGTAAACGGGAAGGGTAAATGATTGTCCTGCTTTAAGGTCGCTTACTTTAATTATGTTCATGAATCAGTACTGTTATCCTGGGCGTAAACAAACGACAGAATCCGTGCCGCCACTGCAAAAAGCTCGGGGGGCAGGTATGCTCCCGGTTCGAGAATCAGCAGCTGATCGAGTAAAACAGGATCCTCCACAAAGGGAATCCGCTTTTCCCGGGCTAAAGCTGTCAGGCGGTCCGCCAAATGGCCCCGGCCTTTGGCAATTAAAAAAGGGGCGCCATCGTCTTTTATATATTTTATGGCCGCCGCCTTCCTGTCACCGCTCATATTATCCAGTCTACTCCGCCAGGAATATCATCCTCCTCTGGTTCTTCTACTTCATTATCGTCATATTTGACACGGAGGTTACTTAGTTTTTCCCGAAAAACGTCAACCCCTTTCAGGCTCTCCCTGTCCACCCCATCAGGGGGCAGACAGGAAAGATTATATCCGGAATTTTCGGTTCTATCATCCCGTTCGAGGATAAATTGCCAGATTCCCCGGGGATTTTTCAGCACAAAAAGGGCATCCTTCATTTTATTAAGGGCATCGAACCGGGCAATCACCCGGCCTGAAATCTCAACATCCTCCTTCACCGCCCGGACAGGCAGGATCAGGGTCAGCTCTCCCGGCGCTTTTATATGATTGAAAAGATGGAAAAAGTTGGCATCTTCTCCCGCCTCCCAGAGAGCATCCAGGTCCTCTTCACGGGAAGAGTTTTTTTCAGGGGAGTCATCCTCAGGATACTTCTGATCCCGCCGCGGCTGCCCGTCCCGGGAATCAAAACCATTGTGTGATTCGTCTCCGGCTAAGAACTCTATCAAGGGCTCCCACCCCGGTTCTGTGAGGTCAACACCTTTCTTTACATACAGACCGGCCAGACGGGCCAGGAGTTTCTTATCCTCCCCAGGGATGTTCAATATTCTCTTGATCAGCTGGGGATCGAGGGCGGCCCGCACCGCCATCATGCCTTTTATCACCGATTCGGTGATAGCGGTGCTCTCCCGGCTTGTCAGATTCAGCCTTTCCTGTACCGAAGGCTGATGCCTTAGTGACAGCTCCAGCCTGTCCGGATGCTTGATGACCCGGGCTTCCAGAAGGGCGCCGGGGTTGAGTTTAGCTTCCGACCTCACGGAAACAACCTGTCCGTTGATCTTTACCTGGTAGATATTCCCCTTACCCGACAGCACCTGGATACGAACAAAGCCACCATTCCTGAGCGATTGCCCGAGACTGGTGGCTTTTTGATCGAGAAACTTGTTTCCGTAAGAGAGGACTTCCAAAACAGCCTCCCGGAATACCTGGTTTAGGCGCTGGTAACTTTCTTCCGGATAAGTTCGGGAACCTTGGCGGCCTTTCCGATACGTCCGCGGATGTAGTAAAGCTTAGCCCGGCGTACCCGGCCCAGACGAACCACTTCCACTTTCTCCACCTTGGGGGAATGAAGAGGAAATATCCTTTCCACACCGACCCCGTAAGAGAGCTTGCGGACTGTAAAAGTCTTTCGGACACCAGACCCTTTAATGGCAATAACCAGACCCTCGTAGATCTGAATCCGCTCGTTGGTTCCTTCGATAATCTTAAAATGCACCTTTACGGTATCCCCCACCTTGAAGGTGAGAGCGTTTTCTTTCATCTGTTCCTGTTCAATCGACTTAATCAGATCCATCCGATACCTTCCTTACTTATCTTCTTCCAGGGCCTTCAACATTTTCCACGCTTCTGCGTCTATGCGGCTGGGCTGGAGCAGATCCGGCCTGTTTTTCCGTGTTTTTTCCAGCCCCTTCAGGAGCCGCCATTTCCGAATATTTTCATGATGCCCGGACAGGAGGATTTCGGGAACCTCCTGCCCTTCAAAATTCACCGGCCTTGTATAGTGGGGATATTCGAGGATCCCCTTTTCAAAGCTTTCCTCTTCCAGAGATTCCTGATTGATCACCCCGTCGAGCAGACGGTATATACCATCTACCAGGACCAGGGCTGCCACCTCTCCGGAAGAAATGACGTAATCTCCAATGGAAATTTCATCATCAATATACGTGTCAATGATCCGCTGATCAACCCCTTCGTATCTTCCGCAAAGGATGATCAGTGATTCCTCCTGCGAGAGCTCCCGGGCCAGCTTCTGGTTAAAAAGCACCCCCGAAGGAGAGGGATAAATAACCCTCGATCCCGCCAGATCCAGCTGATCCAGGGCGGCTCCGATCGGTTCCGGCTTCAACACCATTCCCGCCCCGCCCCCGTAGGGATAATCATCGCAGGTTCGGTGCTTATCGGTGGCATAATCCCGGAAATCCACAAGCTCATAGTCGATAAGCCCCCGTTCCACCGCCTTGGCCATGATGGAACTGTCGAAAAACCCCCTGATAATCTCGGGAAACAGGGTCAGGACCGTTATCTTCATTGAAGCAGCCAGGGGGCAGTCAGTTCCAGGGTTCTTGCATCCAGATCAACCGCTCCCACGTAGTGGCTCTGGAAGGGAACCATATACGTTCCCCCCGGTGTCACAACTTCGAGCAGATCCGCCGCGCCCCCTTCAAAGATGGATTTAACCACCCCCAGATCCTCACCCTGATGAATAACCCGGCAGCCCACAAGGTCGGCCTGATAGAATTCATCCTCTTCCAGGGGGGCCGCCAGATTCCGGGGGACCAGAATCTCCGCGGCCGCCAAGGTCTTGGCATCTTCGGGATTATCAATACCCCGAAGCTTCATTAAAAGAATTTCTCCAAGGAGTTTAAACTCCTCAACAGCATAAATCTTCTCCCGGCCGTTCTTCCGGATGGTCACTTCTTCCAAACAAAAAAAATGATCCACCTCACCGGAAAGGGAATGAACCTTGAGGTCTCCCTTCAGTCCGTGAGAGGTCCGGACAAGACCGATAACCAGTCGTTCCATTTAATCCAGAATTTCCAGCACAACCCTTTTTCCCGACTTGGTAGCAGAAGCGCTCAGAATGGTTCTGATCGCCTTGGCTATCCGGCCGTGCTTACCGATGACCTTCCCGATATCATCGGGGGAAACCTTAAGCTCAAGGATCGTGGATTTTTCACCCTCAATCATGTTCACCACAACACCGCTGGGTTCATCCACCAGAGACTTTGCGATATATTCAACAAGATCCTTTTCCAAACCAGTTCTCCTTATATCCTATGATTAAGGACCTCAGCCCAGAAAAATCTGATTTTTGTTGAGGATCTTTTTAACCGTATCGGAAGGCTCAGCCCCTTTGGAAAGCCAGTCTTTGATGCGGTCTTCTTTAAGGGTAACCTGCTTGTCTTCCCCTTCGATGGGGTGATAGAGTCCCACTTCTTCCAGGGTTTTTCCATCCCGGGGAGTCCGGGAATCCATCACAACGATCCGGTAGTAGGGTCTTTTTTTGGTTCCGAATCTCTTCAGTCTAATTTTAACGCTCACTAGAACCTCCTGAAACGTTTATCAGCTCGTATAAGATCTTTGAGCCAATTTCAAAAATCGGTTATTTTTGAAATTGGCTTTGAAGAAAAATTGTCAAGCAACTTGTATCTCATTACACTGTAATGACTTGACAATTTTTCTTCATATACATCAAGGTTGGAATTCCAAAAATCAGAGATTTTTGGAATTCCCTCACATCATGGCAATGACGCACGGCAATTTTTGCAACATCACCGATCATCCAGCAATATAATCGGCTTTTCAATAACAATCAACCGCCCCCCGGGGGATGGCGAGGTTACCAAAGTCTTCACAATAGTGGATTTTTTCTTTCGTTTCAACCACCCAGCTGTGACATCATTTTGGCCTGGTATTTCTTGTTTTTTGTCATCTTTTTCATCATCAGCTTCATTTTCTCAAACTTCTTCAGCAGCCGATTGACGTCGTAGACATTAAGTCCGCAGCCTCTGGCTATCCTTTTCCTCCGGGATGGACTGATGATACGGTAGTTTTCCCTCTCCTGGAAAGTCATGGACAGGATGATGGCCTCTTCATGCTTCAATTCTTCCTCGTCGATGGCGTCCTCCAGATTCTGCCCGCTCAAGCCGGGAATCATCTCCAGCATGGACTGAAGGCTGCCCATTTTTTTGACCCGGGCGAACTGTTCCAGGTAATCCTGAAGGGTAAAGGTGGAGCTGGCCATCTTTTTTTCCAGGGCCGCCGCTTCTTCCTGGTCGATGGATTCCTGGGCTTTCTCCACCAGGCTGACCACATCGCCCATTCCCAGGATCCGGCTGGCTATCCGCTCTGGATAAAACACCTCTAAATCGGTAAGTTTTTCTCCGGTACCGATGTATTTGACACATTTGCCTGTGACGCTCTTCAGGGACAGGGCGGCCCCGCCCCGGGCATCGGAGTCGAACTTGGTGAGCACCACACCGCCGATACCCACCTGCTCATCAAACTCTTTGGCGATGTCCACCGCATGCTGCCCCGTCATGGCATCCGCCACAAACAGGGTATCCGAGGGTTGAGCGGCCTTATGAACCGCCTTTATTTCCGCCATCATCTCCTGGTCAAGATGGAGACGTCCGGCGGTATCCACGATAACCGTATCGTAACCGCCTTTTTTGGCATGCCCCAGGGCATTTTTCACCACCTTGACGGCATCTTTGGTTTCTTCGGCGTAAACCTCGACGCCGATCTGCTCGCCTAAAATCTGGAGCTGTTTGATAGCCGCAGGCCGGACAAGGTCCGCCGCCACCAGCAAGGGCTTACGCCCCTCCTTTATCAGCTTCGCCGCCAGCTTGGCGGAGGTGGTGGTTTTACCGGACCCCTGGAGTCCCATCATAAGGACCACCGAAACTGTGTCGGGCCCTTTAAGAACCAAATCCTGTTTCTCATCACCCAGAAGAGACACGAGCCGGTCGTAAACGATCTTGGTGAACATCTGGCCGGGGTTGACCGACCTCAGTACCGCCTCACCTTTGGCTTCCTCAATGGTATGGTTGACAAACCGGCGCACCACCCGCAGATTGACATCCGCTTCGAGGAGGGCGATCTTGATCTCCTCCACCGCGTCCTGGATATTTTTCTCTGATATCGAGGCCTTGCCGGTTACCTGGCGTACCACATCGTTCAGTTTATTGGATATTCGGTCTAACATGATTGAATCCTGATTTTGTTCCCGGACATATCCTGAAACAGGAACCTTGAAGTTTGCTGTTTATACCTTTTTTACCCCCCCTCTGTCAAGGTCTCCGACCGGTTGCGGAGGTAAGAGAAAACGGAGTATTTCATTTTATATTAAGAAATAAGATAATCTTTCAGGAAGCCCGGCCGTGCGGTTTGCCTGAAAGAGAACTTTACCGGATCCCCCGTCCGCTCAGTCCCCTGCTCCTGCTCCTGCTCCTGCTCCTGACACTGACACTGACCCTGCCCTACCGGATCTGAAAGAAATGGCGCCGGATGTACCGGGCACGGCGGTTGGCCTCTTCCCAGTAGAGGCTGCCGGGATATTCTTCCACCAGCCGGGTGTAGTAACCCAGGGCGGCCTTCTCATCTCTCAGGGGGGAACCCAGATCGTGAAGCCGGCCCAGGAAAAGCAGAAGCCGGTCCTGCTCCCAGAAGGAAAGATCGCGGCTCTGCAGTTGACCGAGAACCCGTGCCAGGGCGTGATAGTCCTGGCTGTTATAGAGCTGGACAGCGGCGTTGAAGAGGGTGTCGGTATCAACCGAACTCTCCTCCGAAAGGGGAGCTGTTTCCCTTGCACCGCCCCCTGTCCTGTCCAGGCCCTCGGCAACCGGCGGAGAGGCCCCAACATCGGCAACGGCCCTTTCCCCTGCAGGGTTCTCCTTTTCGCCTGTCGGAATTTCGGACAAGCCCTCAACGACTTCAGATTTTTCCGTGCCGGCCTCAGGAGGATTTTCTCCCCGGTAGATAACAGTCTTCAGGTATAAAACCCTGTCCGTCAAATCCTGCCGTTGAAAGACCAGCTCTCCCGAGCCTTCCCGGGGCACCAGGAAGGTAAAAACCGTCATCCCCGGCTGAAGGGACCGTTCGAGATTGGTGTGGATACCCTGACCGGACTTAAGGGTCCATCCTGTTCCTTCCAGGATAAGTAAATGAGGGTCCCGCGGAGACACGGTAAAAACCTGTTCCACCCGGGTTTCCACGCTGTTCCAGCCCGGCAGAGTGAGGCTGGTTTCTTCCGGCTTCGGCGGGTCCGGCGCCGTCTTTACCGGTTCTTCCCGGTTTATTCTGGTAGATCCGGTCCGGTCTGCCCCTGGAGCAATCACGCCGCCGCCCGCCGGTTCTGCCGCCTCGGGCACCGCTGCTGGGGCTGCAAAGGAAATCTCCGGGATAACGGGGGGGGCTTCCTCTGGCACGGCAGACTCCTCCGATGCCTCTGTTTCCAAAGCCGCTTTGAAATCAGGTGAGTCGGCCTGAATGATGTGGAGAGCTACTGCCAAGGGTTCAGGTTCGTTGGCAGGGGCTTCTTCGGGCCTGGGCATCTCGGCGGGGGGGGGAGCGGAGGGCCATGAAGAATCTGATGGGAGTCCGGAGAGAGGGGGGGCCGACTGATCCGGAGAGATACCGGTACCATCCCCGGCAGAGGCTTCCGCCCGGACGGCGGTACCATCGGAATCCTTCGAAACAACCGAAACAGATTCTACCCTGCCGTCTTTCCGGTCCGCCGGATCCGTTGGTGTGGAAATACAGCCTGCCAGGAGGATCAAGAGCAGGAAGCCGGCCCCTCTAAGGTATGGTTTCAAAAAAATCCCTCACCAGTTTATCATTTTCTTCTTCCAGCTGCTGGATACCCAGTTCCACCGGATCCACCCAGAACTCCCCGATTTCCTCGGGCTCCCATTTTTCCCGGATGGGACGGACAGGAAACCATCCGGGGTCTGCCAGGGGAACCGGGTCATCCATGATAAAATCAGATAACTTCAGGTTCAGCGACGGGGGCGGAAGAGGGGCTTCCTTTTCACGGGAACGGCCTGCCAGGGCACCCGCCACAAGAAGAACCATCAGCATGAGAAAAGCCCCTCCCAAAGCGGGAAGGAGTATTTTCGGGGGAATTTTCCCGGGAAACGCCATGACAACTCCTTACTTATGCCCCAATCGCCGAACTTGTTAAACCTCCACCGCTTCGGTTTCCGCCCCTTCTCCTTCCAGCCTCACCGCCACAATCTTGGAAACTCCCGACTCTTCCATGGTAACTCCCAGGAGGGTTCGGGCGGCGGTGACGGTCTTCTTGTTATGGGTAATAATGATAAACTGGCTTCTGCTGCCGAATTCCAGAAGCAGGTTGGTAAACCTTCCGATGTTCTGATCATCCATGGCGGCATCAATCTCATCGAGAATACAGAAGGGGGACGGTTTAACCATATAGGTGGCAAAAAGCAGGGCGATGGCGGTGAGTGATTTCTCGCCCCCCGAAAGGAGGGTGATGTTCTCCAGCTTTTTCCCCGGGGGCTGGGCGAAGATCTCGATCCCGGAATTGAGCACGTCATCGGGATCTTCAAGGCGTATCTCGGCACGGCCGCCGCCGAAGAGACGCCGGAACATGGCGTGAAAACTCTTCTTGATCTTGTCATAGGTATCGAGAAAAAGTTCGGTGGACTCCTTCTCTATCTGATTGGTAATCTTGACCAGGTCTTCTTTCGCCTTCCCCAGGTCCTCCAGCTGCCCCTGAAGAAAGTCGTGCCGTTCTTTCACCTCAGCAAATTCTTCGGGAGCCATGAGATTGATGGAACCCAGCCCTTTCTCTTCTTCCCTGACTCTGGTCAGAGAATCTTTGAGATCCCGGGATGTACTGGCTATCTCATACATGGTGGATTCAAACTCAGAGAGATCCCGGGAATGCCTTTCCACAAAGTTCTCGTAGAGGTTTCTCACATCGGTATTCAGAGAGGCCAGCAGAATCTGTACCTTTTCTACCGCTTCCTGTACCCGGCTCACCTTATGGGTAAGATCTTTCTGAAGCTTTTCTTTGGCGATGAGGTCCTTGTTTTTACGGCTGATGCCCTTTTCCAGTTCCGCCAGGTCTTTCTGCAGGTTTTTTTCCGTGGAAATCAGATTCTTCCGTTCCTCTTCCTTCTGCACCACCTGTTTCTGGACCTCCCCTGCCCGGTGGCGGCAGTTTTCCAGATCCAGCTGGTTTTCCACCACCGCCCCTTCCTGGGCGGTCAGATCCCGGCCCAGCAGCTGAAGAGCCTCTTCCATTCCCTTTCGCTGGGTGATCAGCTGTATTCTGTTGACCCTGAGATCTTCCAGGGTGGTTCGGTACTCATCAATCTTTTTGCGAAGATTGCTGTTTTCTTCCCTGAGACTTTCCGATTCCCTGCGGTTTCGGGATATGTTTTCCCGGGCCCCCTCAATCTGGCGGTCTATCTCTCTTTTTTTGGTGATAATACCTTCGGGAGCCAGAAATTCATCGATGAATGAAGGGATAACTTTTTTGTAGATTTCAATATGTTCTCCCAGGGCGGCCACGTTTTTTTTAAGCTCTTCAAGGCCGTCGGCACCGGCGGTCAGCCGGTTTTGAAGGTCCTGCTTCTCCAGCCCTTTCAGGACGGCTCCGTCCCTGAACATCTGAATCTTTCCGTCAATCTGGATGATCATCCCCTTGAGGAGACTTTCGAGCCTTTCTTCGGTGGCCTTCCTTTCTTTTAATGAGTAACCCGTCTCCTTGAGTCGGGTATCCAGCTGCTGGACGATATCTTCCGTTATGCCGTCAAGCTGATCCTGGAGGGTGAGAATCTCCTTCTCTATGCGGGAGATGTCTTCCTCCCTCTTACGGATACCCTGGTCATTCTCTTTAATGCGTTCCTGGGCAGCCTGGATGCTGCGTTCAAATTCCTTAATATTCACTTCGGTCTCGGATATTCTTTTGGAGAACTCCACCAGGCCGTCTTCTTTTTCAGAAATCTGCTCTTTCAGGAGACTGATCTTGCGCTTAAGCCCCTCTTCCTTCTCAAGACACGTTTTCTCCTGCTTGGCCAGATCTTCTTTCTGGGCCATGAGCAGGTTTATCTGGTTCTCGCAGCTTCCCTTTTCCAGACCGATTCCGTAGAGTTTCTTCTGGGTTTCCACCAGGCTCGATTCCATGGTATTGACTTCGTCCAGGTTATTCTGAAGAAAGTCGTTGGCCGCATCAATTTCAGCCTTCAACAGGTCCCGCTCATCCTCTGCGGCCTTGCGCTGCTTTTCGGCACCGTTTTTCTCTTCCAGCAGGCCCCGCAGTTTTAAAAGCTGAATATCCCGTTCCAGGGCGAAAGATTCCTCCCGTAAAACTTTGTACCGCTCGGTCCTCTCTGCCTGTATCTTGAGGGTGGAGTAACTGCGTTTGACCTCCCCCATGATTCCCTCTACCTGACGAATATTCTCCTGGGTCCTGCCAAGTTTCCTGTCCGCCTCGGCGCCCCGGGCTTTATACTTGGTGATCCCCGCCGCCTCTTCGAAAATATAGCGCCTCTCTTCGGGCTTGCTCGAGAGAATCTGGTCGATCCGCCCCTGTTCCATCACCGAATAGGCGGATTTTCCGATACCCGTATCGAAAAACAGTTCCCGCAGTTCCCGAAGTTTCACCGGCGTATTATTCAGGAAATATTCGCTTTCCCCGGTGCGGTAGAGACGCCTTTTGACGGCTATCTCAGGCATGTCTATGGGAAGAAGTCCTTCATCGTTGGACAAGACGATGGTTACCTCGGCAATGTTGAGGGCTTTCCGATTCTCAGTCCCGTTGAAGATGACATCCTCCATCTTCTCGGCTCTGAGGGATTTCACCGACTGTTCTCCAATGACCCACTTCAGGGCATCCACCACGTTGCTTTTTCCACAGCCGTTAGGGCCCAGGAGGGCGGAGATGCCCTCCTGAAATTCGATGCGGCTGCGGTCGGCGAAAGATTTGAATCCGAAAACCTCTAAACTTTTAAGAAACACTAGTCAGCTCTCCAGAATGTTTTATCCATATTTAAGTATGCCATGGTATCACAAGTGAAAACTATAGAAAAGGCCGAATGATCCCCTTATAATGACGGGATGAGCGATTATACATCCTGGGAAAACCTGCCTCTGAACAGGATTTGCGGTATCGATGAAGCGGGCCGGGGACCCCTGGCGGGGCCGGTTACGGCGGCGGCGGTGATACTCCCCCAGGACTTTCCTCTGGGAATTCTGGGAGACTCGAAAAAGCTGACATCCCTCCAGAGACTCAAGGCGGTACGGGAAATTCTGATTCACGCAGCCGCCTGCGGTCTCGGCTGGGCCTGGCCCGAAGAGATCGATGAACTCAACATCCATTTTGCCACATTAATAGCCATGGAGAGAGCCTATGGTGAAATAAGGAAATCCTGCGACCTGATTCTGGTGGACGGAAAGTTTACTCCCGCCATTCCGGGAACCGTTAAAGCGGTGATCAAGGGTGATTCCCAGGTACCCGCCATTATGGCCGCTTCGATCCTGGCCAAAACCGCCCGGGACCGGTGGATGGAGAGGTATTCATGGATAGAGGGAAGATACCTGTTTGAAAAACATAAGGGATACCCCACCAGAGAACACGCAGAAAGATGCGCCCGGTACGGCCTGTCAGTCATTCATAGAAGGAGTTTTCATGTTCCCGAATTTCAGAAGTGAATCCCCGGGAGGCCGTGTCTATTGGCCTTTTTTCATAAAACCCACGGCCTTATTGAATTCTTCCAGAAAAGTTTCCAGATCTTCATCGAAAACAATGATGGAGTGTCGTTCAAAACTGTCTTCGCCGTGCTTTTTGCTTTCAACCATGTTGAGAAAAAGATCTCCGTTCCGGTTTTCTTTAACGTTAAAAAAGTAAGTCCTTTTTCCCGTTGAAGCCTTCGAAGAAAAAACCTCGCCCCTGATTCCCATATGTCCCATCCTGACTCTTGATCTGAATACCGTTGGATAATACCCCATTGCCGGGGGTTACACAAGGGTTTGTCATCGGGGACTCATCTCGGGGATTCATCAACAATCTATGTTTTTTCCTATATAACACTTACAAGTTTATTGTTCTCTTAATTTTTTTGTTGCGTCTCTATTCACTATAATACAGGTTTTTTCCTTATTTTTTCACAATATTTATCATATATATGATATTTATAAATATGATATTTTCAATAAACTTTACATTGAAATGTTTTTATATTATAGTCCTTGCATATCACGGTTTTATTAGATTATAATTTATCTATTAAGACTGACTGTAAAACTTCTTGAAGGAGGTAGTTCTTAAGGTGAGTGATTCTAACGAAGCTACTTCGGTCCCTAAAACCAGCAGATCGAGGAGCCGCAAACCCAAGAAGGACCAGATTCCCTTTGCCATCCTGACCATTGTCGTCATTGTGGTCATTGGCATAATTCTGGGCCGGGTTAATGCGACCCTCGGACTCTTCTGGGTCTTTGGAAACTGCTTTGGTTTCATTCTTCAGAAAACCCGCTTCTGCTTCACGGCATCCATGCGGGATCCTTTTCTGACAGGCGGAACGAACGTGACCAAGTCCGTTCTGGCCGCCTTCGCCATTACCAGTATTGGGTTTCTGGCGATCAAGTATGGAGCCTTTGCCAAGGGTCTGCCCATTCCCGGGCAGAGTTTTGTCGTCCCCGTCAGCCTTGCCACCGCCATCGGAGCATTCATGTTCGGTATCGGTATGGTCATAGCCGGCGGGTGTGCCTCGGGCACGCTGATGAGGGTGGGTGAAGGATTCGGTATGCAGATTCTTTCCCTCGCTTTCTTCGTAGTGGGTTCCCTCTGGGGTGCCCATGACATGGGATGGTGGCAATTAAACGTCATCCTCAAGGGTAAAGCGGTTTTTCTCCCCGACCTGTTCGGCTGGATGGGAGCGCTGCTGGTCCAGATGGCCATCATCGTTCTTCTCTGGATTGCGGCGGACAAATGGGGAAAACGAAAGGGTGCGGATACCACCCACTAAATCTTACTGACACACGAATTAAGGAGAGAAAGAGATGAAAGAAGTAGAACTGGATTGCATGGGCGAAGCTTGTCCCGTACCCCTGATCAAGGCTGAAAAAGAGATGGCTAAACTGGATATCGGCGATGTTCTGATTGTTCAGATTGACCACAGCTGCGCCATGAAAAACGTTCCCGAATGGGCCCGGAAAGAAGGCCACAACGTGGAAATTGAAGAAGTTGATGACGGTGAATGGGAAGTCATCATCGAAAAGGTGAAATAACTAACGAGGTTACTATCTTGAAAACACTTTCTGCCAAGATAAAGAAGAATCCCTACTACGTCATGTGGTTCAAGGATGCTTGGCCTTATATTACCGGTGCGGTCCTGTTGTCGGTCTTTCAGATCGCCACCCTGGCCTCCACCGGCAACCCCTGGGGAGTTTCCGCCGTTTTTGCCAACTGGGGCGCCTGGCTCTATGAGCTGGTGGGCGGCTCGGTGGACAAATGGTACTACTTCGCCAGTGAGGGAGCCCAGGCGACCCTTGAAAGAGGTTTCCTGCAGGATCCCGGGACCATGCGGAACCTGGGAATCATCGCGGGCGCCCTCTTCGCCACCCTGGCGGCCTCGGGATTCAAGTTCAAGAAAATCAAGTCCTGGCGTCAGGTATTGGCCGCCGTCCTGGGGGGCCTCCTGATGGGATACGGTGCCCGGATCGGCTTCGGCTGTAACATCGGCGCCCTGTTCAGCGGCATTGCTTCCTTTTCCCTCTCCGGATGGGTTTACGCGGTCTTCCTCTTTCTGGGAGCCGTGGTGGGCAGCAAACTGCTGGTTAAATTCTTCATGTAAGGTTGATAAAAAATGAGAGAGAAACAGCGCGAAGCGTATGATGTAGTCATCATAGGCGGGGGCGCGGCGGGGCTCACGGCTGCCATATACTGCGGCCGGGCCCGGCTTAACACCCTGCTTATCGAAAAAGCATTGATGGGCGGCCTTGCCACCTACACCAATGAAATTGAAAACTACCCCGGGTTCCCCGAAGGATCCGGCGGTCTGGCACTTATGGATCTGTTTCATAAGCAGGCCAAGAGGTTTGGAGTCAACTTCAAGCTGACCGATGTGAAAAAGGTGGATTTTTTCACCGAAACCAAAACCGTCGAAACCTTCCGGAACATCTATGAAGCCAAGGCGGTCATCATCGCCAGCGGCGGACGGCCCCGGATCACCGGCGGTGAAAACGAAGAGAAATATCTTTTCGACAAAGGAATTTCCTTCTGTGCCACCTGTGACGCCGCCGCCAACACCGACAAAACCGTCATGGTCATCGGATCCGGCGACGCCGCCATCGAGGAAGGCATGTTCCTCGCCAAATTCGCCAAAAAGGTGATCGTTTCAGTGATTCACGACACCGGGAAGATGGACTGTAACGAAATCGCCAAGGAACAGGCTTTGGCGCATCCGAAAATGGAGTTCAAATGGAACACCATGGTCCACGGATTTGAAGGGGAAGGCCACCTGGATACGGTGGTTCTGAAGAACCTCAAAACCGGTGAGCTTGATCCCGTCAAGGTGGATAACTGCTTTGAGTTCATCGGCTACGTTCCCAACACCGAAATTTTCCAGGACGTGGTGAACATGTCCAAACAAGGCTATGTCATCACCAACGAGAAGATGGAAACCAGCGCCCCCGGCGTCTTTGCCTGTGGTGATGTTCGGGAAAAAGAACTGAAGCAGGTAGCCACCGCCGTGGGTGATGGAGCCATCGCCGGTGTGGCGGCGGAGAAATACATCGCCGAAACAGAAATGTTCGAAAACCAGATCATGCAGAAAGAGAAGGTGGGGCTTATCTACGTCTACTCCGCCATCGATGCCCCCAGCCGGGAGCTTCTGCCGGTGATGAAAGAGATCGAAGATGAGTTCAAGGGCAAAGTGAAACTTACCACCCTTGATCTTTACAAAGGAAGATCTCTCTGTGAACGGCTTGAGTGCGATGTGGAGCCCATGACGGTTTACCTTACCAAGGCGGGAGAAATCGTGGGCAAATGCACCGAATGCGTCAAGCCCGAGATTATTGCCAAGCTGAAAGAGCTGGTGGATTAAAGAGGTAACCCCTATGAGAAATTTCCCTTTCGGAAAGCTTCTATCGGTCTTATTGATCCTGGGAGCCCTCGTCCTTGTTTCCTGCGGAAATAACCCTCCCGGAGAAACGGGCACCGAAATCATCGAGGCGAAAACGGCCCTGGCACTGGTGGCCGATGGAGCGGTTCTGGTGGATGCCCGTACCCTTCCTGAATACAACGAAGCTCATATTGAAGGCGCCGTGAGTGTGTCCCGGGCTGACATCGTGGTCATGCAACCTTTTCCCCAGCTGGTCGCTCCTGCGGAGCAGATTGAAGCGAACCTTGGCCGCCGCGGAATTTCAAATAACAGTCTTTTGTTAGCTTACGATGATACCAATAATATCGATGCCGCCCGATTTTGGTGGACCCTGAAAGCTTATGGACATGAAAATGTCAAGGTTATCAGCGGAGGCTATAAGGCTTTGTTGGCGGCAGGAGCAAAAACCTCTACCACCGTTACAAATGTAAGCCCCGCCGTTTTCAAAGCAGGAGCCTTCAACGACAGCTGGACTGTACCCACCAAAGAGATTCGGTCATATTTGAATGAACCGAATCCTTCGATCGTCCTGATAGACACAAGAACCTTGGAAGAACACAGGGAAGGGCATATTCCCGGATCCGTCCATCTTGATTATCAGGGCAATAACTTCAAGGATGGGACGATAAAACCCGTCAACCAAATCCAGATTAGATACATCGAACAGAATATCGGATACGAGAAAGAGATCTGGATGTATTGCAAAACCTCCATCCGTGCAGCCCAGACGTTTCTGGTTCTCTATAATGCCGGTTACCAGAATTTGCGTCTCTACGATGGGGCCTGGGTGGAATGGTCGGCCAATCCGATGAATCCTGTATTTATTCCGGAATCCTCCGTTACCCTCACGGTATCGGACCAGTCATAATTATCAAGGAGTTCGTATGAACAAACACTTTCGTAAAATTCTGATTTTATTGTTCCTCCCTGCGTTATTATTTATCAGCTGCGGTCAACAAAAAGATGCTCCCGTCGTGGCGGACTCTTCTACTCAGACCGTTGAACCTTCCTTTTCGGCCAGAGAGTTTGTAACATCGTATATCGCCGACCTGGCGAACGGCAATAAAGTCTATCCCATGGACACTTTCGTCGAGAGAATGAGAGCTGGTGAAGACTTATTTGTTGTTGACATCAGGCGTGCCGAAGATTACGCCGCCGGCCATGTTAAGGGAGCCGTAAATATTCCCTGGAACACTCCTGCCCTTTGGGAGGATATGGCATATCTACCTCAGGATAAACCCGTTTATCTCTACTGTTATTCCGGCCAGACCGCCGGACAAACACTGATTACCATGAGAATGGCAGGCATCGAGTCTTATTCTGTCAACTCCGGCTGGAACCTCGGCATCAGTCGAACCGAAGGGTATGAAGAGATTGTTGAAACCACAGTGAATACCCTGGATCGTTCCAAGAAAAATAATGCCTCTCCCGCAGCGCTGAAAGCTGTTCAGGATTACTATGAATCGACTTTTGCTTTTAATGGTTCTCCCTTTGCTAATCGTCATATCACCGAAGACGATGCCAAAGCCACCTTGGATGCGAAGGATGATTCCGTCATGTTTATCTCTATCTGCCGCCCCGATGACTATTCCAAAGGAAGAATCCCCACCTCCATCAACATTCCCAGCGGTCCCGGTTGGAACGATGCGATGGCAGGACTGCCCACTGACAAAAAACTGATCCTTAACTGCTATAGCGGTCAGGGAACAAACCAGTTTGTCGTGCTCTTAACGCTTATGGGCTACGACCCCCTCTCTTTGACCTTCGGAATGGGGACCCCCCGGACCGCACCAAGAGGCTGGGTGAATAAAGGTTATGAAGTAGAGACCGACTAGGTCAATTTCTTAAAAATTGAACGCCCAACGGCTCAGCTGTTGGGTGTTTTTTTTAATCAGCAGTAGAGGTTAGTTTTATCCCGGCAGGAATTCGGTGAGCCGCCAGATCCTCCACCGCCCCCATGATATCCTCTTCACCGTAGTACCAATTATCTCCGATAAAAAGAAGGGGCATATGCTGTGAGGTAGCGGGTACCGCCGTTCTTTCCAAAGTCTCCATGAGTACATCCCACCCTTCGTCGCTGAGGATGTTATACAATTTGATGTCCAGTCGAACTGGCTGTTCTTCATGGGAAAATTTTGTCTTTGTTTTCTTGAGCATCTCCCCGGCATCTTCACAGTCGTTGCATTGGGAGGCAAAGAAATAGGTGACCTTCAGGGTCCGGTAGTCTTTACACCCGGCGATGAGAAGCACAGATAGGCAGAATAACAAAAGGGCTGCAGTTTTGTTGCCGATGAATTTCATGCTGACCATGTTACTATGAAATATTGAGGGTTACTACGCAAAATTTCATAAATTCTCTATAATGCTGCCATGTATCTGAAGTTTCGAACTTTTATTTCCGCTCTACAGATTTTGCTTTTCATTCTGGGGCTTCTTCTTTCCCTCGCCACCCTCCCCGCCTTTCCCTTCATACACTCCGACGAGGTATGGCTGGCCGATCTTTCCCGGGCCATGGTCCAATCGGGAAACCCGGCGGCGACGGAGTCTTTTTTTCATCTCACCCCCCGGTACCCCCATGCCATCAAAACCCTCTACCATCTTATCCAGGGGCTTTTTCTCAAGGGATCTTTTACACCCCTGGCGGCCCGGCTGCCGTCGTTCCTGGCGGGACTTCTGGCCCTGGCAGCAACGGCCTGGGCGGCAAAAAAAACACCGGACTTGAAAAACTGGTGGGTTGCGGTCCCCCTGTTTCTGCTCTGGAACCTTCAATTTTTTTACGCCTCCCACTTCGGCCGGCAGGAAATTTTTCTCCTCGCCCTCTTCATGGCCGGATACGGAATACTGAAAAATACCTTTCCAGGCTGGAAACAGGGGGTGCTGCTGGGGCTGGTGACGGCCCCGGGGATCTTCATCCACCCCAACAGCTTTATCATCGCCCTCTCCCTGGGCTTCATGCTGGTTTACCGGGATATTTCCGGCAGGGACAGCAAGGGTGTTCCCTTACGGCAGAAGGCTGCCGGCTGGTTTCTCTATACGGGAATTTTAGCCATCGCCGCCGCTGCCGCACTCCGGATCTCTTTGACATGGGACCCTGATTTTTTCATTCACTACCGTGACTTCGGTGATAACACCGGAGCAGCCTTGCCCCTGTTTCTCAAACTGCGGCGGCTTCCCCTGTTTTTCTACAAAATGTATATCCGGGCCGCCGGCACCTACTATCTGCCGCCCCTGAAAGGGGTGATGATAGTGGGAACCGCCGCCTTGATTCTCCGACCTCTCCTGGGTTTCCTGACCAAAACATCCAGGCCCCTGGCGACCACCGCGGGAACACTGGGGCTGACGGCGGGGCTTACCCTGATCGGTAAATACAGTCCCCCTTCGCTGGTTTTCTTTTTTCCCCTGGCCGCCTTCGCTCTGGTGGAAACCCTCGTTTTAATGAATCAGCTGCTCATTCGCTCCGGGCGGCTTCGGATCCTGTCTTCTCTCCCCCTGATTTTAGGAACGGCTCTTTTCCTTCTCCAGGCAGGATCGACGGCAGCGGAAGTGCGGCGGACCAGGGATACCGCCGTTGAATACCGGCGATATGAACAATTTATTTCCGAAGTAATTCCACCCAATGCAAAGGTGCTGGCCAATCTGAACACCGGATTCATTCTCGATTCCAGGAGGATTCATCCCTTCCGGGATCTGGCCTTTCTGGATGAAGCAGGCATAACAGTCATCGAGTACCTCCGCCGGGAGAACATTCAATGGGTTGTCTGGCCTGAAGAGATGGAGATTATCTACGCCGAACGGCCGGTGTGGAACGACCTCTATGGCAACCTTTACCCCTATTACGAAGACCTGTTTACCCTTCTTCAGCTATCCGAAACGGTGGCCACAGCGATATTCCCGGTTTACGGCATGCGGATCATCCCATACCAGGGCCGTCGGGGAGGGAGAGTCACGGTACATCGGCTCTACCTTCCCTAGCTGAGCTGACGGAAGATACTGCGATAGAGATCGGTGTACCCGTTGTTTTCCGGTGTCCGCGGTTCTTCCAGGGGATTGGAAATTCGGCTGATAATTTCCCCCTGCCGGGACATCACCGCAATCTCGTCCCCCAGGTAGGCGGACTCCTGAATGTCGTGGGTCACGAAGAGGACAGTAACCAGTTCCTTCTTCCGCAGCTCCCGCAGCCGGTCCTGGAGGTGGAGCCGGGTCTGGGCGTCCAGGCTGGCGAAGGGTTCGTCCATCAGCAGCAGGGCCGGCCGGGAGGACAGGGCCCGGGCCAGGGCGGCCCGCTGCTTCATTCCTCCCGACAGCTGATGGGGGAAACGATCTTTCCAGCGGGAAAGCTGCACCAGTTCAAGAAGCTCCGCTGCTCTTTTCCCGGCTCTCTTCTCTCCCGCCATCTTCAATGGAAAGGCCACATTTTCTTCCAAGGTGAGCCAGGGGAAAAGCTGTTCCTGGGACTGAAAAATCATGATCCTCTGCCTGTCGGGATGGCGGGGTTGACTATCCTGGAAGAAGACGGCTCCCTTATCGGGCAGAAGCATGGAAGCCGCCAGCCGTAACAGGGTAGACTTCCCGCATCCCGATGCTCCCAGGACGGTCAGGAAACCGCCTTCCTCCAGGGTCAGATTCAGCCGGGAAAAGACCCGGTGGGGTGTTTTTCCGGGAAAGGAAAAATCCACGTCTCTGAATTGAAGAAGCGGTGCCATCTAAACCGGCCTCCATCGGGCAAGCCGGCTTTTCTCAAGCTTTTCGAAGATAAGCCCCTCCACCAGGATTCCCAGAACCAGAACCACCAGAAGCCCGGCGAATATCCCCGGGGTATCCATGAAAACCCGCCGCTGGAAGATGAACCACCCCATGCCGCCGCTTCCCCCCAGGGCCCCAAAGACCATCTCGGCGCTGATCAGGGCCCTCCAGCCCCGGGCCCAG
>Ga0334882_1001170_pt1 | contig 32989 bp, 34 predicted proteins | sample GraSluR1_MG_5_FD_207226 | JGI IMG/M metagenome (GOLD analysis project Ga0334882, IMG submission 207226) | Sludge microbial communities from methane-producing bioreactor in Wageningen University, Netherlands - Granular Sludge_15_04-R1 | ecosystem: Engineered > Bioreactor > Anaerobic >... | reverse complement strand
GGAATTCCGGCAGGTTCTTAATTTTATCAACAAGGGCAATATCTTTGAGCGGGCCCGTATTCTGCGGGACCGGGTCCCTTTCGTAAACGACGCGGGGGAGCATAAGACCATCGAGCTGGTCAATCAGCTTAAGTGGTGCCAGAATCAGTTTCAGGTGACCCGGCAGGTTACGGTGGAGGGCTCCTATCGGAACCGTTATGATGTTACCATCCTCATCAACGGGCTGCCCCTGGTGCAGATAGAGCTTAAGCGGCGGGGGCTGGAACTGAAGGAGGCCTTCAATCAGATCAACCGCTACGAGCGCCACTCCTACGGGGCGGGGCAGGGGCTTTTTCAGTTCATCCAGGTCTTTGTCATCTCCAACGGGGTGAATACCAAGTACTACGCCAACAGTCCTTTGAAGGCACGATCCTTCAAGCAGACTTTTTACTGGACCGATGAGAAAAACCGGCTCATCACACAGCTTGCCGCCTTCACCGATGTGTTCCTCGAGCCTTGTCACATCTCTAAGATGATCACCAAGTACGTGGTCTTGAACGAGACCCAGAAGATCCTCATGGTCCTGCGGCCTTATCAGTTCTATGCCGTGGAGGCCATCATCGAGAGGGTCCAGACCACCACCAAGCCGGGGTATATTTGGCATACCACTGGGTCGGGGAAGACCCTCACCAGTTTCAAAGCCGCCCAGATTCTCACTTTTTATCCCAAGGTGGATAAGGTGGTTTTCGTGGTGGATCGGAAGGATCTGGACTATCAGACCACTAAAGAGTTCAATAGTTTCCAGAAGGATAGCATCAACGGTACCAATAATACCGATACCCTGGTGAAGCAGTTTACAGGCGATGCTAAACTTATGGTCACCACCATCCAGAAGCTCAATACCGCCATCACCAAGAAGCGTTATCTGAATCGTATGGAAGGGCAGCGGGAAAAGCGTATCATCTTCATCTTTGATGAGTGCCATCGCTCCCAGTTTGGTAAAACCCATGATGTGATCAAGAAATTCTTCTCAAAGTCCCAGATGTTCGGCTTCACCGGCACCCCCATCTTCGAAGAGAACGCCGGCATCAACGAGTACGGCAAGCGTACCACCGCCATGCTCTTCGGGGACTGTCTCCACAAATACGTCATCACCGATGCCATCCGGGACGAGAATGTCTTGAAGTTTTCCATCGAGTACATCCGCACCTTTAAAAAGAAGGACGAGGTGGTGGATATCAATGTAGAAGACATCGATAGGGCAGAGGTGATGAATGCCCCGGTGAGGCTCGAAAAAATCACCGACTACATCATCGATCACCATAACCGCAAGACCCATAGCAGGGAGTTTACCGCCATCTTTGCCGTCTCCAGCATTCCGGTTCTTATCGAATACTATCGGCTCTTTCAGAAAAAGAGGCAGGAGGGCAGGCATAATCTAAAGGTGGCCACCATCTTCTCCTACGGGACCAATGAGGATGACAAGGATGCCCTTGGAAGCTTTGGTGACGATGAGTTCCTCGACGCCGCGGAAAAAGTGTCCGCCTATGAGAGCCAGCACTCCCGGGATGCCCTGGAGGGGTTCATCGGCGACTACAACCGCCACTTCGGCACCAATTTTACCACCCGCGATTCAAAAAGCTTTTACAACTACTACAACGATGTAGCCAAAAGGGTGAAACATAAACAGGTGGACATCCTCCTGGTGGTGAATATGTTTCTAACCGGCTTTGACAGCAAACCCTTGAATACCCTCTACGTGGACAAGAACTTAAAGTACCACGGCCTCATCCAGGCCTACAGCCGTACCAACCGTATTCTCAATGAGCTCAAATCGCAAGGGAACATCGTCAGCTTTAGAAATTTAAAAAAGGCCACCGACGATGCCATCGTCCTATTCTCCAATGTGGAAGCCAAAGACCAGATCATCATGGAACCCTATGATGAATATGTGAAGAAGTTCAATGAGGCCTTCATCGATCTTTTGAAGCTCGCCCCCACCGTTGACAGTGTTAATCGGTTGGCCGACGAGGAAGAGGAGCTTGCCTTCATCAAAGCCTTCCGGGAACTTATGCGTCTGAGAAACATCCTCAAGACCTTCACCGAGTTTACCTTTAACGATCTTTCCATGGATGAACAGCGCTTCGAAGATTATAAGAGTAAATATCTGGACCTCTATGACAAGGCCAAGAGCCAGAATTTGATGGAAAAGGTCTCCATCCTCAACGACATCGATTTTGAACTGGAACTCATCCACCGGGATGAGATCAACGTGGCCTACATCCTAAAGCTCCTCGCCAAACTCAAAAACTCCGACGGGGCAGAGGAACAGGAAAGGCAGCGAAAGACGCTCATGGATATCCTTTCTGGGGATGCCCGCATGCGCAGCAAGCGGGAACTCATCGAAAAGTTCATCCAGGAAAACCTCCCCCGCATCGACGACTCCGACGACATCCCCGACGAGTTCCAGGTCTTCTGGAACCGGGAACAACTCGCCGCCCTGGAAACCCTCTCCCGGGAAGAGAATCTGGATGAGGATAAACTCATTAAGGTAATCGACAACTTCATTTACAGCGAAAAGAAGCCCATGCGGGACGACATCATCGCCATGATGCTTGAGCGCCCTTCCTTAAAGGATCGCAAAACAACCGCCGAACGCATCACCGCCAAGGTCCTGGGGTTTGTAGAGACCTTTATCAATGGGGTAGCGGCGGCATGATTGATTTGACTAATAAGGTGTTTAAAGTATTGCATGGGCTCTGTGCTCTTTAAACCCTGTCAAATTATTAAGGGCCAACTCTGCTGGCAATTTCAATTATTCCAAACACCTCATACTCAAACAGCTTATTCCCCCGGTGGTAGTTTTTGAAGGATAGTTGGGGCAGGTGTATTTGAATCTTTCCGGTGAGGCGGGGTTCCCATTCTTCTGAGGTTGTAGCGGTGAGGTTTTCTATTTTCTTTGTTTGGCCCTTTTCTTCTGCCACCAGGATGAAGGCTTTGGGGGTTCCCAGGGTTCTTGTTTCACTGTAGAGGCTGCGGGTTTCTTTTTCGTGGGTCAGGCTGGTTACCGTTCCTGCGATAAGGGGCAGGAGGGTGGGGGCGCTTTGGTTGGTAAGGCCGCAGGTTAGTCGTCCTTTTAAGGCGCATCCGGTGGTGATGGTGCCGGGGCTTACGGTTTGGTAGAGCCGAGGTTTTTTGTTGTAGGTCATTTCTGTTATCAGGCAGGTGTCGGCTATGGGGGGAAAGAGGGGGCTTTCTTTTAAGAGTTTTGAAAGGGCGTAGTGGTATCGGTAGCCCAGGTTCCTTATACTGTTGTCTTTGAAGGTCAGCTTCAGGGTGATGTGGTAGGTGGTTTTATTAAAGTTATCCTGGGTTTGTTCTTTTATCACCTTTCCCAGGGTTAAGGCAGCTTCCGGCGGGGGGGTAAGCCAGGTTTCCTTTCGGGTGTGATTTATCTGTTCGATCAGGGGGGGAAGTTCTTCTTTCAGGGCTTTGTTAAGGGTTTCGGTGATGATTTCTTCCAGGGTCAGGGGGGTGTTCACCAGGCTCTCCTTTTAAAGGGTTTTAAGAGGGCCTGAACGTGAGCGGGTATGGTGGTGTCTATCTGGGTTTGCTGGCCGTGGCGCAAGTTTATTTCCCCTATTTGATGGTTTTTGAGTCTTTTTATGGTCCACTCCAGGAGTTCTGCCGTGGCGGTCTTCAGGGTTTCGGGCATGGTCTCTTCGGTGTATCCGGCGCTGTAGATGATTTCGATGTTGTTTTTCCCCGGGGGGAACTGGTAGCCGTTTAAGAGGATGATCTCCGAGGGGGTTTCTCCCCTCTGGTCTTCTTCTTCGGCCATGGGGCAGTGGTAGTACTCCCGGGGTATCAGGGCATCGGGGGGGTAGGTTTTGTCTTTGTCCACCTTGAGGCTTGTTATTCTGTGGACGGGGTACTGTTTCAGGGTTATCTCGCTCTGGTGGTAACCGTCCCGCAGTTCCCTTAAGTCCCTTCTTTTTAGAACCCGGTGGGTGTACTGTTCTATTTCTGCCGAGCAGGAAAAGATTAAAAGCTCTATCTGGGCTTTCTCTTCGGGAATCAGGTCTAAGAGGGTCTTGGCGTACTCCCAGGGGATAAGGTTTATCAGCATTTCCTGTCATTCCTTTCCCGCAGCATCTTATCCTCTTAGGGCTGTTTTTTATCCCTCTGGTAGTTTCTCACATACTCCTGGCGGCTCATTTTCACTTCTTTTCCGTTAATTATCACCTTTATCATCATTGTCTTGTTCCTTCCCGCTCTGGTGTGTCTGGGTCAGGGTAGGGGGTCTTGGCTTTTGGGAAGGGTAGGGCTTTCCCCCTTATTCTGTCTTGAGGGGTGGGGGTTAGGGGTTTTTCTGCCTGTCGTTGTTCGGTTCTCTTATCTGGCGGCGGTAAGAATTGTGTCACCCGGGGCAGAACCCGTCAAGGCCAAGCCCTTCGGGCGGGCCTGGCGGCCCGGCCTTGACTGAACCTGCCCCGGGTAAGGGGGGTAATAAGGCCGCCAGGTAAGGGGCTTTCCTCTTTAGAGGGGAATCTATCTTTTTTCTTTTCAGGAGGGTTTTATCATGTACGAAATGGGTGAAGGGCATGACAGGGTGGTGGTTTCTCATCATGAGGTTAAGGGGGTGGCAGAGCGGGGCCGGGAACTGGTGCGCCAGGTGGTTGACCCGGGGGAATTTAAAAGAACGCTTTCTTTATCAAAAAGGGGTGTGGTATACTATATCGATCATATTCCCGTGGGGTATTTCTCCGGGGGGTGTTTTGAGCTGGATCCGGAGGTTATCCGGTTCTTCCCTACTGCCTCGGTTAAGGCCATGAGGGGTTATATTGTGTCCACCTGGGGGGCGGGGGCTTCCCAGGGGGTGTTTGGTTTTAGTGAGCCTTCCGGGGCTGTGGCTGAGGGGGTTTAGGTGGTGTGGCTGCCGGGGGCCCAGGGCTCCTGGTTGCTTAATAAATAAAAGCGGATTTGAGAGAATTTAAAGATGGGGATTATTAAAATGGGTTATGCGGATCCAATTAATAAACGTTTTCTTTAAAGAAATTGGGTTTTTACTTAACAAAAAAAATGAAAAATGGAAATTTACATTAGAGTGATGTAATGATTAAAAAAAAAAGAATTTAGAAAACTATAATTTTGAGGAGAAAAATATGATAAATAGAATAAGTTTACAAGAAATTATTAGAAACGCAATAGTTAAAATGGGTGGAAATGGAACAATAGTAGCTGTTGCAAAATATATTTGGGAGAATCATGAAAATGATTTAAAAGATTCTGGAGATGTTTTTTATACATGGCAATATGATATGCGATGGGCTGCAATGAAATTGAGAGAAAAGGATATCCTTAAGCAAGCAAGTGATTCTCCTAAAGGTGTATGGATATTGAAATAGAATAATTAGGAATGGATATGAATGAAAATATGAAAATTATACTAATAGATTTTGAAAATATGCAGAATATTGAATTAGAAAAAATTTCTGAAGAAGAATTTAGGATTATTGTATTTATAGGAGAATCTCAGAATAAAATACCATTTGGATTAGTGTCAGAAGCACAAAGATTTGGAGATAGATTAGAATGGATTAAAATTGATGGTAATGGACCCAATGCATTAGACTTTCATATAGCGTACTATCTCGGAAAAATGATTAAAGAAAAACCAAACAATTCTTATATTATTTTGTCTAAAGATAAAGGTTTTGATCCATTATTAAATTATATACAAAAAGAAAAAGTTGAATGTAAAAGAATAAATAGTATTTTGGAGATTGTTGAAGATATAAACGATTTTAAATATAAAAATGAACTTGATAAAATATTAGAGAATCTAAGAAAAATTGAGAAGTCGAAACTTCCTAGAAAACGGAAATCTTTAAAAACATATATAATTAGCTTATTAAAACAAGAAAATGAAGTAATTATAAGTACTATTGTTGACCAGCTTTTTATTGCAAAATATCTGTCTGAGGAGAATAGTAATTTAAAATATGAAAGACTTGAAGATAACAATAAATTGGATCAGACTTGATTTTTGTCATGGTTCTTGCTAAAGCAAGAACACGCGCCAACCCTTCGGGATAATCAAGCGGCTCAATTTGGCGTACGACAGACGCCTTCGGCGTGAGGAAAAGAATTGGAAGAAAATGCGTTAAATATTTATACAGATGGTTCTTCTTATCAACATCCAAGAAAAGGTGGAATAGGGGTTTTATACATATATATTGATAATTTAGGAAATGAAATAAGAAAAGAATTTCCAGTTACTGGCTATTATGGTGCAACGAATAATCAAATGGAATTAAATGCTTGTATAATTGCCTTAAAAAATATTCCTGATTTTGGTGGTGATCATAGGTATAAAAATATTTACATATTTACTGACTCAAAATACGTTGTGGATAATATTAATAATGCTTTGTTTGTTTGGCCAAAAACAAAATGGTTAAAAAAAAGCGGAGCTCCAGTATTAAATGCCAATTTATGGAAAGAACTTCATAAACAATTTCAGAAAATTCATAAAAGAATAGAAATCAGAAAAGTCAAAGGACATTCAAAAGACTTAAATAATAAGAAAGTTGATAAACTTGCAAAGGAATCTGCTAAGAAAGCAGATAACAAACCAATTGTTGTTCAGAAATTACGTAGGAAAATATCAAATGAAAAGACTAAAGTTGGGTCAGTTGGAATAAAGGGACAGAAAATAACAATAAGAATAATAAGTAGCAATTATTTACAAGTACAAAAAACCTTCAGATATCGTTATGAAGTAATGTCAAAAGCGAGTGAATATTATGGGGCTGTTGATTTTCTTGTAACAAAAGAAAATGTTAATCCAGGTCATATCTATTATGTGAAACTTAATAATGATCAGAATAATCCTAGAATTGAAAAAATATATAAAGAAGTGGTTAAAAAATGACCGTCGAACAATCATTTTAAGTTGACGCCACTGGCTTCGCCAGGTGCAGAAAATCAGATGAGCGTTATACTCAATAAGTGGATTTGGTTTTAACAGTAAATTATTTAATAGGTATGAAAAGGATATAAAATGGATATATATTATGTGATTATGTCAGTATATCTATTAGTTGGACACCCATTATTCGGTAAAAAAGAAGAATTATATTGTTATTGTTGGGTTAAAGCTTTTGATGAAAAACATGCAATAAATATTATCGAATTTACTTCAGAACGAAATAAAATGATAATAAAAGAGATTATCCATCCTGCAAAATCTGCAAATACTATAGAATTAAAAAATAGAAAAATGAATGAAGAAAATTATAAAATAGCAGAGCAGAATGGAATATCCATTATAATAATGGATTCGTTAGAATTAGATTTTACAAATTGTAATTTGTTTAATTTAAAAATCGAGCATCCTCTTATAAATTTAGAAAAATTATTGAAAACATCTAAGAAAATTAAAAATAAGAGTAAATGTCTACATTTTAATGCAGGAGTAGAGTGTGATAATGTAATAAACGCTCATTCGATATCAAAATCAAATTTATTGAATAGAATTGCAAGAAATGGTCATGTCTATGTATTTGAAGTAGATTATTTTAAAAAAAGAAATAAAAAGAATGTAGGTTTTATTGACTTTACATATAAAGGAATTACTCAGGTGTCTACCTTTGGTGGCTTTTGTAAATATCATGATAATCTTACGTTTAATGGAATAGATAATAGTGATTTTGAATATATAAATGAACAAGCTATGTTGTATGGATATAGATCATTATGTAAAGAAATTTTCCTAAAAGAAAAATCGATAGAAATAAATGAAGAAAGAATAGAATTATTAAAAGATGATAAAGTGGTAGGCGAATTGTTAACAGCTGGATTGTCTGGAGCAAAAAATAGTTTAGGGAAATTGTATGATCAGAAAAAATTTTATGATAAATCATTATTAAAAAAGGCGTATAGTGATATACGATATGTCTTAATTAAAATTAAAGGTAAACCTAATATTGTGTTTTCATGTTCTTATTTTCCAGATGTGGATTTTATAGGAAATCAGATACAAATATTAGGATATAAAGACGGTTTTAAGGATTTATTATCATTTAATTCTGTACCGTTAGGAACTGATTGGGGTTTCTTATTTAGTTGGCATAAAGAAAGCCATAGTGTATGTAACCATTTTATTAGAACGTTTGCAAATATTGTATATGATAATCCTGATGAAGCAACAACTTCTTTATTTAGATTATTAATGCAATGTGAAAATTTTGCTATGTCGCCTGATTTTTTTGAGGAGCTTAATGATAAAAAAAGAGAAGAAGTTAAAAAAGTATTTAATAAAGCAATAGATAGCTTTTATGGTGTAGATAATAATTATTTGATGACAGGACTTAATGGTATAATAGATTGGGAAATGGTCGGTGTTTATCAAAATTATTAATTATGCGTATAACAAACGGTTAGACTATACAAAAGTTTTGAAAGTCAATCCGATGTTTAGGCTGTACCATATTTGTTATTAAACAGGGAAAGTTTATAAAACTTGGAGGTATTTAAGATATGTTAGCCGAAAAAATAATTTCTCTCGAATCTGCTGGAACCACAAGCATTAACAGTCTGAACTTCGATACAAGTATTTTAAATCAACTACAGGAAGATAAAATTAAGGAAATTTCACCGAAAGTTCTTCTTGAAGTTATCAATTGTTTCGATCAAAAAGAAGAAAAACAACAAATTGAAAGAAGTGTAGAGAGAATTTCTCTATTTTTTAAAACTAAATACTCAAATTCAAGTATTTTCCACAACTGGCAGAACGATGGTAGATTACCACCTACTATAAGACGCCAAGTCCTAAACCCTAATCTTAAGGAAATTGCTGAAAAAATTTTGAAAAAATCTAAGCAAATGATAGAAGCGGAAGATCGTATACAGGATATTTCATCAAAAGAAAAGATCACGAAGAAGGATGATTACAGTATAAGGAAAAATAGTGAGCGGTCGGAAGATTTAATCGATGAAATTGATGAACTAAAAGAAAAACTTCTTTTTGCCATCAATGATATTGAATCAAGCTTAGGGGGGGAATTCTAATGAAGCTATATAGGTCTATTGACTTTAGTAGGTTGATTTTTCTTATCGATGATCTTCATCGAGAATTATTTAATCGCTCACTAACAGAGTTTTCTAAAAAAAGGCCAATTGGAAATTTTTGGCTAGACAAAAGTTATGATAACCAGAAGTACTTGATTATAAAAAATGTGATTGAGAATGGAGACGTATTTTTAAAGAAAAGTTTTGATTTCAATTCAAAGATAGGTGGAAGGTTTAATCCTTCAAGAAGCTTTGGAAGCCTTTATTGCTCATCACAACCGACATTATCAGCATTAGAATCATTATATCATATTTTTGAACGTTCACGAGGTATTTATAAGCAATTACAAAATTCTTCTGATCGTTTAGCTAATACCTTTAACGTTCAATTACCCAAAGTCGCTACTTCTCTAATAGTTTCGTTCGAGATGGAAATTGATGAATCCATTCCAATATCAAGTACTTGCATGAAAACAAATGATTTAAAACGCTTCTGTAATGATATTGGTTTTGCTAGGTATATAGATGGTAAATTTGACGAAAACTTTATTTTTGGTAATGATTACGAAATCTCTAATATAATCGGATGCTATTTCCATAATACAACAAAAAAAACTGTTGAATATCCAAGCGCCAGAATTCCAATTGACGATCCTTTATTCAGAAGATTAAGTAATTTCTCCATACCTGAGAATGTACTGGAAGAGAATCATATATCGCTAACTGGTAATTTTAAAGAATATATATGTGAAATCAGTCTTGATGAAGCGGTTTTAGGTTATCCAGTAAAAATTACAACAGGTTTACCAGCAAATAGTATTACTGAAGAAATTTATTTGCAGCCTTGGCCGTTAAAGAAGCATAAAAACCAGGTTAAGACTTACACTCAAATAAATGAAAAGAATCCTCAAGAGCGGGAGAAATATTCGCGCGAGGTACGAATTCAGAAATTTATTTCTAATTTTGAGATATAAACAACAATTGAAACTGATGTGACTCCTGTCAAGATTCCTGCTTGCGCATGAATTCGCGCCAGTTAAACGCCACGCAACTCTATTGGATGCTATGAAGACTATAAAATTTTACTGATTTGTAATGCATAATGAGGAAATTGTATTGAATAAGTTGATTTTAATCGGCAATGGTTTTGATTTAGCTCATAGAATCAATACTTCATACAATCATTTTATCGAAGCATATTTTAAGAATATTTATGGGAAGTCACTTAATCCCAACAAATATTCTGATAGTCTAATCGAAGTATTATCTCCATTTCCTAATAGCCTGGTGAATCCAGTTGAAGCCAGTAAAAGTACTTATTCTGATTTTTTTTATCATGACAATGTTAATTTTGATATTAAATCAGATTTCTTTAGAAGTTTGCTGGAGACTCGGAAACTGGAAAATTGGGTTGATATTGAAGACTTATTGTTTAACGAAATTTTTAACTTAATAAATTTTGAAAAAAAACAAATTGATATTAAGCGAATAAAAAAGCTCAACCATGATTTTGAATATCTAAAGAAAAAATTAATTGAATATCTAAAAGAGATTACTATTGATTTAAAAGTTGTTGCTGATCAAAGATATTTAGATAAATTTCTAAGCGGTATTAAAAATCTGAATAAAGATTCTATAACTTTCTTAAATTTTAACTATACAAATACAATTAATGTTTATATCGATAAATGCCATGAGTTTTTTGAAAAACAAGTTGACTCAGAGATACTATCAAGCCGAATAAAAAGAATCAATATTCACGGAAACTTGTATGAAGAAAATAATTTGCCAATTTTTGGAATTGGTGATGAGCACCACGATAAATACAAGGCAATTAAAGAATTTAAAGATATTTACTCTATTCTGCGAAATAGTAAATCATTTTGGTATCAACGTAATAATAATTATAAGGACTTAATGCGCGTATTGAATGCAAAGCCAAATTGTAAAGTCGAGATATATGGCCATGCTTGTGGGTTGTCAGACAGAACACTACTAAAAAATATTTTTGAGCATAAAAGTGTTTATACGATAGAATTATTTCATTTCGGAGGTTTAGATGGGTATGTCAAGCAATCTTATGATATTTGGAGACATTTTGATGATTCCCAAGCATATAGAACAAAATTGGTATCCTATAAGGAAGAAAACGAGATGCCACAAATAACCGAAGTAATAAAGTGACAGCAGTATTACAAACGCTTCAATTTGATACGCCTGTTATCACCCACGGCCATTAATTCAGCTGTATGAATGAATTGTCAAAAAAACCCCACCGGCCGCACCACATGGGCCCACTTGTGGCTCTTGTTGTCGATGCTCTTGAAGATTTTTAGAAACTCCTTCTTCGATAGGTGGATGTTGTTGCCCCGGGGGTCTTTGTAGCTGGTTCGGAAGTTTCCGAAGGGGTCGTCGATGATGAAGCCGGTGATGTTCTTCTCTTCCACGTGGTTTTTGTCGTTGTCGGTGGTAAAGCCGGCCAAAGAGACCATGTGGGCTAGTCTTCCGTTATGTGTGGGAAAGAGGCCTGAAAGCACGATGCCGCCGCCGGTTAAGAGGTTGGCTACCAGGGTCGAGAGTTTGGCTTCCAGGGTGAAGCGGCAGGCTTCCTTTTTTAAGAGGGTGTTTACCGCCCATTGCAGCATTTGGTGAACTTCCTGGGGGGGTACTATTGGTCTGTCTTTGTTTGTGTCCCAGGCCCAGGGGGTAAGGGTTTTCATGGTGTCCAGGGCCAGGGGGTTGTTTAAGAATCCTGTCAGGTAGTCTTCGGGCTGCAGGGTCGGGGGGTGTTCCAGGTGGTGGCCTGCTTGCTTCAGGGCCATGATCATGCTGGTGGTGTTGCAGGTGGAAAGGGGCATGACCTTGTTGTTTATCTGGGTATGGTAGTCAGAGTCTTTGGAAAAGTTGTACTGCATTTTTCTTTTTCCTTTTAATACCGCCGGGGCCTTTTCCCCGGCGGCTTTTTCTTTTTTTGACAAGGGGCTTTTGCCTCTTGATCCTTGTTCTACCGGGCTATGTAGACCATAGAGCCTCCCCTTATGGTGGCGGGGTTGGTGGTGTTGGTCAGGTGCAGTATCAGGGGGTAGCAGAAGTCCCGGGCCATAAAGCGTCCCGGGGCGGGGGCGGACAGCTCGTGGTTCTTTGATTCTTCCAGGGCCACGCTTTGGGCCAGCTCCCCCCCGGGGGCGCAGAAGAGGTAGAGCCTTCCTGTCACCTTGGTGGTGGCCGGGGGGGTGCCTGCCAGGGTGTGGACCTTTTCGTCGCTGGAAGCGACGGAGGTGAAGAAGAAAGAGCCGTCGGACTTCTCCAGGGCCACCTGGCGGCCGGAAAGGTCAGAATCCAGGGTTTCCAGGGTCACGGTCTTTCCGGGGCCGTCAAAGGCGCTTATCAGGTCTTGGTCTTCCACCTGCAAGATCGTCAGGGTCTGGGCGGTTTCGCCCACGCTTATGCTTAGGTGGGGCACCGTAAGCCGAAGGCCGTCGCAGCCTTCCAAGGGCATGATGGTGTCCACCCCGGCGCTGCCGGTCTTGCTTCCTATGGGGGCCACCCTTTCGGCGTAGAATCTATAGCTCATTAGTTGGCCCCCTTGCATTTGAGAACCACCATGTTCTTTTTGGGCCGTGTCACCAAAAAGCCGTCCCTCTTTCGAAACCTTAAAAAGATTTCCCCGTGCTTTAAGCTTTCGGTGGTGCCGTCGAACCGTTTGAACTCCATGCCCTTGCGGTTGCCGTGCTGGATCCGTTTGGGGTTCATGAAGATGGCGAAGGGGGCATTTTTCAGGTTTTCCCCCGCCTGGGGCAGGATGTCCACCTCATGGTAGGGGTAGCCGTCGAGCTTGCCCGGTTTGTCGTCGTTCGGGCCCCGCCAGATGGGCCGGCCTTCCCCGTCCTGCAGGCTGGTCACCCGGGAAAGCAGGGTTTCATGGAGAAACCAGGCGCAGTCCCGCCGTTCCTCCGGGGGTACCTTCAAGGTGGCGTCCCTGAAGTCCTGGAAGGTAAGGCCGTAGGGGCTGGAAGACTTGATGTAGTGGCTTTCGGTATCCGTCAGGGCCAGGGCCCCGGTGAAGGGGGCCGCAGTGGCGGTAAGGCACTGGGTGTCAAACTCCCGGCCGTAGGCTTCTACAAACTCCTCCACGAACATCTTCCCTAGGTCGGCGTAGATGTCCTCTTCGAACTCGTCGTACCATGGGATGAACCCCGCCAGGGTGTAGGCTTTGAGCTCCACCCGCTGGCCCATTTCGGGTTTACTTCCGGTTATCTCCTGGCCGTAGCTGGTAAGCCACGAGAGGATGATGCCCCCCCGGTCCCGCTGGGGCAGGAAGAGGGAAGGGCCGCTCATGGGGCGGTTACTCACCAGGTTCATCATTACCGATTTCCGGGCCGCCTCGGTCATGATGCGGGTTTCATAGAGGGGGTTTATCAGGTACTGGTCGTTGGTGGAAAGGTCTCCCATGGGGGTTCCCAGGGGGGCTTTTCCCACCCAGCCCTTGCCCACCTCCCAGTGGACGTCCCCGGGGTTCACCCAGGTTTCGCTTTTGATGTTGGGGGTGGCGCAGGTTTCCCCCAACATCTGGTTGTTCTTCCGCCACACCCCGGCGATGGTCTTGCCCAGGTTGAAGTAAAACTCCTCCTGGCTTAAGATCCGGGGCTCTCGGTCCTGGCCTTTCAGGGTTTCCCGAAGGCTCGCCACGGTGGCCTTCAGGGCCTCGGTCTCCTGGCCTTGGGCGCTGGTCAGTTCCTCCAGGGCCTTTCCCATCTCATCCAATATCTCTTCCTTTTCCAGAAAGTACGCCTTGGCCTGGTCTTCGTCGGGAAAGCCCCCCGCCTCGATCCGCCTCATCTTCTCTAAGAGCTCTTTGAGCTTTTTAAGGTTAATCAATCTTCTCTACCTCCTTGTCCTTCTTCTATTGGCCCTGGATAATCGATTGCCAGAACCGTTTGATTTCTCCCTCCCCGGTGCCTTCCGGCAGGGGGGGCAGGGTGAATGTCCTTCCTTCGGCCCCCTGGTGCAGGGCGTAGGGGTTGGAGGGAACGTTGCAGAGGGAAAACTCCAAGAGTTCCTGGGCCCGGAAGATGAGCCGTGATTCCCCTCCCGCTTCCTGTATCTCCACCTTGTGAACCAGAAAGCCCACGCTGCCGGCCCTGATTGCCCCGGCGGCCACCCTCTGGCCTATCCCCCAGCCGAAGGGGTCCACCTCTTTTTCGTTGAACACCACCTCTCCGCTCAAAGAAAGGCCCTCGGCGGTGAGGTGCATCACCTCCACCTGCCGCCGGGTGATGGGGGTGCTCCGACGTGGCAAGGCCCTGTTCGTCATATCTCAAGGGTGCACAGCTCCTTCAACACCGTCAGAACATTGTCGTACTCCCGCTGCCACTCTTTGTTCTTGGTAAGAACCGCGTGTTCCCGGCGGGCCTTGAGGAAGGTAACGGCCTTCCTGATTTTCTCCTCCGTCAGGTAGGCGGTCTTCACTGTGAATCTCCCTCAGGGCCTTTAGGGGCTACGGTGTTTTCATTCACCCATTCTTCCAATTTCGCCTCGCTGAAGAAGGTCCGGCGCCCCAGTTTGATGTGGGGCACCTTGCCTCTCTCGGCAAAGGTGTAGAGGGTCTTCTCGCTGAGGCGGGTCAGCTTCGACGCTTCCTGTATGGTCAGTAAAGGTTCCATTTCTCCTCCGGTTTTCTTAAGCTTCTGGGGGTAACTTTACCAGCTTGGTTAGCACCTTCCCGGTAGGATTTCCCCGCCTTTTCCCTAAAGTCTACTTTCCCGGACCCTGGTCTAACTGAATCTTCTCGGTCACCGTCTTTTCAATACGCCTCATCCGGCCGTCATGGACGATGAGGCGCAAGGTTATCTCGGAATAGGGATGCTTCTGTGATTCTGATTGAAGCCAGCCGGGAAGGCTCTCCAGGGCGGGGGTCATATCCGGCCGCCCTCTTCGATGAGCTTCATGTAAAAGCCATGGGGAATCAGCTTCCGCGATCCGATGCTGATGGTCTGGATACTCCCTGACTCGATCCGTCGGTAGATGCTGATGGGGGCGCAGCCCATGAGCTGGGCAAACTCCCTCACCGATAAAGCCGCCCTAGCCTCGGCTTCCTCCAGGGTAATGGGGTTTCCCTTTTGCCCTGAGATTGTCTCGTTCATCACTTTGGTATACATAAAAGAGCCTCCTTTGCTTTACTTCTCATGGCAGGTTTACCATGCCGCCTCGAAGCGAAAAGGTAGGATTTATCCCCATCTTGTCTCTGACCTGCTCATTTTTCCCCTGAAATTTGCCCGTTTGTAGTAAAAATTCTGTGGGAAAATTCATTGGAAATGGGGCAAAACAGGGACAAAATGTGATAAAACAGGATTTATCGAGCTTGACAGCAGAGATGTAACTCACTAATATAAAAGAAGTTAGATGATTTCTGACTAGCCGAGATAAAGCATTTGGGGCGCTCGTAATGAGCAGGTCAAGGGTTCAATTCCCTTTTCTGGCTGAAGGCGGGCTTTTTTCATCTTTTGAGAAAGCCGGTTCTGATGTTACAATAAATCCATGGCCATCACCTTCGGCACCTGTTCCTGGAACTATGATTCCTGGGTCGGGTTGGTTTATCCCCATAAAGAATCCACCGCCGCCGCTTACCTCAAACACTATGCAAAGAAATTCCGGACAGTTGAAATCGACAGCTGGTTCTACCGTCTTCCCAATCCCAAGGATGTGAAATCCTACCTTGATCAGGTTGATGATGATTTTCGGTTCACCTGCAAGGTCACCAATTCCATTTCTTTAACCCATTTGCGGGGAACTCCCGCCCAAAACAACGAAGATTTCCTGTCGGCTCGATTGTTCGAAATATTTCTCAAATCCATCGAACCCATGTTGAATCGGGTCGATGCCATCATGCTTGAATTCGAATATCTCAACAAAACGAAAATGAAAGACCTTGAAAGTTTTCTTGACCGGCTGGAGAAGTTTTTTCACGCCATCCCCCGGGGGCTGCCTCTGGGAGTAGAGATACGGAATAAAAACTATTTATCCGGTGATTATTTTGATCTGTTAAAGGCGTGGCAGGTCCAGCACGTCTTCTCGGAAAAAGAGTATATGCCTCCGGTCTACCAGGTTTACGACCGGTTTAAGGAAAAACTCATCGGCAGCTCGGTGGTGCGGCTGTTGGGAGGAAATCGTAAAGAGATTGAAAGCATCACCGACAACAGCTGGAACCAGATTGTGTTACCGAAGCCCGATATGGGTAGTGTGGTAGAGATGCTCAAAGATATGGACCGCCGGGGAATGAAGATAACCCTGAATGTGAATAACCACTATGAGGGCTCTGCGCCTATCACTATCGACACGATTCGAAGAGGGTTTTAAGAGGCGGATGCGGAACAGGTTTTTCTGTAACACCCCATCGGCCGCCGCATCCCCCCGGCGGCGTTGCTCCGGGGGATTTTTTTCTTATTTGACATGAGCCTGGCGGTTCATTAATCTATTCCTAGAGGAACAATTTTTTTGGGGGGGATACTGATGAAGCGGCCCGGTTTGTTTCCGCTGGTATACGTCTTTATTCCGCTTATTCTTCTCCTGAGTTCCTGCGGGCAGGAAAAGTCAGGGATGGAACTTCCCCTTATCACACCTCTTCCTTATGGATACTATACGATTGAGGAATACCTTCAAACCGCCGAGGCTCCTGCGGGCAGCTACTCCACCTTCCGACGGCTGGTACAGGAACCGGGGCTTCCCGTAGAACCAGGTAAGGTTACCGGTTCGGTCCGGATCGCCATGATTTACCCCGGAACGGAGCGTTCGGACTACTGGATCCGCAGTATCTCTTCCTTTTCCGCCCGGATGGACGAACTGAACATCCCCCATGAGGTTCTGGAGTTTTTCAGCCGCCCCGGGAGCATTGACCAGGAGATGCAGGACCGTCAGATCCAGGAGGCCCTTCAGGCGGATCCCGATTATCTTGTCTTCACCCTCGATGTTCAGCGCCATAAGGATCTTTTGGAACGGATCATCACCCTGGGACGCCCCAAAATCATTCTGCAGAATATCACCACCCCCCTGCGGGAGTGGCGGGGGAATCAGCCCCTTCTCTACGTGGGGTTCAGCCACCGGATCGGGACCCTCTCCTCTCTGGCACCGGAGTTTTTGAGACGGGTGGGGCCCGAAGGCAGCTACGGGCTTCTTTATTTTACCAAAGGATTCGTCAGTGAACAGCGGGGGGATACCTTTGTTCAATACATGGAGGAGAACTCCAGCCTGAAACTGCAGGCGGCCTTTTACACCGACGGGCAGTACGACAAGGCCCGGGCCGCCACGGAGCAGATCATTGAGGAATATCCCGACATTGACTTTATCTATGCCTGTTCTACCAATATCGCCCTGGCGGCGGTGGAGGTGCTCAAGGAGCGGGGGCTCAAGGACCGGGTTCTTGTCAATGGCTGGGGGGGCGGCAGCGCCGAACTGGAATCCCTGGCTCTGGGGGAGCTTGATTTTACGGTCATGAGGATGAACGATGATAACGGCGTGGCCATGGCGGAAGCGGTCCGGCTGGATCTCCTGGGCAGGCCGGAGGAGGTCCCCGCACTCTACTCGGGGGACTTTCAACTGGTGACCCAGGACACGGGAAGGGAGGAGCGGGACGCTTTCATGGAGAGAGCCTTCCGCTATTCGGGCATCCATGAATAGAACCTACCGGCTGACATTTTTAGTAGGCGGGTACACCTTCCTTGTGTTAACCCTGTTCTCTGCCCTTATCCTCGGCTGGACCTATACGTCGAGCTACGCGGCCCTTCAGGGGGAGATAAACCGGTCTTTCGCCCAGCGGCATAAAACAGCCCTGTCCCTGTTCACCGAAGAGGTCAGGTTTATCGACGGCTATGCGAAGCTGGCTGCCGGTTCGGAACGGCTCTTCCGGGCAGTTTCCCGGGGAGATTTCGCCCTGGCGGAAGGGGTGCTTCAGGCGATACGGGAAGACCATATCACCGCTCCGGATATTCTCTTTGCCACCGATTTTCACCATACCGGGCTGGCGGATGTGAGCCGGTCTGGTTTTCAGATAGAGGAATCCCTGTCAGACCTTGTTTCCCAGACCCCCCGGCTTCTGATGAACACCGAGCTGGTGACGGTTTCCGGCTTCGGCAGCTCCGCCCTGGTTCTGGTCAAGGCGGAGGAAATCATCGATTCCGTGTCCGGCCGGGTGACGGGTTTTGTCTACTGCGGAACCCTGCTGGAAAACAACTATTCCCTGCTCCGGCGGACCGGCGAATTAACCTCAGCGGAAATCGTCCTGCTTTCCCACCGTGACAGGGTCGTCGCCACCACGGACCGGAAAAACTCCGACCTTTCCCTGGCTATCCTGGCCCATTCCGCCGGATCCTGGTCGACGGATTTCTCAGAGGCCCTGGCCGGGCAGACCGGTTATCTGGTATCCACCAGTTTCCTGGGGGTGGGGAATTCTCCTCCCCTGGTTCTGAGCCTGGGAATCAGGGACTCCTCTTTTCTTAATCTGAGAAAGGATATCCTCATTAAATCGATCATTTTTTTCCTGCTCTCCCTGTTGCTTCTGCTGGTTTACGGTATCGTTATCCGGCGCCTTTCGGCCCTGCCGCTGCGGCGGCTGATGGAGTATTCCCGAAGAATTGAAAACGGCGAAGATCCCAATCTGTTTCCTCGGGGCAGAATCAGGGAATTTAACCTTCTGGGATTAAGGCTGCAGTCCCTGGTGAACCACATCAAAGCCGGGGAAGAGCGGCTGCGGCAGTTTACCGAAGCCACCTGGGAAGCCATCATCATCCAGAAGGACGGCCATTTTCTTGCGGCCAACGACCAGTTCTTCTCCATGTTCGGGTACGACCGGGAGAATGATTCCGACCTTTTCACTTCCAGGGATTATCTCGCCCTAATGTATCAGGGGGAGTCTCTGGAAACGGTGCTGGCGCACATTGACAAAGACCTTCAGGAAACCTACGAAGTTCTGGCGACCCGAAAGGACGGCACCCAGTTTCCTGTGGAAATAAGAATTCGCTATATACGAAGCGGCGGGGAAGATCTGCGGGTCGCCGCCATCCGGGACCTTACGGAGCGAAAGCGGATGGCGGAACTGATGATTCAGACTGAGAAGATGATGTCCGTGGGGGGGCTGGCGGCGGGGATGGCCCACGAGATCAACAATCCCCTGGCGGGGCTGATCCAGACCGCCAACGTGCTGCAGCGGAGGCTGGGGGAGGACAACCCGGCCAATCTGAAAGCCGCCCAGGAGGCCCGTACCACCATGGCGGTCATTCGGGAGTACATGAGCCTTCGGGGCATCCCGGATATGCTGAAAGACATTAACCAGTCGGGCCTCAGGGTGGCTTCCATTGTAAAGAACATGCTGCAGTTCAGCCGGAAAGAAGAGGCCGCCAAGTCGTCCCATTCTCTGGAGAATATCCTTGATCAGGCCCTGGAAATCGCCTCCACCGATTACAATCTGAGCCGCCATTATGACTTTCGATCCATCACCATTGAAAAGGAATATGAAAAAGATCTGCCCATGGTCCTCTGTGAGGGAGGCAGCATCCAGCAGGTATTCCTCAACGTCCTCCGTAATGGCTCAGAGGCCCTGCATGAAGCCCACACGCCCTCACCCCGGATCATCCTGCGTCTGAAAAGGGATTTATTAAAACCGATGGTCACGGTGGAGATCGAGGATAACGGCCCCGGCATGGATGAACCGACAAAACGTAGGATCTTTGAGCCTTTCTTTACAACCAAACCCGTGGGGAAGGGAACCGGCCTGGGCTTAAGCGTCTCCTATTTCATCATCACCGAGAACCATGGCGGGGAAATGACCGTGGAATCCTCGCCGGGGAAGGGCACCAGATTCATCATCAATCTGCCCGGGGTGACAGGTTAGCCCGGGGGGAAGGGCCATCCGGGAAGATTTTTCCCATCCCTGTTAAGGCAGTTTACCCCTTGCGGGTTGACGCCGCGCCTCTTAAAATGCTGGAATGGTTGTTGATTTAACCATCCTTATCAAGAAAAGTAAAATCCATTTATGATCCCGGGGGCGGTCCCTCCGGGTAAGGGATGCGTTTCTTGATTACTGGTTTTTCCCTGGTTTCGGATGATAAAATCGTCTGGAAAGAGTTTCAAACTTCTTTTTCACGGCTTTTCGATGTTCTTCTTCTCTTTACCGGTGTGGTGGCCCTCGTCATGGCCGTGTCGCACCTGCTTGTCCCGTCCCGGTACCTCCCGCTCATTCTTTCCAATCTGGTAATCCTCTTCATCACCTGGCCGCTTCTCTTATTACGCAAGAGGGTATCGCCCCTGGTGAAGATCCGGGTCATCACGGGGTTCCTGTTTTTTTATGTGGCCTCTTCCTTCGCCCTGAGCGGGTCGGCGGGTACGGCGGTGGTGTCGCTGCTGACCCTGCAGATGCTGCAGATTGTCTATCACAGCCTGAAAAAGGCGCTGCCCTTCCTTTTGATCAGTACCGCATCCCTTCTTCTCATCGGATTTTTATCGGGATCCGGCATCATCAGTTTCCCCGCCGACGTGACCGAACGGATGGGGTCGTATTTCCACTGGGTGAACCTTTTCTTTGCGGTGTCGTATTTTGTGGTGCTCTCTTCCATTACCGTCTACGGCTTCAAGAAGCGGATGCTGTCGGCGCTGCGAAACCTGGGGGATGCCAACGCCGCCCTGACAATTCACCAGAAAGAGCTGGCCCAGCTGGCCTACTACGACACCCTGACCCGGCTCCCCAACCGGGTCTGGTTCAATCGGGAACTTTCCCGGCGCCTCGAAGAGAACCCCTCCCGTTCGGGATACCTCATTCTTTCGGAAATCATGAACTTCCGTACCATCAACTCCCTCCTGGGGCCCGAACAGGCCGACCGTCTGTTAAAGACCCTGGGCATGTTTATCAGAAGCTACACGGGGGGTCGCTTTCTCCTGGGCCGGCTCAACGGGGTGGAGTTTATCAGCTGGGCCGAAGGGTGGGGTGAGGAGGAGCTGCGCCGATCCCTCCACTCCTTCCGGCTCGCTGTGCGGCAGCTGGTGCAGAAACGGTTTCCCGGTCTTCCCTTTGACATCATGGTGGCCGCCGCCCGGTATCCCGATGATGCGGTCACTCTGTCGGAGCTGCACCAGAAGGGGGTAGCCGCCATGGCAGAGGCGCTGCAGCGGTATCAGGAAGAGATTGTCTTTTTCCGGCCCTCCATGATCGATGGATTAAACAAAGAGATTCTTCTGCACAACGCCCTCGAGGCGGCCATCGGTACCGGTGATTTTCTGGTCTACTACCAGGAGCAGGTCAGCATCCGCACCGGAGAGGTGGCGGGTCTGGAGGTGCTCTCCCGGTGGTATAACGGGGCGGAAGGGTTTGTCTCTCCCGATGTGTTTATCCCCGTCCTGACCAAGTATAATCTGATCATACAGTTCAGCCAGCTGGTGTTTACCAAGGTTCTGGAAGATCTGCCCCTGGTTATCTCCCGGTACGGCGGGGAGGCTACGGTTTCGGTGAATATCTCCCCGGTCTTCTTCCTCTCGGAAGGATTTGCCGGTTTCATAGGCCGGAAGCTGTCCGAGCTCGCGGTGCAACCTTCCTCGGTGATCCTGGAGATTACCGAAGACGTGTTCATAGAAGATCTTTCCACCATCCGGGAGATCATCGAAGAGGTGAAGGCCCTGGGGGTTTCGGTTTCCCTGGATGATTTCGGCAAGGGGTTTTCTTCTCTCTCTTATCTAAGCAGCCTCCCTCTGGACGAGGTGAAGATCGATAAAGAGTTTATCAAAACCATCCTCTACGACGAGCGGCAGTTCGGAGTGGTCAAGTCGATCTGCGACCTGGCGAAAATCCTGGGCTACAAGGTTGTCATCGAAGGCATCGAGACGGAAGAACAGGTTCAGAAGATTAAAGAGACCAGCTGCGACCTGGTCCAGGGATATTACTACTCCCGGCCGGCGCCGCTGAGAGGGTAGGGGAAGGCGACAAGAAAGATATTTATGAATTAATGAAAAAACCATCAAGACCGGATTAATGAAGGAGGAGGAATGATAAAATACCTCCGTGTATTTTATCATCCTGGAGAATAAAAGCAGAGCTTTTATTCTCCTTATTCTCTGCCCTCGGGGCAGCTGAGCTGCCCGGGCTCGCGGCTAACGCCGTGTTTTTTTAAAGGAGTAATAAATGAAAACCATTGGATGGATTGGAACAGGAGTTATGGGATCTTCCATGGGCGGTCATATTCTGGCCGCGGGCTACCCCGTCAACGTGTATAACCGCAGCAAAGAGAAAACCCGCCCCTTGACCGATAAGGGCGCCATTTGGCGGGATAGCCCCGCAGAGGTTGCCGCGGTCAGTGATATTGTTTTTGCCATCGTGGGCTACCCCGAGGATGTGCAGGAAGTTTTTCTGGGGGCTGAAGGGCTCCTTTCTGCCGCCCGGGAGGGAACCATTTTAGTGGATATGACCACCTCCGAACCCAGCCTGGCACGGCAGATCTTTGAGGAAGGAAAGGCCAGGGGTGTCTCCGTGCTGGATGCCCCGGTCTCCGGCGGCGATGTGGGGGCCAAAGAAGCTCGTCTGGCCATTATGACCGGAGGGGAAAGGGAAACCTACGACCAGGTACTTCCCCTGTTTCAGCTCATGGGAAAGAATATCGCCCTCATGGGCGGCCCGGGAGCCGGTCAGGATACGAAAATGGTCAACCAGATCCATATCGCCTCCACCATGGTAGGGCTGGTGGAAAGCCTGCTCTATGCCCATAAAGCCGGTTTAAATATGGAAGAAGTCATCGGTCTTATAGAGAAGGGGGCCGCCGGTTCCTGGTCTCTTTCCAACTACGGACCCCGCATTGCCCGGGGCAATTTCGATCCCGGGTTTTTTGTCAAACACTTCGTCAAAGACATGGGCATCGCCTTAAAGGAAGCCCGCCGCATGAATCTCTCCCTTCCCGGTCTGGCCATGGCCCAGCAGTTCTACATCGCCGCCATGGCCCAGGGAATGGAAAACCTGGGGACCCACAGCCTCTATAAGGTTTTTGAGAATTTGAACAGCCGGGGGCCTGGGAAAAATTGAAATACCGGGATTTCGGCAAGACAGGTTTTCAGGCTTCGGCTCTGGGGTTCGGAGTCATGCGGCTTCCCTCGATGAAAAATCCCCTGGATCCCCGGGTGGATGAAAAAGAAGCGATCAGGATGATCCGCAGAGCCATCGATCTTGGGGTAAACTACATCGATACCGCCTGGCCCTACCATCTGGGAAACAGTGAAAAAATTCTGGGGAAAGCCTTGCAGGACGGATACAGGGAGAAGGTTTTCCTTGTGACCAAGCTTCCCATGTTCAGGGTGAGCCGAAAGGAGGATTTTGATAAATACTTCCAGGTCCAGTTGGAGCGGCTTCAAACCGGATACGTGGACGCTTATCTCTTTCACGGCCTGAACGCCGGAAACTTCAAGAAGGTGGAGAGCCTTAATCTGATAGAGGATATGGAACGGGAAAGGACTGCGGGCCGCATCCGAAATATCGGGTTCTCTTTTCATGATACCCTGCCGGTTTTTAAAAGGATCATTGATTCTTACGACTGGGATATGACCATGATCCAGTATAACTACCTGGATACCACAAATCAGGCGGGAGAGGAGGGGCTGCGCTACGCCCATGAAAAGGGCATCGCCGTGACGGTGATGGAACCCCTGAAGGGAGGCATGCTCGCCCATCCCCCGAAGGAAGCCCGGAAAATCCTGAACGGGGCACCCATCAAACGAACCCCCGTGGACTGGGCCCTGCAGTATCTCTGGAACCTCCCGGAGGTGGCGGTGGTCCTGAGCGGAATGAGTTCCCTGGAGCAGCTGGAGCAGAACCTGAAAAGCGCCGAGGGTTCCGGAGTGGGCAGTCTCACGGAGGAAGAAAACCGGGCCATTGATTCCATTATCGATATTTACAGAGAGAAGATTCTGGTTCCCTGTACGGCCTGCCAGTACTGCATGCCCTGCCCCGCGGGGGTGAATATCCCTGAAAACTTCGCCCTGGCCAACACCGCCAACCAGATAGCCCTGGGCCCCTTAAACTGGGTCATGAAGCTGGGGGCCAGATCAAAATACCGAAAACTGGCGGACACCAAAGCAAAGCTGAACCCAAAGGTTCTCAACGGCCGGGCCACCCTGTGTATCGACTGCGGCCAGTGCGTTCCCCTCTGCCCCCAGTCCATCGCCATCCCGGAGGATCTGAAAAAGGTTCAGCAGTTTCTGGGAAAAAACAGGAACCCGAAGAAGGTGTTTCAGGGGCTGGAGGGGCGGAGATAGAATTCAGTATATCAGGGCCGGATTGATGGGGGCCGGGTGGTCTTTCTGACAGTGTATGAAAACTGATTACCCACAGGCCCCTTCATGAATTTTCGTTACAAGCTGTGAAAAGTTATTATAAAACCAATTTTTTATGAAAAACCGTTACGGGTGAGGTTTGCAGGTATGTAAATTTAATGCCTGCCTTTAAATTTGCACACCTGGGTTTCATTTTTCCGGTGGAAACCCTGCGCAGTTTAAAGATCAAACTGGCCCAAGTCAATTCGACTCTACTGCTCAAAGCTCCCCCCCTCTTCCGTAACTCCGGTTCCCCCGGCCCGTAACCCCGGTCAAGGCCAGGGCCGTCAAGGCCCCGGTGCAGCCCCGGCCCTGTGATCCTGCATATAATCTAATTACAAACCAGATAATGATTTACGAAAAAACATTCTCTCTCTTCAACCTTCCTGGCACGCTGTTTGTATTACAGATGCTAAAACCAGTTCAAAAGGAGGAAGGATGAAACAATTCAAAAGACGCAGGCCGGGGACAAAGCGGGGGCCGGGGCTGACCGCGGGGCTGCTGGGGGCGTTAATTCTGCTCACCGCGGGATGCGCCTCGATCATGTCCGGGTCCGACCAGGACATTTACATCAGCAGCCAGCCCAGCGACGCCCGGGTCACCATCTACGATGGGTCGGGGATGGAAGTCTGGAGCTCCACCACCCCCGTGACGGCCACCCTGGACCGGGGGGACGGATTCTTTGAAGGGGCCCGGTACCGGGTGGAAATCGAGAAGCCCGGGTACGAGAAGAGGGTGATCGCCGTGAAAAGCCGGCTCAACGGGGGATGGTACCTGGCGGGGAACTTTCTTCTGGGGGGATGGATAGGCTGGCTCATCGTGGATCCCGCCACCGGAGCCATGTGGAAGCTGAGCCCCGACGATGTGAGCGCTTCCCTGACCAGGGCCGACCAGGCCTTTTTGCACGACGGGGACGATGGATTCATGGTGGTGCTGCGGGAAGAGATCGACCCCTATCTGTTTGACCACCTGCCCCTGGAGCGGGTGAATTAGGAACGGTAATGGCCCTCAATTAAAAATCCATGGAAAAAACGGCGATGACAAAATCCAGTTAAAAAAGCGGCTTTTTTTATGAAAAGGGAGGTGAGGATGGAAGAAAAAGATCCGCTGGTGTTTAAACCCGGAGACCGGGTGACCCTGAATGAGGCGGGGCTTGAGTTTTTCGAAGCCCGCAGGTTTCCCGCCCAGATCGGGGCGGTCTACACGAATATCCTGGCCCAGAACACCGAGGTGGTGAGGTCGGAGGGGGATACGGTATGGCTCAAATTTATTACCCCCCGGTACCCCCTGAATGACCCTGAAAAGAACCGCTGCGGGGTAAGGCGGGAACACCTGCGGGCGGCGGGGCCGGGGAAGGGGACGGTATGAGAAAGGGGCGGACCCTGGGATCGGTGCTGGGGGTTACAGGTCTTATCCTGGCGGGAACGGTTTTTTATTTTTCCCTGTTCCGGGGGGGCACCTGGAACGGGCCGGTGCCGCTGTCCAGCCTCTATGCGGCGGGCCTCGGCGCCCTGGGGGTGGCGGTTTTTCTTCTGGCCCGGTACCGGCGCTTTCCGTTTTTTCTTCACTGGTTTCCGGGTCTGGCCGCGGGGATGGCGGTTTCCTTCATAAAGGCCCCGGCGGTGCAGGAGCGGGCCTCCCTGTTCATGGCGGCGTCCCTGGTTTTCATGGTCACCGCCCTGATCTGCGGGGTGCGGCGGAACCTGAACCGGTTTGTCTTTATCCGCCTGCTGCCCCCGGTTTACCTGGCCGCCCTGGGGCTGGCGCTGCTGCTGCTGCCCCGGGGTTCGGGGCCCGGGATCACCGAGGATCTCTATGCCGCCCAGGTCATCGAGAAGATCGACCCCTTCTACCGGGAGATCGCCGGGGCGGAGGGGGAGATCAGGGCCTATCTGGAGGAAAGAGGATCATGGAAAAAGGACAGGCAGGAACAGGAAGCGCTGATTGAAGAGCTGAACGCTCAGATAAGGAACATAAAGCGGGACCGGGAGGCCCTGGAAGAGGTGCAGGAAGAAAACCGGCGGTTCAAACAGGAGCTGGTTCTGCTTAGGCAGAAGCTGGAAGAGACCGAGGGCCGGGTCACCCCCGAAGAGGCCGCCGCCGAAGTGACTTCTTTGGCCAAGGCGGTGGATTCCCGGTCGCCCCTGGTGCGGGATTTCGCGGTGAAGATCGCCTCGGCCCACCCCGGTTCCTTCTACAAAGCTTCTTCTTCGTCCTGGGTGCCGGGGGATACGGGGCTGAAGCAGATTGCGGCCCTGCACCGGTACGTTTCTTCCCGGTGGAAGTACGTCAATGACCCCCTGACCGGCCGGAGGGACTACCTTTCCCCGGCGTCCCGGACCATCGCCCTGGGGTTTTCCGGGGACTGCGACGACTTTGCCATCCTGCTGGCGGCCTGCGTAGAGGCGGTGGGGGGCCGGGCCCGGATCATGTCGGGGTCGTGCTCCGAGGGGTACCACGCCTGGTGCGAGGTCTACACCGGCGATGCCCTCCAGACCCGTCAGGCGGCGGCCTTTCTTTCCCGCGGTGCCGGCGCCGCCGTGGGTTACGCGGTTTCCGGGGGCGGGGAGGGCTGGATCCCCCTGGACTGGAAGCTGGGGCAGTACAGCTGCGGAAATTCCCCTTCCGAGTTATACCGTTCACCCTGATCAAGGAGGATGCATGAATCACCGTAAAGGTTTTTTAAATTTTATTTTTGCCCTTTTCGCGGGGACCGGAATCTTTCTCATCATCCGCATCGATGCCCTGGCCGGGGAGTACCGGTTCCTCTATCCCTCGGTCCTGATCGGGATCCACGCCCTGTGGGTGGGGGTATTGACCAGGAAGATGGAGGATGAGGCCTTCGCCGAGCATCATCTGGATTCGGTATACTTTCTGGGGTTCCTGTTCACCCTGGTTTCCCTGGCGGTGATGTTCACCCGGTTTCAGCAGACCGGCTTCGAAGACGGATCGGCCTTCACGGGGGCCCTCTTTTACATCGGGATTTCCGTCACCACCTCCATCGGCGGGGTGCTCCTGCGGAACATCCTCCGGGGGGCCTACCTGAAAGGGCGTCCCCGGGAAGGGGCGGGGGACTGGGAAGGGGATGAGGGGGGAACCCTGGCGATGATCCGGGTTTATCTGGAAGAGAGAACCGAAACCATCCGGAACGTGGAAGAGCGGGAGAGGGAGTACGCCGCCTGCCTGGAGAGGCTCAATGAATCCCTGGGGGCTTTCTCCCGGACCCTCAGGACCATGCAGGAGGATATGAACGGCCAGAGCCTGCGGTTTATCCAGGCCTTGAGCGGGCAGGAAGAGCCCCTGGGCAGGGCGGCAGGGGAGCTGGCCCGGTTCGGCCAGGCGGCGGACCGGATTGCCGCGGTGCTGGAGCGCAGCCCCGTGGGGGATTTCGATGACAGGATCAGATCTTTGAACGGCGATATGGGAGAGCTGGACCGGGTGGTGGAGGCGGTGATCGGGCTGCTGGAGAACAAGGTGGAGAGGATGAAGGTATGAGAAAGACGGGAAAAGATACGGCGTTTCACTATTCCCTGGCGGAGTTTGCCTACATTCTGTTTTTTCTCTGCATCGCCGTCCTTGCCTATACGGGCCACCGCTATGCCCTGGAAAGGCAGGAAAGGGTCCGGCTGGCGGCGGAGGTGATCCGCCTGACCGAGGTGATCGCCCGGCTGGAAAACGGCAATGTGCCGTGCTTCAAGAAGGAGGACAGTCCCATCCCCGAGTTTATCGCGGTAATCACCATCAAGAGCCGGACCCGGCTCACCATCGCCTGTGCGGACGGGCGGGTGGAGGCAGTGGGGGCGCCCCTGGAGGATCTTCCCCGGATAATGGAGAAAAAGGTGGCCCAGCTCTTCGCCCGGGAGACGGCCTACCGGGACCAGTACGGCTGCTATCTGAGGGTGCAGATTGTCAACGAGACCAACGACTACAGCCTCTACAAGAACCTGTCGGACATCATGCGGACCCTGGGGATCATCGTACCCCATGTTTAGGCTCGGATCCTTCAAGCTCAGCCGGATCTTCCTGGCCCTGTTGATTCTCTCGGCGGAGGCGAAGCTTTTTTTCTCGGTCCTGGCCCTGGCGGCGGCGGACGGGAGGGCCCTGGGGGCGCTCGGACCCGGGGGAAAGTGGGGACTCGCCGGGGGTCTTTGGCGGGGAGGCGGGGCGGTTCTGACGGGGAAGGTGCCGAAACTTCTCAAGGAGGGGGGCCCCTCGGGGCTGGGGGAGTTTTACCGGGCCCTGGGCGCCCCGGGGGGCCGGGGGATGTTTACCGGTTCCCGGGAGGGGCCGGGAGAGAGGGTCTTTCTCGTATCACCCCGGGTCCGCCGCCTCCAGGGGCGCATCATCGATTACTATCTGGGGCGGTACTTCGACATCCAGGCTTCCCCCGAGGCCCTGGAGGTTCTGTCGGCCTACCCCGACGGCCGGCAGCTGGGGGCGGACCTGGCCGCCGCGGCGGGGCTGGGAAGGGGCCCCGTTCTTTCTGCCGGGGACCTGGCCCTCTGCCGGGCGGTGTTTCCGGGGTTCACGGCGCTGCACCGGCTGCGGAGGGGGTTCGAAACCCGCACGGCCCCGGTAAAGCCCCCCGGGGAAGAGGAGATGGATCGGCGGGGGCGGGGGAAGATCAGGAGGCTGAAAAGGAAGGGGGACAGGATCCCCCTGCTTCTCAGCCCTGAGGGCCGGTCTGCCCGGGCCCTCATGGAGAAAGAGGTCCGGGAGCTGCTGTTCCGGCAGATAAGGGTGAAGCGGGAAATCCGCCGGGAGAACATCCACCTGGCCCTTTATCTCGAGGCGGCGGGCCGGGCGGCCCGCAGGGCGGGGGAGGGCGAAGCGCTGGCAAAAGTGCTTTCCCGTATCGAGGATAATCACGAGAAATTTTCAAGGATGCATAAGGAGGAACGGCATGGCAGGATGGAACAGTAACGACGAACAGGCGGCAATTGAGAGGTACACCCCCAAAGATCTGACCAACAGTCAGCAGTTTACCCGGGAGCTTTCCAAGATCGAGTCGAACCAGACCCTTTCGGCCCTGGACAAGATGAAGTACAAGAAGCAGCTCATGCGGGCGGTGTTCAACGCCAAGCAGCAGGAGGTGGCCCATCATCTGGATTCCTACGCCAACTATCTGCTGGCCCGGAAGGATGTGGAGGCCAAGACCATCACCCTGGAAGCCCAGAAGGCCATCATGCTGCTGGAGAAGGAGCAGCTGCAGATGATGAAAGAGATCGGCCTGTCCCACAGCGGGGAGATATCCAACACCCTCATCAAGGCGGGGCACATGCTCACCGACAAGCTTCACGAGGTGGAAGAATCGGCCATGGAACCGGAGATCAAGCTGATGACCTTGAAGAACATCCGCCGGGTCTGGGAAAAGACCAACGACCGCATCATGGAGAGCGTGGACACCTACATGGATGAGCTGTGGGACAAGGAGCGGGGGCGGTGAGGGGTGTGTGTGCTGCTTGAACAACTATTTTTACTTGCTTAACTCTTTCGGGAAGGTTATTCTGGTTAAAGAATATTGCAAAAACACACTGCTCTGGAGTCGGAATGAATTTAAATGATATAGACCAGATCCTCCTATACCAGCTCACGGTTGCCCGTTTGGGTGAGAAGGAGCTTAACAACTGGTGGAACACAGATATGACCTATGAAGTGGGAGGGGCAACGTTCCTGCAGGACCTGCTGGGAAAGACCATGGCTCCCCTGGCGGCGGGAGAAGGAATTCTGGAGGCGGCAAGATTGAAAGATGTATCCCTCCTGGAAGCCCTTCCTCAAGGGGTGTCCCATTTTTCCTTGTTTCAACCGGAGCCGGGAATCCAGACGGCCCTTAAAGAACGGATGAGGCACTTTAAACGGTACCCTGAAGATGTTCCAGATCCCATCAGAGAGATTCTCGACCCCCGGGTTAACTTTACCCCCGAGCAGCTAAAAGGGAGGGTACCCGCCGGGGCCCCTTTAGAGAAAGGGGGAACCAGTTTTGGATATGAGGTTCCTGGAGCCCCGGGCAACCCGGAACCAGGATTTTTTCAGTCCCTGGCCGCCGCCCTTATGGAATGCGAAAAGAGCCGGTATATTCTCCATTATTACACCGGGGATACAAGTGTCCCTGCCTGAATGCTACAAAACCTCCCACAGTTCCGCTTTAAACAAGATAAGCGGGCGGTTAAGGGAGGGGCGGGAGTTTATTTTAGCCTTCGAGCCGTCACGAACCGTGGCGGAGAATGCCCTGCTCGCCTTTCAGAACCGGTGGTACGGAAATGTCAGTGAAAAAAAATGCGCCGAGCTGACCCGGCACTTTTATGCCCGATACCATCTTGGCAGGGATAACTTTGCCGGATTAAGGCAGTACCTTTTGGTCACGGGGGGAGAGAATTTCCCCTGGATTAACCATTTTTACATGCTCCTTAATGATATCTATTACCGGTGGGCCGCCTCGGATTTTCTGGCCGAGCGGTACGAGAGCGGTCTTTTAGAGATTCCCCGGGCCACCTTTGACAGAGGGTTAAAAACACAGCTTCCGGAGTCTGTGGGCGAGGGCAGCCTGACCCGGTATGCCCAAAATCTCCTTACCGCCCTGCGGGATAATGGGCTTCTGGAGGGGGTGGTGAACAAACGGATCATCTCTCCGGCGCTGAATGCCGACACCCTGGCTTTTATGCTTTACTCCCTGTCCCAATGGGAGGCGGGGGGGCAGAATTTCGACCATTCCCCCCTGTTTTTCTCATTGTTAAAACCCCGGGAATTTCTTGTTCCTGTTTTTTCCGAGGGGGAGCGGATGGGTTACTGGGATTTTACCGGCGACCGGGAACGGTTGAGTTTCAACCTGAGCTATCCCTCTTTAAATGACTGGATCAACCGGGGACGACGATCATGACCTTAGACCGAAGACTGGACGAGTTGAAAAAGGATCTCTTAAGCCCGTCGGGACCCAATATCAGCACCAACAAGAATTACCCCTTTGCCCTGTTTCAATACCTGCCCCACGAAGAATTCCTCATGCGGGAAAAATTGGCGGAGATGATCGACGGTCTTCGGATGAAGGGGTGGAATATTCTCAATGTGGACCTGTTCGATACCTTTATCAGGTTTTTGGAGGAACAGGAGTCGGGTGAGCTGATCGAGGCGTTTACCGACGAAGAACTTCTGCAATACAACTCCCATGGCCGGGAGTATTCCTATCCCCTTACGGCTTTGAATAACAGTCTGGATGGTTTATTTAAAAACCAGGAGGCGTATCCCCGGGCGGTGCTGGAGAAAATCAGGGAAAAAACACAAACCGGGCAGGAGCAAAAAAGCGTCATCTTTTTATCCCGGATCGGCGCTCTCTATCCCTTTTACAGAACATCCGCCCTGTTACGCTACCTGGATACGGGAATCAGGATTCCGACCATTGTTCTCTATCCCGGGGAAAGGCAGGAAAAGTATTATCTCTCCTTTATGGGAGAGATGAGTGCCGACAGGGACTATAGACCGCGCATTTATTAATAGGAGCCGTTATGAATCAGATAAAAGAGGTCCTGTTCAGGAATATCGAGGAGAATATCGCCCCGGTTATTTATTTCCACCAACTGTCCCAGGAAACCGCCCGGCAGGAGGTTTCCGAATATGTGTTTACCACCCGGCCCAGTGCCACGGGGAAACAGCAGGGGGGAATACACGAACAGATGGTGTCTCTCTTAAATCAGATTTTGAAGGCCTGGCGGGAGGGGCATAAACTGCCGGCTTCCTGGATCTCCGGATTTTTCGGTTCCGGTAAATCCTCCTTTGCCAAGCTCCTGGGGCTGGCCCTGGATAAGATGGAGCTTTCCGACGGGCAGACCATGGATAAGGCGCTCATAGAGCGGGATGATACACCCCAGTTCAAGGAACTCCACTCTGCCTTCGAAAACCTTCTCTCCGAAATTGACAGTATGGCGGTGATCTTCGATATCGGTTCCGCCGCCAAGAACAACGAAAGCATTCCCCATACAATTTATAGAAATGTTCTTCAAAAACTGGGGTATTCCAATCAGGACGGGGTGGCCCATTTTGAACTGGCTCTGGAATCGGAGGGGCAATATGCCCGCTTCCTGGAGCTCTATCAGCAGCAGTATCAGGAACCCTGGCGGGAAAAATGCCACTCGGCCCTGGCTCCTAAAAAGTTCCGGGCTGTCTATAAGATGATCTTCCCCGAGCAGGATGAACTTCTGGAAACCAGCACCTTTAACCTGCGCAGTCTGAACATTCAGACCATGGTGAACAACCTTTTGCAGGCCATGGAACGACGGGCCCCCGGAAAGACCGTGTTTATTGTGGTGGATGAGGTTTCCCAGTATATCGCCGACGATCAGAATAAAATGCTGGACCTTCAGTCCTTTGTTTCGGAGATCGGTGGTAAGGCCCGTAACCGCTACAGCCCCCTGTGGCTTCTGGTGACCGGGCAGGAAAAACTGGAGGAGGAGAGCAAAGATTCGGTTCTCTTCAAGCTGAAGGACCGGTTCCCCGAGGAGCTGCGGGTGCACCTGGACAGGGCCAATGTCCGGGAGGTGGTGAGCCGGAGAATTCTGAAAAAGAAACCCGGATCGGCTTTGGAATCCTATGTTACCCCCCAGAGGCTCGA
>Ga0334882_1001169_pt1 | contig 32989 bp, 33 predicted proteins | sample GraSluR1_MG_5_FD_207226 | JGI IMG/M metagenome (GOLD analysis project Ga0334882, IMG submission 207226) | Sludge microbial communities from methane-producing bioreactor in Wageningen University, Netherlands - Granular Sludge_15_04-R1 | ecosystem: Engineered > Bioreactor > Anaerobic >... | reverse complement strand
CCATGTCCTGGAAATTCCGTCTCACCGTACTTTTGATGCTTTTCAGTTTTTCCAGAAGGTCCTGGTCTTTGGCTGCTTCGCTGGATTCCATTGGTACTCCCTGATTCAGATGGGCGCCTCCACCCACGCCCCATTCCTGAGGTACATGAGAGACGTATAACCCGCCTCAGCAATTATCGACAGAGACGGGGTAAAAGCCTCACTGATTTTTTCCGGAACATGGGCATCCGCATTGAGGGTAAGGGGGATTTTTTTCTCCCCGGCGTAGCGGAGCAGGTCGCAGGAGGGGTAGAACTCCCGGGTGTAGCCCCGGGCGATGGCCCCGGTGTTTACTTCCACCACCACACCCGCCCGGGAGGCTTCATCCAGCATTCCCCGGGCCATATCCCGGTACCAGCCCGCCCCGGGATCAAAGAACCGGTTGTTGCTGTTCAGCTTCCTGATGAGGTCGCAATGCCCGAGGATGTCGAACCGCTGTTCCCGGAGCATTCTGATCTGGCTGGAAAAATACGCTTCGCAGAGATCTTTGATGCTGTCGGAAAAGGAGTGTTCCAGAAGCTGGCGGATATCTTCAGGGCTGTTGTCGATGGAGATTTCCTCCCCGGTCACTCTGTCCCTGAGGCTGTGGACAGATCCTATTTTATATTCCAGGGGATAGGCGTTGTATCTGGGATGGGAGGGGCCGATCACATCGGGGATGTAGTCGGTTTCCAGGCCCAGATGGATCTCCAGGCGTCCCCGGTACTCTTCCTTCAGTTCTTCGATGAGTTTTACGTAAACCGAAAGATCTTCTTCCTTCAGGGCCCATTCATTGGGGTAGGGCAGGGGGGCGTGACACGAAAAGCCCAGGGCATCGAAGCCCCGGGCCAGGGCAGCCTCGGCGTATTCCCGGGGATGCCCCTTGCCGTCGTCAAGGTAACAGTGGGTATGGTAGTTGGTCAGCATGGCCGTATTATCACCGGGCTCCTTTTTCCAGGCGGATAGCCCCTGAAGTGGTTTTCAGCGAGGCCGTTCCCTTTCCCTGGTTGAGCCGGCCGGTCAGCCGGTTCCTTTCCTGACTCTCCAGGATCAGGGGAAGGGCGCTGTGGAGGGAGCCGGAAACGCTCCGGAGGGATACCTGGCCGCCCCATGCCTCGTACAAACCAAGGGTAACAGATCCCGAGACGGAAGACAACCGGATCTCTCCGTCTTCTTCACCCAAAACAGAGCCCTGGATGCTTCCGGAAACGGTCTCCGCTTCCACCTTTTCCCCATAGGCGCGGAACCGGATGGCGCCGCTTACCGAGGAGGCGGTCAGCTCCTTCGCTCCATCGGTGGAGAGGGCTCCCGAGGTTGTCTTTAACTCCTGGTTTATCCCCGACAGGGAAGCTGAATCACCGAGAACCTTCACCGCTCCGCTGATTGATGTGGCCCTCAGTTCTTCGGTTCCCGCAGGGACCATCACTTTCAGGACCACCCATCCCTGGACATTGACCGAGCCGGCGGGCCATTCTTCCCTGACGGTGAGCCGGGAACCGTTCCGGCGGATATCGATTTTTATCCTGTCCCGGGCCGCTTCGCTGCCCCGTTTTTCCCAGATTACCTGGGTTTCCGGCCGGTCCCACGACTCCACGGTGATGGGTCCCGCAACGGTGTAAAGTTCCAGGCCCGTAACGCCCGGTTCAAACAGTTCCCGGCCTTCATCGAGCAGGTCCTGGCTGAAAGCCCCGGGGATGCCGTAGCTGCCCCGGTCGTTCAGGATGAGGAACAGAGCCCCCCCGATGAGGGCGAGGGTTAACAAAAGGGCTAAAACCCCGATGAGATTCAGACTTCCGAGTTTCATCTCCGGTCCGTCCTGTCCATCCGGTCCATCTCCTGCCGCATCAGGGTCTCTTCCAGCCGGCCGCCGCCGACAAAAACCCAGGCGGACAGAAAGTTGGCCACCACACCGATGCCCCACCCCAGGGCGGGCCAGGGCCACCATTGATATCCGCCGTAGGTCAGATTATTCACCACCGCCAAAAACGCTATCACCACAATGTAAATCAAAAAGTGTTTGAGAAATCCCAGTTTTGCCTGGACTCTTTTCCGGGCCTGTTCCATTTGATCTTCATGGGAAAAATTTTCTGTCATTACTTCGCCTCCGTTTCTAATATAACACCGATGACGGCTGAATGTGTTACCCCTTTCTCGCGCTGACTCATCTCAGCAATTTCAATTTTGATGAAGGTGTTACCCAAGTAAAACGAAGATTCTCGAGGATAGGCACCTGCGCTCAGGGAAAATCGCGCTGGCACCCATCCTCTACATCTTCGTTTTACCATAATATTCATGATTATAGCCTCCTTTAATGATGTTAAATCATTTATTCTATGGAACCCGTCAAATCTGGAATTGCTGGACTCATCTGGTCCGGCTTGCCGAAAAAGGGGGTCTAGGCTATAAATGATGAATATGGTAAAATATGACAACCAGGCGGCGTTTCTGGACGCCGTGAAGCAGCAGGCCCTCCTGCCTGCCGGTTTCTCTGCCGCCTCTATATCATTTCCTTTCACTCCGGTGGAGCGTCCCCAGGGGGGCAAAAAGGAGATGAATCTTTCCCTGATCCTGCTGGATCGGCCTACAGACCGCTTTGCCGCCACCTTCACCCGGAACCGTTTTCCCGGAGCACCGGTGGTTCTGGGAAAAACCCGGCTCGCCGAGGAGGCCGTATCGGGGGTGGTGATCAACAACAAGGTTGCCAACGTCTGCGCCCCCGGCGGTCTTGATACGGCGGAGCAGATTTGTCACGCCCTGGGGGCTCTGCTGGGTCAGCAGGGGCACCGGTTCTTCTCCAGTTCTACCGGGGTTATCGGCTGGTCCCTGCCCCGGGAAGAAATTATCGCCGCCCTTCCGGGGCTCATCGCCCGAATGGAAGCCAACCGGGGCCGGGAGGAAGGGGATCCGGGAAGTGCTCTTTTCGAGGTGGCCCGGGGAATCATGACCACCGATTCTTTTCCCAAGGCCCGTACCGTGAGCCTTGGAAATGGACGGGTCACCGCCGTGGTGAAGGGGGCGGGGATGATCGAGCCTAACATGGCCACCATGCTCTGCTTCGTTATGACCGACCTGGATATCTCCCGGGAAACGCTGCGGCGAATCCTTCCGGAGGCGGTGGACCGGAGCTTTAATACCATCTCGGTGGACGGTGATCAGAGTACCAGCGATATGGTCCTGGCCTTCAGCTCCGCCGAAAAGGGAAGGGTCTCCGATGCCGAGTTTACCGCAGCCCTGACGAAACTGCTGCAGGATCTGGCGGAAGACCTGGTGCGAAACGGCGAGGGGACCGAACACGTGATCCGTCTTTCCGTGTCAGGAGCGCCGGACCCCCGGGCTGCCCGGGAAGCGGGAAAGGGGGTGATCAATTCGCCCCTGGTAAAAACCGCCGTGGCGGGAAATGACCCCAATGTGGGTAGAATTCTCTCTTCCCTGGGTGATTGGGCAGGCAATAATGGGGTAGACTTGGACCCGGACCGGGTGACCCTCACCCTGGGGGGGCGGACCCTTTTCCGAAACGGCCGGTTTGCCCTGGATCAGGAGACGGAAGATTATCTGGCCGCCTATCTGCGGGAGGCCCGGCTGCCCCCGGACTCTCCGGGTTATCCGGTACATCAGAGAAGCGTGGAAATCAGTCTGGACCTGGGGATGGGTTCCGCGACGGCCGAGGTTCTGGGGAGTGATCTCACCCACGGTTACGTTTCGGAAAACGCCGATTACCGGACTTGAGTCTGCAATACGAGGACGAACAATGGAAACCAAGTTAACTAACGAGAAAATTGAAGCCGCCGGCACACTGATTACCCAATGCCGGGAAGAGGTGGCGAAACGGGTTATCGGTCAGGACGCCATGGTAAAGGGGCTCCTTACGGGGCTCATGGCCGGAGGGCATGTACTTCTGGAGGGGGTCCCCGGACTGGCCAAGACCCTGGCGGTTCAGACCCTGTCGGAGGTGATGGATCTGGGATTTAAGAGAATCCAGTTTACCCCGGATCTGCTGCCGGCAGACCTGGTGGGAACCATGATTTACCGTCAGGAAACCGGGGAATTTGTGGCCCGTCAAGGTCCTCTATTTACCAACATCGTCCTGGCGGATGAGATAAACCGGGCTCCCGCCAAGGTTCAGTCCGCCCTGCTGGAAGCCATGCAGGAACGCCAGATTACCCTGGGCAGCAGCAGCTATCCTCTGCCTTCCCCTTTCTTCGTTCTGGGTACCCAGAACCCCATCGAACAGGAGGGAACCTACCCCCTGCCTGAGGCCCAGCTCGACCGGTTCCTCCTTAAGCTGAAGATCAACTACCCCACCCCCCAGGAAGAGCTGGATATCCTCCAGCGCATGGGGGTGGAAAAAACGATCAACGTTCGGAAGCTCCTCACCGCTGAGAAAATCAGATCCCTTCAGATCGCCGCCGAAGAGGTGAGGGTGGAAGAACGGATCGAAAAGTACATCGTTTCCCTGGTTACCGCCAGTCGCGAAAGGGACCGGATTGTCTATCCGTTTGCCAAATTTATCGACTATGGTGCCTCCACCCGGGGGACCCTGGGGCTTCTGCGGTGTGCCAAGGTCAACGCCCTCTTCGGGGGGCGGGACTTTATCCTTCCCGATGATGTGAAGGAGGTGGTCCACGATGTTCTGCGCCATCGGATCGTCCTTTCCTACGAGGCGGAGTCGGAGGAATTGACCTCCGATGATGTGGTGGATCAGATTCTCAAAGTGGTTCCCGTTCCTTAACGTATGGATACCCTTCAGTACCTCAACCAGATCAGACACATCCCCCTGGTTTCCCTCAAACTTGTGGAAGGTTTTCTGGCGGGAAACTACCGTTCCATCTTCCGGGGGCCGGGGCTGGAGTTTGATGAGGTGCGGGAATACAATCAGGGCGATGATGCCCGTTTCATCGACTGGCACGTCACCAGTCGAATGGGGAGCCCTTACATCAAGACCTATAAGGAAGAGAGGGAGCTGATTCTCTTTCTGGCGGTGGATAACTCGGCTTCCATGATTTCCGGCAGCGGTCCCCTGAGCCGGAAAGACACCGCTTCGGTGATAGCCCTGCTCCTGGCCCATGCGGCCATTCAGAACAGCGACCGGGTGGGGGCGGTGTTTTTTTCTGGCCAGATCGATAAGTGGGTTCCCCCGCTGAAGGGCAAGAAGCATATCAGCCGGATGATCAAGGATATGAGCGAGCTCCGTCCGGCGGGTATCGGCACCGGCCTGGAAAGCGCGGTCCGGACCATGAACGAAAGCCTTAAAAGAAAGAGCATCTGTGTCATTCTTTCAGATTTCCGCACCACCCAGGGCTGGAAAGAGCTGACCCTGCTCAGTCAAAAACACGATGTCATCGCCGTGAAAATCGGTGATCCCCAGGATGAAGAGTTTCCTTCCACCGGGCTGGTCTATCTTCAGGATCCTGAAACCGGCAGAACCCTCCCTTCCCTGGGTCTCTCCCGGGGGTATCGGCAGAGTCATCAGAATTTCTGGCAGACCCAGGAAATTACCTGGCTGCGGGAGTGTCGCCGCCGGGGCATCGATACCCTGGTTCTTTCCACCGCCGATGATCCCATTATGAAACTGGTGGAATATTTTAACCGGAGAAAACGGCGGTGAACAGGATGAGACTGGTTCTCCTACTGCTCTTCGCCTGCTCGGGGCTCCAGGGGCAGACCCCCAAAGAGGTGGCGGGGGTCACCTATCTGCCCAGGACCTTCTACGTGGGAGACGTGGTGGAGATGCGCGTGGAACTTCCCGGAATCCCCCCGGAAGCCATTACGGTTCCCGTGGTGCTTCCCCCGTCAGACTGGTTCGAATACCGGCAGATTGAGGTTCAGCCCGTGGGGACGGGGTCTTCCCTGAGAATCCTTTTCAGCTCGTACCAGCCGGGAATACGGCTGATACCCCCGGTGGATCTGGGCGTCCTGACTCTTTCGGGAATACGGGTGGACACCGCTTCCCTGCTGGAAAGACAGCCGGGGGGATTGGCAGGAACGGCGGATCCGCTTTTTCTTCCCCGGACCGGCTTTTATCTGGCGGTTTTCATGGGGACCTTTCTGGGAATTCCCCTGATTCTTCTCATTACAATCCGTCTGGCCCGGGTCAGGATCTCCCGGGCTTTACAGGCGGCCCGGCGGCGCCGGCCCTACCAGAGAATTCTCCGAGTCTTGAAGGAACTGGACCGCAGGATTCTTAACCGGGACGGCAACTATTACTACACCACCATGACGGAGGAGCTGAAGTACTACCTTTCCAGCCGGAGCGGGGAGGATTTTTCCACCCTCACCGGCCGGGAAGCTTCGCTGGTGGTTTGGAGACTCTACCGGGACGAGTCGTTTCTCCCCTCCCTGCAGCAGCTTTTTCTCTACGCCGAAGAGGTTAAATTCGGAGGAAGGGATCCTTACACCAGCAAAAAGAGGGAAGATTTGAACAGTCTCCTGCAGATTCTTGAGAGCCTGGAAAGTTTTTATCACCGGACTGTCTTCAGCGTTGCCGGTAATCAGGGGGGGCGCCATGTGGACCGTTGAAGAACCCCTCTTCCTGCTTTTCCTGGCTCTGGTTATTCCGGGGGTGTTCTTCTCCCACTACTATCGGCGCAGGGGCGGTGTCATCCCCTATCCTCTGGGAATCTGGCAGGGGGAAACTTTCGCGGGAGGCTCCCGGGTGGTTTCCCTGGTTCTGGTATTCACATCCCTTCTCTTCTGGGCCGGGGTCGTGATCCTTATCTTTGCTCTGGCCGGCCCTATCCGGGTGACCAAAGAACCGGTTTATCTCAGCCGGGGCATGGATATTCTCTTCGTCCTGGATGAATCCCCCAGCATGGCCTCCCGGGATTTCCGGCCCCATAACCGTTTTGAAACAGCCAGGGAACTCATCTCCCAGTTCCTGGAGCGAAGGGAAAACGATGCGGTGGGGCTGGTTACTTTCAGCAGTGAGGCCGCCTTGAGGGTCCCTCCCACGGTGAATTACGGGGCTTTTCGCTCCCGGGTGGAACAGCTGGAACTGATGACTCTGGGAGACAGCACCTCTCTGGGTATGGGAATAGCCGTGGCGGTTCTTCATCTTCAGGACAGCCGGGCGGCGGAACAGATCATCATCCTTCTCACCGACGGGGATAGTAATTCCGGTGAGATCTCTCCCCTGGCGGCGGCCCGGATAGCCGCCGAAATGGGCATCCGTATTTACGCCGTCGGTGTGGGTTCCGCCGGCACGGTTCCCCTGGAGTATAGTGATCCTGCCACGGGGCGTACCTACCGGGGGCAGTACGACAGCGGCTATAACGAAGAGCTGCTCACGGAGATTGCCTCTTTAACGGGGGGGATGTACTTCAGCGCCCCCAGCCCCGGGGCGCTGGATCAGGTGCTGCGAAGCATTGACTCGCTGGAAACCACGGAGAAACGGATTCTGATCAAGGCCAGGACCACCGCCCAGCATCGTCTCTTCATCATGGCGGGATTTCTGCTGGTGTTATTAAGTTTTATTCTCCGGAAGGTTTTTTTAAGGGAGGCCCTTTGATGAAACATCCGGAAGTCCTCTGGCTCCTGATTCTCCTTTTCCCCCTGATTCTGCTCTTTCAGTGGCGTTTTCGCACCGGCCGGCGGGACGTGGAGCTTCTGGGGGGGCGCTGGCGTTCGGACCTTCTCCAAGATGTGTTTGTGGTGAAGTGGTTTTTTTCCACCCTGGGCTTTCTTCTCTTCTATGTGGGGATAGTTTTGTCTCTGGCCGGTTTTCCCGGGGAAACCCGCAGGGTTCCCTACCAGTTCAGCGGTTCAGATGTCATCTTCCTGGTGGATATTTCCCGCAGTATGCTGGCCCGGGATGAGGATCCCAGCCGCCTCGGGCGGGCTGCAGGCATCATCAGGGGGATATCCGGAGGCCTGGAGGGGGGCCGATTCGGCCTGGTAGGGTTCCGGGGGATGGGTGTGAACCTCTTCCCTCTGTCGGAGGACCGGGTGGGGCTCGATTCTCTGGTGGATAACCTGTCTCCCGATCTCATCACCAGTTCGGGAACCGATCTGGCCGATGGTTTTGCCAAAGCCCTGGAATCCCTCTCGGGGGGCACCCAGAATGACGAAATTATCATCCTCCTGAGTGACGGGGAGGGGCTTTCCGGGGATGTGACTCCCCATCTTAAACGCCTGAGAGAGCAGAACGTGAAACTCCTGGTGGTGGGTCTCGGCTCCGTTGAAGGAACAACCATTCCTCTTCCCGGAGGCGGGATGGTGATGGATCAGAACGGCAGACCCGTGACCACCAGGCTTGACCTCCGGGAGCTTGAAAGGATTGTCGATCTGGGAGACGGAGAACTCTTTACCGGGAGCCAGCCCAACCTTGTATCATTTCTTCTGGACAGGCTGGAGGGGGGGGGCTTGTCCCGGGCGGATGGTTACCGGGAGGAGGAAACGGAAAGATTTCGTTTTTTCCTTTTCCTGTCCCTTTTGGGACTGGTACTTTATCAGGGGGTAAGGGTCATCCGATGGAAGGATACGTTTTGAAAAACATACTAATTCTGCCGGCTCTTTTTTTACTGAGTATCTTCTTGTTTACTTCCTGTGAAGAAGCGGCCGCCGCATACCGGGTCGCTCAGGGAAACTATTCTTACGCCCGGGGGGCTTATCAGAAAGCCAATCTCAACTATTTCATGGCGGAAGAAAAAAACGCCGAACCGGAGATAATTGAGTACAACCTGGGAACTGTTTTCTACGCCCTGGGAGAGGCTGATTCCGCCAGAGAGCTTTGGCAGGGTGTCGATCCCGGAGAAAACCCTGAGTTAGCCTTCAGGCTCATCTATAATCGGGGAATCCTTCAGTATCGGGAAGGGGCGTATCATGATGCCTATGCCAGCTTCAAGAAAGCCCTGCAGCTCAATCCTTCCAGTGTGGAGGCGAAAGTTAATCTGGAACATAGTTTTGCCAAGATGAATGCCCGGGAATCGGGCACTCCGGAAGCTGTTCCCGGGGTTCCTTCCGTTTCAGCGGGGTCTGAGGAAATTCAAAGAGTGCTGGAGTTTATCCGCCGTAATGAACCGGTCACTCCCCCCCGCCGGCAGGGGGGGGAACTTTCGGGAGGGAATGACTGGTGAAAAAGTCCTGTCTCCCTGTTCTCCAGGGATTTCTGTATCTTCTTTGTCTGGGGATTCCCCTTTCGGCCCAGTCTGCCAAAATGGAGCTCTCTCCCAATCCTGTGGGGGTGGGAGATAACATCGTTCTTGTTATCGAGCTTCCCGCAGAATCTGTTTCCGATGTGGATTTTGATGCCGTGGAGTTCCCCCGGGCCGTACAGGTCTGGCGGGGCCCCTATCTGCGGCCCTTCACGGAGATGTCTTCCTCCGGCGAGCCGGTCCCTTACGTCAGAATCACCTACACCCTCAGGGCTCTCCAGGCGGGGCGGATCTTCATGGAGCCGCTCCTGTTCCAGGCGGGCGGGAAGGACCTGTCCACCGATTCTGTCCTGCTGGAAGTGGGGACCTACAGTTCCCGGCGGCTGGTTTTTCCCCTGGAGCTGGAGTGGAAGAGTCCTTCCGATTTTATTTATCTGGGAGAAGCGGTGCCTCTGACTCTCACCCTGCTGCGGCAGAAGGAGATAGGATTGATCGATTCGTTCTCTGTAACCCCCCCGGGGTCGGGATTTCTGGAGGGAGCCCCGGGCCTGGAATCCATCACCGCCTATGCCCTGGCGGGGGTCCCCCTTTATGATATTCCCGTGGCCTCCTATATTTACACTCCCGCCCAGACAGGGAAAGTTGTGATCGCCGGGGCGGCGGTTCAGCGGGAGGGCCTGACCGGCCGTTCTGACCGGATAGAATTTGACGTGATGGCCCTGCCGGCGGAGGTTGCGGCCACCGGAGCGGTGGGTCAGTTTGCTCTTTCTGGAACAACCGATGCGGGAGAACTCAGGACCGGTATGACCTTCCGTTACAGCCTCACCCTGTCGGGAACGGGGAATCTGAACTACCTGAAGATTCCCGAGCTGGTGGTTGAGGGGGGGAAGCTTCTTTCCCTGGAAACCGATGCTTCCTACACTCCTTCAACGGGAGGGTATACCGGTAAGGTGGTTCAGCGACATACCATTGAAGTGACCGATTCTTCAAGATTGATCATCCGGCAGCCGCCCTTTCCTTATGTGGAAAAGAAGACCGGAAGGATCAGAATTCTTCCAGTGCAGAACCGGGTTTTTTCGGTTCTCCCCGCCCCGGAAGCCGAAGAAGACCCCGAAAGAGCTTCTTCCCGGGCGCCTCTCTATCTGTCGGGCCGTTCGCCGCTGAGTTTTTTTGACTATGGAAGGAAACCGCTGCTGTGGCTCCTCCTTCTCCCCGGCCCGGCGGTTCTGGCGATTTTTGCTGTTTTCCGTAAACCCCGAAAACCCTCGATCACCCTGGGGCTGATGCTGTTTTTTTTACCCTTTAATCTCCACGGAGGGGAGGGAGGCGGCTGGGCGGTTCAGATCGGGGAGGTGGAGCAACTCCTCCACGCCGATGATATTGATGGTGCCCGGGCGAAACTGGGGGAGATGCCCCATGACCCGTATGAGGCCGCCTCCTGGCATTTCGCCCGGGCCGCCCTGGAGAGTCAGGGAAACAACCATGCCGAAGCGGTCTGGCATCTTCGCAGCGCTCTGATAAACCGGCCCATGAACGGTCAAATCCGGGCGCAGTTGGATATTGTTGAATCGTACGCCCAGGTTGGTGACGCCTATCCGCCTCCGGCTGCTCTGGACGGCCGGCTCTATTTCCTGTTACTGATTTTGATGGTAAACGCCGCAGCGGTGACGGGAATCTTCATCATGCGTAAACCCCGCAGTGGCGTGATTATCCTGTTTATCCTTTTTCTGGCCGGCAGCGCCGGAATGGCGGCGCTCATGGGGGCGGCGGAGGTGGGACTTTCCCGATCCTTCGGGGTGGTCGTTCCGGCGGATCCCGAAGTGGCCGCCTGTTTGAAGAGGGTTCCCCGGGAAGAAGCCCAGGAGTGGTTCCCTTTAAGACCGGGTACAACCCTGCTCCTCCGGGAAAAGGTGGGCGATTACTATCTTGCGGAAAACGGGGCTCTGGTGACCGGATGGATCCATCAGGATCAGATAAGAAAGGTGGGCCACCGGGATGAGTGATTTCGGAAAAATCATGGCGGAATGGGAAGCCCGGCAGAAGCAGAAGAAAATATCTCCCAGGCCGCTTCCTCCATCTGAACCCAACCCTGTGGAACTCTGGCTGAATCAGTATGGTGTGGTGGATAAAGATAACCGGAACGCCGATGGGGATAAGGAAAGATTAAGCCGGAAGGAGCTTCTTGCCCTGCCTCCCCAGGCCAGGCTGGATCTCCACGGCAGAATGGCAGAGGAAGCCATGAGCGAAGTGGAGATATTCCTGAAAGATTCGGTGAAAAAGGGCTGCCTTAAAGTGCTTATCATTCATGGAAAGGGGCATCACTCTCCCGGAGGGAAACCGGTTCTGAAGAAGCAGATAAGAAATCTTCTGGAAAGACACCCGTTGGTAGGTGAATTCGGTCCGGCCCAAAGGAACTACGGTGGGGAAGGCGCCACCTGGGCGATACTGAAGGCTGGTAGAAAAAGATAATACGACCGGTTACCGTTCCCGGTAGATAATCCGGCCTCTGGTAAGATCGTAGGGGGAGAGGGCGACCCTGACCTTGTCACCCGGAACGATTCTGATGTAGTGCTTCCGCATCTTTCCGGAAAGGTGGGCGAGGATGAGATGGCCGTTCTTTAACTCGACCCGGAACATGGTGTTGGGGAGAGATTCTTTGACAATCCCTTCAACTTCAATCGCTTCTTCTTTAGCCACAATGCCTCCTGCAGGGGGGTAATTAACTTATCCTGTCTCTTAATATCGCCATGGTAGGGAAATAGGTCGTCTTTGTCAACCATGGAATGCAGTCATGGAATGCGGGAGGCGAACCATGGTTGACATTTATTCATTTTTAGGGCAACTTCTTTGCCTATAAAAACTATACTCCCGGGACCGTAGAAGGCGGGGAGAAGAGGTAACCATGGATCAAGTCTTTGTGGAAAAAATGCGACAGCAGCTTCTGAAACAAAAGGAAGAGCTTCTGGCAATTTTAATGTCGGAAAACGAAGAGTTTAACGGGTTAGTCAAGGACATGGATCCGAAAGATCTGGCGGATATTGCCGCGGATGATATTGACCGTTCGACCCTGGAGGCTCTGGGCTCTCAGGATGCCAAGCGGATGCGGCTCATCGACTCGGCCCTGTCAAGGATAAAAAACGGCCGATACGGTACCTGTATGCGCTGCAGCAAACTGATTCCTGTGGCCCGGCTGGAAGCGATCCCCTACGCCCTGATGTGTATTGAATGTAAATCCAGTGACGAAAGGGCTAATCGTTAGCCTTTGATGTCCTTATCCCGGACGCCTCTCCCGTAGGAGGGGGCGTTCGGAAACCTCCTGCCTTCGGTGACGGCTTCCCCCCGCCGGAGAATTTCTCCTTACCTGCCCTGATTTTCTTTCCCCGGTTTTTTATCAACCTTCTTTTTTCTTTTCCGATAATGGAATTATAAGCCGGTTGAGGTGGGAGAATGGAAGTCCAGAACGTAACAAGTGCCTATACCATATCGATAAGCAGTATCGTAAAAGCCCGTAATGCCCAGGGCGCCATATCTGTCCCTGTCCCGCCGTCTCAGTATCTCTATGCGCAGTTGAAGCACATCAAAGGGTTTCCTGCCGGGTCGAGTCAGCCTGGTTACTCCATCAACAAACTGCGGACCCTTGACAATCTCATCGAGAGGCTTCAGGGGCTGAAGGGAAAGGAGATCCTTCAGCCCCGGGAAGAAACCCAGGAGGCCAGTATCGATGGCCTTATCCGGTTCTATCAGCAGGAGCTGAAAAAGAGCCTTGACACGAGAATCCCCGACTTTCTCGGCAGTCCCGCCCGTGATCAGGGGCTTTCTCTGAATTTTCTGGTCTAGGAGAAGTCTTGTCTGTCGCCCTCTCCCTGTCTCTCATAACGGCAGCCCTCTTTTATGCCTTGATTCCCATGGGGGGAGCTTTCGCGGTCCGTGCCCAGTGGCGGGTTTTCCGGCGACGGGTCCTCGAATGTTCCCGTAAAGATGAGATCGGGTATGGAGTACTGAAGACTCCGGGCGAGGGATTCTTGGGGGATTACCGTTTTCTGGGAACCCTGCAGGCTATTCAGGGAGATGATGTTCTCTGGGTCACCAACGGCCGCATCTCTCTTCCCGTCCATGTGGATCAGGTGACCGGATATACCCTTCCTCACTCCTTCATCAGCGAGGCCACCGGCGGCCGCCTGTCCATGAGGGAAAGCCTCCCCGACGAGGTCCCTCAGCGGTTTCTCTGGAACCGAATGTTTTCTCTTCCCGAGGGGACCAGGGTGCTGGTCTGCGGAGGGCTCTGGCGGGAAAAGGGGCAGCTGTTGTTCCGCAGCTCCGATTCCCAGCCTCTGATGTTTCTTATCTATGACGGCCGGGAGGATACCATCCTCCTGAGAAGCCTCTGGAGCGGGCGTCAGCCCAACGAATATGTGAACAGCTTCTCGCCCTGGTCGGTCGTTCTGGGGGCGCTGCTTCTTCTCCTGGAGGCCTATCTGTTCTATCGACAGCCGTTGAACTCCCTCTCGGGGAGGGTGACCGTACTCCTGGGGATCGCGCCCCTGGCGGTCTTTCTTCCTCCGGGAGTCGCATTTTTTGAATTATACCGTTTTCTCTGGAAACAGGGACGCCTCTACCGGGCCGAGCGGGATGTGATCAGGTTTCCCCTTTTCCACTGGCCTGACGCAGGGAATCTTGATGAGTGCCGCGATACCTCCCTGGGAGACAAGGGGGATTATGGCTGGATAAGGTATCCCACCGGCGAAGAGGGGCTGAAAAATAATCCGGGAGAAAGCCTCCCGGATCTGCTGGTGCTGAAGGGGAAAAATATTCTGAGCCGGCCGTGCTTCGGTTTTGGAATCCTCCGGCGGGGCGGAGAGAGAGCCTTTGCCAGGGAAGAAAGCGATCTTGCCGGCACGGTACTTTTGCCCGGGGATCCTTTCAAGCTGTCTGTCCGTTCCGCCGTCATGGCCCGGCGTATGGAGCTTCTTTCAGGAGCCGCCTTTACCGCAGGGATCCTCTTGAATCTCTTTCTTCTCTTTCTGGCTTTGAATTATTTCTTCCCTTGAGGAAGAGACAGTGTTTATTTTTTCCTGGCGTAGTTTACCGTGAGCCGGCGCCCCCGGAATTCACTGTTATTCAGTACCTCAATCACATCATCGGTGTGAGAATTTTTAATTTCGATGAAGGAGTAGCTGTCCATGATTCTGATGGCCCCTACGTCTTCGTGGGAAAGTTTGGCCGCTGTAAAGAGAAGCCGGGACAGGTCTTTGGGATAAACCCGGCGGTTCTTGCCGATACTGAAAAAGAGGGTGGTAAACCCGTCCTGGTCAATATGTCCGTTTCCTTCCTCCCTGTTATTCCGGGGAGCCACACTGCGGTGATTCGATCCTTGATTCGATCCTTCCATCCGCTTCTTGAGAAGAAAGGCTCCCACGTAAGAACGCAGGGTCAGAGGGATTTTCTTTTTAATAAGTTTTTTGTAGATATCCAGTTCATGAGGATCCTGGACCGAGCGGATTTCATCCAGCATGGTATCCAGGGCGTCTTTAATGGCCTCTTCGTTGACGGAATGGCGGTCGGGGTCTTTACTCATGGGTTTGGTTTCCTCCTTGACATTTTGGGAAACAGGTAGATTTTGTGATTTCTTCAAAATTCCCTCCAGAGGGCCGAGCTCCGCCGGATCGGGGAGCAGGCCCAGGGTCTGGACCTGGGGAGGGAGCTTGGAAAAAATAAATTGAAGGTCCTGATGAAACTCTTCAGGATGGCCCGGTGCAGAGGCATAGATACCGGCGAGACTGATTTTCCCCAGTCCCAGATCCCTCCGCCTGAGGTGGTCAATGATATGCCTGCTGGTGCCGATGATGATATCGGGCTTGCGGCGAAGCCGTTCCGCCTCCCTCCGGGGGGAGTGGCGGGAATCAAGGACCGTAAAAGAGAAGGGCTGGTTCTGTCGGTGAAGAAGTCGATCCGTCAGGGACCCTAATTTCCCGGCGTCAATGCCGTCGGCGGTGATAATCAGGGCCTGGCTTTTTGGCTTTTGCTCCAGCTTGATCAGGGCCGATAGGAGCAGGGTCAGTTTCTTCCCTTTTTCTCCCGACGTGTCCGTGAGGGGGGTGATTCCCGCGGCGATCTGGGGGAGCAGGCGCGACTGGAGAGGAGTCAAGGTGGGAAAACCGGCGTTTTCGGCCAAGGTTCTCACTTTAAGGATGACGGGATCGGCGCCGCTCGTTTGGAACATTGTCACTACCTGGAAGTATCTTTGACCTGTGAGGGCCTTTAGATTACCATATAAACTGTTGGTTGATTTGTCAAGGAAGGGTAAAGATGAGAAAGACAGCGGCGGCGGGATTGATGTTCATTCTGGCAGCGACCCTCCTGGGGGCGGAGACCTTTGCTTTTCGCCAGCAGAAGGGCGATAAGTACCGGATTCTCAGCCAGGTGGAGGAAGAGGTCTATATCAACGGTTTTTATTCCCACACCGCCGAAATTCTGAACCGCATCTCCCTGGAAATAGTGGAACTCCTGGGAGACAAGGCGAAAGTGGAAGCCACCTTTCAGACCTCCGAAAGGGCTTCCGGTTCTTACGGGGTGTACGAATGGGGACGGGATTATGAAACCGAGTTTTTAAGGGATTCCCGGGGGCGTTATACCATCGGGCCTGAATATTTCATGCCCGTTCTGCGGGATATTCCTGTTTTTCCCGAGGGGGATCTTTCTCCCGGAGACATCTGGCGGTATCCGGCGCGGGAAGTCCACGACCTCAGGGACAGCCTGGGGGTGGAGTCTCCCTACCATTTCCCTATCGATGTGGAGTATACCTATCTGGGGAAGGAAGAGATGCAGGGGCGATTCTTTGATGCCGTCGGGATCAGGTATACCATCTTCCACCGGGCCTCCGTTCCCCCCGGGGCGTCACCCCATTTCCCCGTAAGGATCACCGGTATTTCGGAGCAGATCCTCCTCTGGAACGCCGAAGAGGGGCGGCCGGAGTTCTCCCGGGAAGAGTTTGACATCTTTTTTGATCTTCTTTCCGGAGATTCCATCGAATACCGGGGCCGGGCCGAGGGGCGGGTGGTGGAAGCGGTTCTCATGAACCGCCAGGAGCTGGCCGATAATATCCGCAGGAACCTGGAGGAGCAGGGAGTTGAGGACCCGGATGTACAGATCAACGACCGGGGGGTTACCATAACCCTGCGTAACATCCAGTTTCCCCCTGATTCGGCGGTGCTTTGGGCTTCGGAGAAGGCCAAACTGGATGAGATCTGCCGGGTTCTTGAGGGTGTCGCCGGCAGGGATATCGAAGTGGCGGGGCACACCGCCCTGGCGGGCACGGAAGCAGGCCGCTATCAGCTTTCCCTGGACCGGGCCCGGGCGGTGGGAAACTATCTGCTCGAGCAGGGGTGCCGGAAACCCGATGAAATAATTATCCGGGGGTTCGGGGCTGAGCAGCCCGTGGCGGATAATGAGACCCCCCGGGGACAGAGCCTCAACCGACGGGTTGAAATTACCATCTTGGAGAATTAGGAAGGCATGGGTAAAAAAGTCACCTGGGTTTTAAAAAAATTTCGTGCCTCATCGCTGCTTCAGCTTACCCTGCTCTTCAGTACCGTCACCTTCATGATCGGGGCGGGGATGTTCTTCCTGGAACTGGAACGCAACTCCGATCAATTCGGTTCGGTGCTGGACGGCATCTGGTGGGCCATCGTCACTTTCAGCACCACCGGGTATGGAGACAAGGTCCCCATCACCCTTACCGGCCGGGCGGTGGCCACCCTGGGGATTTTCTTCGGTATCGCCGCCACTTCGGCTCTGTCCGGTGCCCTGGCATCCATTTTTGTCGATAGAAACACCCGATCGAGGAGGGGTTTGATGGATTTTCCCAAATTGAAGAACCACTACATAATCTGTGGATGGAAAGATCATATGGCGGATATTCTTCAGGATATCCTGGAAACCGACGGACAGCTCTCCTCGGATGATCTGCTCATCGTATCCAACGTGGACGGAGAGAAAATTCAGGAGCTGAAGGAGATTCACGTTTTAGGTGATCTTCGATTTGTCCGGGGAGACTATTTCTCCGAGGCGGCTCTGATCCGTGCCAATGTCAAGACCGCCCGGAAGGTGATTGTACTTTCCGACACCTTCGACAGCAAGGCCATTTCAGAGGTGGACTCCAAGACGGTCATGACGGTGCTGACCATCAAGGCCCTGTCCAAGGATGTCTATGTCTGCGCGGAACTGCTGGACCGGAAGTATGAAGGGTATCTTAAGCAGGCCATGTGCGATGAGATCCTCTTCAGCCGGGACTTGAGCCGCCGGATGATCGCCAACACCACCGCCACCAGCGGTATGGCCCACATCATGGGCTCCCTTCTGTCGGGAGCGGCGGATAACGGCTCCCGTCTCAATACCCTGCCCATCCCGGACAAGTATGTGGGAGCCACCTATGGAGACCTCAAAAATGGTGAATATCAGGTTTCCGGCAAGGTGCTCCTGGGAATACTGGAAAACACCGGCTCCCCCAACCAGATCAAGATGGCGGCACTCCGGGAAGCCCAGAAAACCTCCGACACCTCTGCCCTGGTTATGAATTTGCAGGCGGTGAAAGAGCTGGAAATAAACAATCCTGTTTTTATTCCTTCCGATGATTATCAGATTCAGAAATTTTCCAAAGCCATCGTGCTGGAACGGGTAGCGGAGGCCTGATCATGGAGCTCAGTGTTCTCGATGTTTTAACAAGGATCCCTCTTTTTGAAGAGATTAAGAATGATGAAGCTTCCATGAAGATCCTCTCCGGGGTTTTTACTACCCGGACTTATCATCAGGGGGAAACCATTATTAAAGAAGGCGATGTCGGTTCGGAAATGTTCATCGTCGCCACAGGCGCGGTGGAAATCCAAAAGAGAACCCGGGCGGGGGACAGTTATACGGTGGTGAAGCTGCTGGCTTCCTACAATATCTTTTTTGGCGAAATGGCCCTGATCGATGACGACAAAAGAAGCGCCACCGTCACCGCCACGGAGGATTCGGAATTCCTTGTGGTGGACAAAAAGGCCTTTCTCAAACTGGGAAACGACTATCCCCATATCGGCCTTCCCATAACCCGGGCTATTTCCAAAATACTGGCGGGAAGACTGCGTAAAACCACCGAAGACATGCTGACCATTTTCGATGCCCTGGTGAGCGAGATCCAGAACTGATCCGGGCCGCCTGAACTAGGGGGCGGTCGATGCGGCCCTGCGGTCGTGTTCTTCGATGTCTCCGGCATCCCAGGGATAACAGATCCAGATATCATCCAGATCCTTTCCCCGGAAGTAGTGGTTTATCTCTGCCGGGATGGACCCCCGCTTGGGTTTCAGTTTGTTATGCAGGACCGCCACGGCCATTTCGGCGGGGCGGTGGGCCAGCAGTTCCCTGAGACAGTACTCCAGGGTAAAACGGGAGTCGTCCACTTCATCCACCAGCAGGATTTTTTTCCCTTCCAGCTTCTGTTCCACTTCATCTATCCATTGTATCTTTTCGATGGTGTCCTTGGGCTGGTTGTGGGAATCATAATAAGAGAGGCCCACGGTCAGGATGGGCCGGGGGAGGAAGGTTTTCAGCATTCGGGCGGGGATGAACCCACCGGTGCCGATGGCCACGATGATATCAGGATTGTACCCGCTGTCGGCGATATCCTGCGCCAGGGTTTTGATGGTAGCGTGAATCTGATTATAGGTGAAATATATTTTTCGGGGTGTTTCCATGCCACAGCATAGCCCAGAAGGGTCAGTTTTTCAAGATTGTAATTTAAACTATCCTGTATTAACCTGTAGTTGTGACAGAAGATAATGTCAAAGGTGGTACTAATGAAAAAGACAACCGTACTGATACTGGTTTTTGCCCTTCTCCCGGGGGCGGTCTTCGCCCAGGACGCTTCTTCGATTCCGGTTATCCCGGATCTTACCGCCCTCTCCCAGGAGGCGGCGGTGATGATCAGGGATGCCGTTCCTCCACGGCTGGGCCGGGAATCGGGGGTTTTCTATTTTCGGGGGATCACCTTCAACGGTTCCGTCACTCCTCTGGGTAACATGCTGGAAACCATGATTCTCAACCGGGTTCTCCCCATGGGAATTCGCAACCTCTCTTTTTATGGACCCGAAAACCCGCCGGGGCTGGTACCTTCCGAAGAGGGGAAGGCCCTGTTCGGTCTCTCCGGCGAAATTTACCGGGTCGGTCAGGATATGATGATCTCCCTCCGGGTGTTCCGGCAGCCCAACTTTGAAGTCATCGGTTCGGTGGAACGGATCTTTTCCCTGGGGCCTGAAATACTGGCTCTCCTGGGGGCCCCCGCCGGCGGGGCGGTGGATCTTTATGAACCGAACAATACGGCTTCCTCCGCCACTCCCTTTACCCTGGGGGAACCCCTGGAAAACCTGTCCCTCGGCGGTTCCGATGAAGACTGGTTTATTCTGGATCTGGCAGGACTGGAAACGGGGGGCGACATGGTGTATCTCACCTGGGGGACCCGGGGAAGCCTCGATACGGTGATGACCCTTTACGGGCCCGATGATCCCGGTCTTTTTATTATGGAAAATGACGACGCCGACGATTCAAACGCCAAAATACAGGCATTCATCGACCGGCCCGGATACTATTATGCCAGGGTCAGGGGGTATGATGGTGAGACTCAGGGAAACTACTCCCTTTATGGTTACCTGGACACGGTGGAGCCCGAAGAGGGGGAGCCGAACAACATCATGGAGCGGGCCGAAGATTTTCCCGTGAGTCAGGGAAGTATCAGCCGGAGGATTCATCCCGGCGGTGACTACGACTGGTACCGCCTGGATCTTGGTAATGTTACCGTGGCCCCCGATGAGGTCCTGGTTCTTGAAACCCAGAGCGGAATGGATACCTACATGGAGCTCTACATGAGGGATGAGTTTATCGCCTCCGATGATGACGGTGGTCTGGACGGCAACGCGCGTATTGAATTTCAACCGAACCGGAGTGACAAGGTCTACCATCTTATGGTCAAGGGCTACGACAGTGAGACGGTGGGTGATTATGTCCTTTTTCTTTCCCGGCGGATTATTCAGGCCGACCAGTACGAGCCGGATAACACCATGTCCGAGGCTACCCTCATCGAGGTGGACGGCCGCCGGCAGACCCACAATTTCGAGCTGCCCGATGAGATCGACTGGTTCAAAATTGTCCTCTCCCAGGGCCGGAATGTCACCATAGAAACCTTCGGCGGCACCGACACCTATCTCTATCTCTACAGCGAGCGGGGAGAGACCCTGGCGGAAAGCGATGATGACGGAACCGACTACAATGGAAAGATTACCCGTTTTCTCCCCCGGGGCACCTACTATTTTACCGTCGAGCCCTACAGCAGGGACGGAAATCTGGCCTACGAGGTTTCCGTTTCTCCTTGATGATCTGCGGGGGTTTCCCGTATCAGGCGGGAAAGCCCGGCCTGAATGTCTGAGTTTTTGATACAGAGAGCCCCTTGCCCTGTTGGCCCGGGCGGGGGTATTTCAGTGGACTTTTTCTCCGCCAGTGCCGATAAGGGAGTATATGCTGCGTCGAACCGTCTTTATTCTTCTCCTGACCCTTCTTTTTCTGCTCCTTCTGGGGGGCTTTCTCTCTTCGTTTTACTTCAGGGCGGTTCCCGCCGGCCTGGTACAGGGTGGCCTTGAAGGAAAGACCCTGGTGTATTCAAAGGGTTCCCCTGTGGTGCTTTCGGGAGAATGGCTCCTGAAAGAGGGCATCCATCCTCCTGGTGAGATGATGGATGACGGGGTTCCCGTCTCTGTTCGCGGAACCAGCCCCTGGACGGCTTTTCAGAAAACCTCTTTTTCCCCTGCCCAGGGAACCTACAGTTATCAGGCTGTTTTGGACATCCAGGGTTTCCGGGGGTTTTGTGCGGTTTTCCTTCCCGGCTGTAACGGGGCTTACCGGCTTTTCGTCAACGGTTCCCCCGTGGCGGAATCCGGACGGGTGGCCAGGGAAGGCGACGGCGAAACCCTGGGCGGCGGTTCGCTGGTGGTTCCTTTCTTTCTTGAGCGGGATCGAATTGTTTTGGATCTCCAGGTTTCCAACCACTTTCATTATTCGGGAGGCTTTTTTCATGGGGTCCCCGAATTCGGCCGGATGGAGGATGTCAGTCACCGGGCCGTGATGGTGGGTTACCGCAACCTCATGCTCATTCTGGCTCTCCTGTCCATTACGGCCGTTTTCATCACACAGGCGTTACTGACTCGAAAGGTACGGCATCAGTTATATCTCGGCCTGGCGAGTTTCGCCTATGCCCTTGTTTTTATTTTGAAGGATTCTCTCCTCCTTCCCCGGATTTTATCTGAGATTTCCCGGGAGCATCTTCTGCGGGGGGAAGCGGTTCTGGGCCTGGCTGCGGTGGTCCTTCTTTTTATCCATGGCCTCCGGTTTTTTCGGGACCCCGCCGGGCCGGCCGTCCTGTGGGGCTCCCGGGCGGCGGGATTAGCGGGCCTGGCAGGCGCGGCTGCCGCGGTGGCTCTTCCGTCTTCTCTTTTCTGGATTGTTCAGATCTTTCACATCCTCCTGGGACTGTCCTTGTTCTTCTGTCTTTTCCCGGTGGCTTACAGGGGTTTGAAACAGCACCGCCGGTTGGCAAAGCCCTTTGCTGTCGGAGTCCTGCTGCTGGTGCTCTGCTGCCTCAACGAGGGGATGAGGGTTCTGGGTTTCCTTCCTTCCCCCGGCCTTTTCTGGGGAGCCTTCCTTTACTACGCCCTGGTTGAGCTTTACAGCCTTCTTTATCAGACCAGCCAAACCTACACAGAGCTGGGCGGTGTGTATCAAAAGATGGAGCAGGTGGTTGAAACCCGCAACAGTCTGCTCACCCGGGTCTCGGATGAAGTGGGCAGTTCCATGGAGAAGATCACCGACCTGACCCACAGCCTGATCCAGGGGGCTCTGGGGCTGCTCAACAGTGACCAGCTGGTGAGCGCCTCTCTCATCATGGGCCAGTCCCTGCATCACCAGTATTTTCTTCATGATGTGGTGGATTACACCCAGCTTCAGGAAGAAGGCCTCGAACTGACCTTCGGCAACATCAAGCTGTTTCCCCTGGTGAATCAGACCATAATCAGCTTCGGTTCGGTATTGGTGGGACAGGACATCGTTCTTCGTAATCTGATTCCCCGGGATTTTCCCCTGCTTTGGGGCGATATCCGGCGGATGGGGCAGATCTTTTACAACTTTCTCAGTTACGGCATCCAGAATATCTCCTCCGGCACGATCACCCTTGAAGCCTCTCCGGGTGATAAGGCGGGGAATATCCGTCTGATTTTTCAGGGAATGGATGCGGAGCATCTGGCCCTGGCAACGGCCTTTCTGAACAATGAAGCGGAACAGAATGACGAGGCTCAGGGAATGACCATCCTCCGCTACCGGTTGAGCCGGCGGCTGGTGGAACTTCACGGTTCCCGGCTGGATGTGGAACCCCGGGACGACGGTCTGATTATCAGCTTCTCCCTTCCTCTGGGGGATGTTCAGGCCGAGGAGGAGGCGCTGTCGGAAGAGATGGCGGTTCATCTGGATGCCCTGGAAAACCTGCAACCCCTCCTGGAGGATGTGGAATCGGAGAGGGATGTCCGGATCATGCTTGTTTCCTCCGATTCGGTGATGCTCCAGGTGATGAAGGGGCAGCTGGCCACGATGAACTATAAAATTATTCCCGTCATGAAGGGATCGGACTGCCTTTCCCGGCTCGAGGAAGGGGGCGTCCAGATGGTGGTGATCGATGATTCTCTGGCCGACATGGACAGTCATGACCTCTGCCGGCAAATCCGTCGTAAACGAACCTCCGACGAGCTGCCGGTTATCATGGTGCTGAGGGATGTGGGCAGCGAGTCCATGGAAAGTCTCACCGCCGGAGCCAACGACTATCTTCGCCGGCCTTACCAGCAGGAGGAGTTTCTTACCCGAATCAACACCCACCTGCAGCTTTCCCGGATCAGCCTGGTCTACAGCCAGTTTGTTCCCAAGGAATTCCTGAAATCTCTGGGCCAGGAAAATATCACCGATGTGAAGCTGGGCGACCAGGTACAGCGGGAAATGACCATCCTCTTTGTGGATATCCGGGCCTTCACCAACCTCTCAGAGAACATGACCCCCCAGGAGAATTTCAAGTTCATCAACTCTTACCTGAGCCAGTTCACCCCCATCATCACCCGGAATAACGGGTTTGTGGACAAGTTCATCGGGGATGCCATCATGGCCCTCTATCCCGACAAGCCCGAGGATGCCATCCGCACCGCCATCGAAATGCTCGAGTACGTGAAAGTCTACAACGGGTATCGGGCCAAGTGCGGCTACCGTCCCATCAACATCGGTGTGGGAATCCATACGGGGAATCTCATCCTGGGCATTATCGGTGACAAGGAGCGGATGCAGGGGACGGTGATTTCCGATTCGGTGAACCTGGCGGCCCGGATCCAGGATGTGACCAAGCTCTACCATGCCAGCGTGGTCATCAGTCAGGAGACTTTTGTGAAGCTGGAAAATCCCACGGATTTCAACTTCCGGTTTCTGGGAAAGGTGAAGGTGAAGGGGAAGGCCAAATCGGTTTCCCTCTTTGAGATTTTCAATGCCGAAGACGATGCGGTGAAAGAGCTGAAGGAAGAAACCAAGGGAGAATTTGAGACGGCGATTCTGCTCTTTGCCAAACGGGAATTCGCCGAGGCGGAGAAACTCCTTCAGGAAGTGCTTGCCCGTAATCCCAACGACAGCACTGCCCGGCTTTTTCTGGACCGGGCCCAGAAGTTTATGCAGGCCGAGAAGCGTTCTTTCCTCACATCCCTCTAAAAATCCAGCAGATCGATTCCCTTCCCGGTTTCGGGGCCTGATACTGACGGCCCCATCACTTCCAGAGCCTCTTCTTCAAGCAGCCCCCGCAGGGTCAGGGCATTCTCGACGGCCTGCCCCTTCCTGTGGTTGTTGAAGGCGATGAACAGCCTCCGGGTTTTCCGGGCCAGTTCGGTGATGGGCCCCACCCATTCCTCCAGTTCCGGTCGGGAATAGCGGTAATCGTACCGGCTGACATTATCGCCGTCCCACCAGTTATCAGCGTTCCGACCATGGAAGCGGAGGCAGCCCCAGTCGCTGGTCAGGCACATCTGTGTTTCCGGTAGGCCAGGGAGACGGGGTGAATCGGTGATCACCTCGGCGGTTTCCCGCTCTTTCAGTCCCGCCCGTACGGCGGGGTTCTGCCACTCCTTTTTCCGGAACTCCACCGCCAGGGGCAGCCCCTCCAGCCGTTCCAGCAGCCGGGCCAGGTAGAGCCGGTTTTCCCGGGTATAGCCAAAGCTGTAGGGAAACTGCAGAATCACCGCCCCCAGCCGGCGGGTTTCGGCTAAGGGCTGGATCCCCTCCCGGAAAACCGCCGCCTCATCCTTCCACCCCGGGCCCCGTCGGTGGGTCAGGCTTTGGTGGGCTTTCAGGGTGAAGAGAAATTCCGGAGGAGTCTGATGCAGAAAGTTTCGGCACTGCTCCGGTTCGGGCTGCCGATAGTAGGTAAAATTCAGCTCCGTGAAACCGAACCGGCGGGAATAAAAGGAGAGGAAATCAGCATTTTTCATTTCTTCGGGGTAGAACACTCCCCGCCAGTCGGGGTAGGAGTAGCCGCTGGTTCCGATATAAATCTCCGCCATGAGGTCAGTATACACGAGGATCACCGTTCGGGATATCCGCCATTGACGGACCCGGGGCTCCCTGTCATGATGAACCCTGGAGGAGCTGCCGTGACACTGAATCTTGCCACCGAAGAAGCGATCCGGAGCCTGGACAATCGATATATTAATCGTGCCTTGGATCTCTGGGCCGAAGAAACCACCCGCCGGCTCGGCCGGCCCCTCGAGGTTGTCCTGGGAAACCGGAGAAAGCACCCCGCCCTGGGAGCCTACAAGGGGCTCAACACCCAGGTGACCCTGAGCAGCCTGGAGAACCGGAATTACCTGGCCATCTGGTACGATCCCTACGAACTGAAATACAATGAACTGGTGGCCCGGATGGGCCGGACCGATGAACTTCTGGAGACCCTGGGGCCCATGCTTGAGTCGGGCCTTGATCTGGGATCCGATTACGAGCCGTCGCTGCATCTTGAGAAACTTGACTGGGACATGCTGCTCCGCCGGATCCTCTTCTGGGTTCTCCGGGCCCGGGGTTTTACCAAGATGGCCAACAAAGACGGCCGGTTTCAGGAGCTGGAGAGCCTGGTCAATCTGGAGTGCTGGACCCCGGCTCTCAACGGCCTGCTTAGGGAGATGGAGTATAACATCGCCCCTTCGGTGAAGGAACTGGCGGAAGATACGGTGTCGGGGATGGCCGGCATGGAGGAGCCTGCCCGGCGGGCCGACCGGGCCCTGAACGCCCTGCGGATCTGGAACCTCCTCGAGGTTTCTGACCCCGTTGATGCCAAACCCTTGACCGATCTCCTGGAAAGCCGGTTTCCCCGCATCAAAGCGCTGATCGCCGAGGTGGAGGAACTGGCCGCCTCCCGCAGACTCGATGATCCTGCCGCCGTGGCTGCATTTACGGGTGATTTTATCCGAAAGTACCACCTGCCCGGGGAGTGGGAGAAGGCCGATGAGTTTTCGGGGTTCCTGAAGGGCTTTCAATTTTAGTGTCTTTTGAGGGGATTTCAAAAGTCAGGGATTTTTGAAATTGGCTCTTTTACTAATGTAATTTTCTGGCCTCTTCGCCGGGATTGGGTTATAGTGTTTTCATCGCAAGAGGAGACGAATCCGGTATGAAAAAAATTCTTTATCGCATCTATCACCATATCATGAGGTTTATCATTCAGCTTCTCCGGTTCCCCCAACCGGAAATTCTGAGCGGACCGGGGGCGGTCAGGGATCTGCCGGGGCTTATCAGGAAGAGGGGTCTGTCTTCGGTGCTGATTGTCACCGATCAGGGGCTGGTGAAACTGGGGCTGCTGGATGATTTCTGTACAGGTCTGGACCGGGAGAATATCACCTGGATTCGGTATGATGAAGTACAGCCCAATCCCACCATCGAGAATGTGGAGGCCGGGCTGGAGATATTTTTAAACAATCAGTGCCAGGCGGTGGTCGGATTCGGCGGCGGCTCTCCCATGGATTGCGGCAAGATCATCGCCGCCCGGGCGGCAAACCCCAATCAGACGGTGCGGCAGATGCGGGGCCTGTTCAAGGTCCGCCGCCGCCCCGTGCCCCTTTTTGTCGTACCCACCACGGCGGGGACGGGCTCTGAAACCACCGTGGCGGCGGTCATCACCGATGCCGAAACCCACGAGAAGTTCGCCGCCAGCGACCTGAAGCTTGTCCCCCGGGGGGCGGCGCTGGATCCCGAACTTACCATGGGTCTTCCTCCCCACATCACCTCCACCACCGGCATGGACGCCCTGACCCATGCGGTGGAGGCTTATATCGGGCTCCACGACATACCCCGGGTGCGAAAGAGTGCCGAAACGGCGGTCGAACTGATTTTTAGAAACCTGGAGAAGGTTTACCAGGATGGATCCCTGGCGGAAGAGAGAAACAATATGCTCTGGGCCTCCTTTCACGGCGGCGCCGCCTTCACCCAGGCCTCGGTGGGGTACGTTCACGCCGTGGCCCATAACATGGGCGGCCTCTACGGGGTTCCCCACGGCCTGGCCAACGCGATCATTCTTCCCCACGTCCTGGATTTCTGCCGGGCTTCCTGCGAAGGAAAGCTGGCCCGGCTGGCGGTGGCGGCGGGGATTGGGACCGCCGATGAGGGGGCCGCCGCCCTGTCTCAACGATTCATCCAGGAAATAAAGGATATGAACTGCCGCATGAATATTCCCGAAGGGATAAAGGAACTTCAGGAGAAGGACATCCCCCTGATAGCCCGAAGGGCGCTGAGAGAAGCCAACCCGGCCTACCCGGTGCCCCGGATCATGGATCTGGGGGAGTGTGAGGCTCTGGTGAGGAAGCTTCTGGTCCGGGAATAGAGGTACAGGGTTTTCAGGGACCGAAAAAAAAGGGGGCTTATCCGTGGAACGGAAAGCCCCTTTTATCTGTATCCGGTGAAAAGCCTTCCGGACTTTCCCCCGGTGGAAACCCCTATCGTCCCGCCGTGGCCACCATCACCGCCTTGATGGTGTGAAGCCGGTTTTCCGCCTCGTCAAAGACCTTGGAAGCGGTGCTGCGGAACACCTCATCGGTGACTTCCATTTCCTTAAGCCCGTACTTTTCGTACACATCCCGGCCCACCTCGGTTTCCAGGTCGTGGAAGGAGGGAAGGCAGTGGAGGAAGATGGTGTCGGGGTTTCCCGTGGCCGTCATCATGGCTTTGTTCACCTGGTAATCTTTCAGGAGGGCGATGCGTTCGGCGGTTTTCGCCTCCTCGCCCATGGAGATCCATACATCGGTGTAGATGGCGTCGGCACCCTTTACCCCTTGGGCAATATTATCGGTCAGTTCGATCACCGCACCGGTGGCTTTGGCCAGATCCCTCATCTCTCCCACCAGGGTTTCATCGGGGAAAAGGGCTTTGGGCGCCACGGCGGTGAAGGTCATCCCCAGCTTGGCCGCCAGGATCATCAGGCTGTTGCCCATGTTGTTCCGGGCATCCCCCACGAAGACCAGCTTCATCTTGCTGAAGGGTTTGAAGACGTGTTCCTTCAGGGTCAGGGCATCTGCCAGAACCTGGGTGGGATGGTACAGATCGGTCAGCCCGTTCCAGACCGGGACGCCGGAGTATTTTGCCAGCCCCTCCACGGTGCTCTGCTCAAACCCCCTGAATTCGATGCCGTCGTAATACCGGCCCAGCACTTTGGCGGTATCTTCCAGGGACTCTTTTTTCCCCATCTGGCTGTTGGTAAGGAAGGTCACCCGGCCGCCCTCGTCGAATGCGGCGGTTTCAAAGGCGCATCTGGTTCGGGTGGAAGCCTTTTCAAAGAGGAGGACGATATTCTTCCCTGCCAGAAGGTCGCCGGGGATTCCCATGCGCTTCTTCTGTTTGAGATCCGCCGCCAGATTCAGCAGATAATGGATCTCTTCGGGGGTAAAATCCTTCAGGGTGAGCAAGCTTCTTCCTTTCAAATTGACGGCCATGGTTGCCTCCTTACTATTGCAGTAGTATTGAAAATATTTTCCAACTTATCACGCCGGCTGGTTTTGGGCAAGAGCCTTCGGATTTCAGCCGACGTAGACCTTGACGATCTGGTCGTTGGTTTCGATGTCCACATTCAGTTCGGACAGGACCTGTACCAGATTCTCATAATCCAGGCTTTTTAACAACTGGGGATCCCAGGAGACGCCGCTTTTTTCCATGGCTTCGTTTACCGAACCCCGGGCTTCCATGGGAATGAGCTTGACAAAATCCATTCCCGCCTTGACCAGGGCCAGGGGAACCCGGATGTTGACCATTTCTCCGGAGGTGCTGCCCGGTTTGGGCTCCACCTTCACGAAGAGGTATTTGATTTCACCGGCACCCTTTTCCATGGAAAACACCGGGGCGTTCTTTTCCTCGACTGTGTTGTCCAGGGCCCCTAACAGCTGTTCGGCTTCCTGGGGGGTGATTTTCCCCTCCGCCAACATGTTCAGAATCTGCATTCTTTCTTCGTTCATGATTAACTCCTTATAGAAAGTAGAGATGGATCTCTTCTTTTTCCGTTTTCACCTGGATCTGCAAATCCCGCAGATTCCAGAATATTTTTCCCGCCGTGGCCACCGCCGCCGCGCCCAGGGCAATACCGATGTGCAGGTGGGACAGGGCGTGAAGAACCAGCCAAACCGCGAACAGCAGCACCCCCAGGGGCAGCAGCAGGATCCAGAGCAGGAAGAGGGGAATCCAGAGGTTGACCCCGTTTTTCCCGGAGGGTTTCACCTTAAGGTGACAGAACAGGGGGATCATTTCAGGGCCTCCAGGGCGTCGGCGACGGTAAGCTCTCCCGCTTCCAGCCGGGACAGCACATCGGTCCGCCGTTTGGAATCGGGGCTGTGCTCAATCCTGACATCCACAAAGTCCAGTTTTTCGGCGATGCGGTTGAGCCGGTTTTTCACCGAAGGGTAGCTGATGCCGAACAGCTCCTCCATCTTCTTGATCGAGCCGTGGGAAGCAATGAATGCCGCCGCGAAGACCTGATCGTCCATGGGCAGGAGCGCCAGGGGAGGGGGGGAAAAATCCCCCTCAATTTCTATTTCCTGGGAAGGAATTCTGATTTTTCTCACCGAGAAGGGCCTGCCGTTTACCAGGCGGACCAGTTCTTTCCAACTCTGCATGATGGCCTCCGAAACAAAAGGTACCCCCACCCCATAAAAATGTCAATTCAAAAATCAAAAAAATTAACAAAAAAACCTATAAAAATTAAAATAATCAATTTTCGCTGTGGTTTTCATTAACTTACCAACTAAACAGCACCCAAAACAAGGCAAAACGAAGATGAATGAGCCAATATCAAAAATCGTTTATTTTTGATATTGGCTCTGAAGAAAAACAGGCAAGATGATTATTTCATTAAACTGTATAATGTTGCCTGTTTTTCTTCTTTTACATTAAGGTTGGAATTTCAAAAATCTCTGCTTTTTGAAATTCCCTCGAAGTGCCCGGGCGATTTTCCCTGAGCCCGGGTATCCGTCCCCGGCAATCTTCGTTTTGCCGGTTCGTTTTGCCGGAGTCTTGATCTTCTTCTCCTCTTAGGATAGAATCGCCGCTGTACCGCCCGGGATTTCGGGAGCGGTGCCGACTGTTACTTCCTGCCTTTACTATAATTACAGGACGGAAAATCGTTGGATCTCGCAACTCGCTATTTGACTTGAGAGAAATGCACAAGAATACTTTACATTGAGGTAAGCAATAGATGGAAAAATTGGAAAAAATGCGGAATATCGGTATCAGTGCCCATATCGACTCCGGGAAAACCACCCTTACCGAGCGGATTCTGTTCTACAGCGGACGGATTCACGCCATCCATGAGGTGAGGGGAAAAGACGGCGTGGGTGCCACCATGGACTCCATGGAGCTGGAGCGGGAGCGGGGCATCACCATTGCCTCCGCCGCCACCCATGTGGAATGGAAAGACCACCCCATTAATATCATCGACACCCCGGGACACGTGGACTTCACCATCGAGGTGGAGAGGGCTTTGCGGGTTCTGGACGGCGCCATTTTGGTGCTCTGTTCCGTTGGCGGGGTCCAGTCCCAGTCCATCACCGTGGACCGGCAGCTCAAGCGGTACAAGGTACCCCGGCTCGCCTTCGTCAACAAGTGTGACAGGACCGGCGCCAACCCCTACAAGGTGAAGGACCAGCTGATCGACAAGCTGAATCTCAACGCCGTCCTGATGCAGATTCCCATCGGCCTGGAGGACAAGCTCGAGGGAGTGGTGGATCTGGTGGCCATGAAGGCGTACTACTACGACGGCGACAGCGGCGAAACCATCCGGGTAGAAGAGATTCCTGCGAATCTTAAAGCCGAAGCGGATACGAAGCGCGAAGAGATGCTGGATGCGGTTTCCATGTTTGACGACGAGCTCATGGAGCTGATGATGGAAGGGGAGGCCCTTCCGGAAGAAAAAATCCACACCGCCATCCGCAAGGGAACCCTGGCCCTGGAGCTGGTACCCGTCTTCATGGGAAGCGCCTACAAGAACAAGGGTATCCAGACCCTTCTGGACGCAGTGACCAGGTATCTGCCCAGTCCTTCGGATATTGAGAATATCGCCCTCGACCTGGACAACGATGAGGCGGAGGTCCGGACACTGGCGGACAACTCCAAACCCACCGTGGCCCTGGCGTTCAAACTGGAGGAGGGGCAGTACGGGCAGCTCACCTACCTGAGGATTTATCAGGGGATGGTGAAAAAAGGTTCCGACCTCTACAACACCCGAAGCCGGAAGAAGTTCAAGGTGGGGCGGCTCATCAGGATGCATGCCGACCACATGGAAGACATCACCGAAGCAGGGGTGGGCGACATCGTGGCCCTCTTCGGCATCGACTGTGCCTCGGGGGACACTTTCTGTCATCCCGACCTGAACTACTCCATGACCTCCATGTATGTTCCGGCTCCGGTTATCTCCCTGTCCATCGAACCCAAGGACAAGAAGGCTTCCGACAACATGGCCAAGGCCCTGAACCGGTTCACCAAAGAGGACCCCACCTTCCGGACCTACGTGGATCCCGAATCCAACCAGACCATCATCCAGGGCATGGGCGAGCTCCATCTGGATGTCTACGTGGAACGGATGAAGCGGGAATACAAGGCGGAGGTGGAAACCGGCATGCCCCAGGTGGCGTACCGGGAGGCCATCAGTCAGATGGCGGACTTCAACTACACCCACAAAAAGCAGACCGGCGGTTCGGGCCAGTACGGACGGGTGGCCGGCTTCGTGGAGCCCCTGGAAGAGGGCGAATACGAATTTGTCAACCAGATCAAGGGAGGGGCCATCCCTACCGAATACATTCCCGCCTGTGACAAGGGATTCAAGAAGGCCCTGGAGAAGGGAACCCTCATCGGATTCCCCATCGTGGGCGTGAAAGTCACCATCAACGATGGTCAGTCCCACTCGGTGGACTCCTCGGACATGGCCTTTCAGGCCGCTGCCCTGGGCGCTTTCCGGGAGGTGTATTCCAAAGCCAAACCGATCATCCTGGAACCCATCATGAAGGTTACCGTTGAAGGCCCCACGGAGTTCCAGGGGAATATCTTCGGTTCCATCAATCAGCGCCGGGGCGTTATCGTCAGCTCCGTTGAGGACGGTAACTACTCCAGCGTTGAGGCTGAAGTTCCCTTGAGTGAGATGTTCGGGTACTCCACCACCCTGCGGTCCCTGACCCAGGGCAAGGCGGAGTTCTCCATGGAATTTTTGAAGTACGGTAAGGTCCCCGCCGGTGTCTCCGAGACTCTGATCAAAGAGTATCAGGAGAAGCGAAAGGCCGAGCAAAAATAGGTAGGAGGCAAAATAAATATGGTTAAGGCAGAGTTAAATAAACGAAGTCCCCTGCGGATTTTTGAAAACTCCATCCACGGCGGCGTGGGGAAGGGAAATATCGGTGTGCTGGCATCCCGGAAAGGGGTGGGCAAGACAGCCTGTCTGGTTCACATCGCCACGGATAAACTGTTCCGGGACAAGCATGTGATTCACGTCTCTTTTTCCTCCCGGGTGGATCATATCGTCAGCTGGTACGAGGACATCTTCAAGGAGATCGCGAAAAAGCGCGACCTGGAATCCGCCGTGGAGGTCCACGACGAGATCATCAAGAACCGGGTGATCATGAACTTCAACCAGGACGGTATCGAGACCGGCCACGTTCTCAGCAGCGTCAAGGCCATGATCAATGAGGGAAAGTTTCCCGCCGATGCCATCATCTTTGACGGTTATGATATTACCCGGGCCCGGCCCGAGGATATGAAGGCCATCAAGGCTTTCGCCGAGGATGTGAATCTGGAGATATGGGCCAGCATCGGTCTCAGGGGGGAAGAACCCCTCTTCGACGAGGCGGGCATTCCCAACGAACTAAAATCGTATCTTGACGTCGTAAGCGTCCTGGTGACCCTCAGATATGAATCCGATTACGTTCATCTCAAGGTTGTAAAAGATCATGGTGAGATGGAGAACAGGGAGATGGATCTGAAGCTGGATCCCAAGACCCTGCTGATCGCGGAGCTTTAAACAGGCCACCCCTCCGGGGTTCTCTCCCCGGGCCGGTTTCCCCCGGCACGGGTTTCCCATAACGGGCCGTCCCTTCGGGGGCGGCCTCTTTTTTTTGCGGGAAGTGAGAAAGTTTTCGTGAACGGGGTGTCAGGCCCATCCGGGGATTTGACAAAGGAGGGGGAAAAAACTACCTTACTCTTATGAAACGTAATACAGTTTTAGCCGTAATCCTGGGGCTAGTTCTAGTCCTGGTGGTACTTGTCTTTTTGCCCGTCAAATC
>Ga0334882_1001167_pt1 | contig 33021 bp, 21 predicted proteins | sample GraSluR1_MG_5_FD_207226 | JGI IMG/M metagenome (GOLD analysis project Ga0334882, IMG submission 207226) | Sludge microbial communities from methane-producing bioreactor in Wageningen University, Netherlands - Granular Sludge_15_04-R1 | ecosystem: Engineered > Bioreactor > Anaerobic >... | reverse complement strand
TATTGAAGAAACCAATTTCCCCGCTGGCAAAATGTGGATAGTCGTTATGTCAGCATTGTTTATACCAGCTGTTTTATACCTCATCGTGGTACTTGCCATAGGCGGTTTAGCCCCCTGGGGAGAGATAACCGGGATGGCTATGCCCGAACCTGAACTGGTAGCCAAGTTGGGCCTGCCGGCGATAATCGGGATCATTGCTATTGTTTCCGGCATTCTTCATGCGCTCACCACGTTAATGGGGTTCTGGGCCTCTTCAGCCAGGGTTCTTTACGGTGCTGCACAGTTGAACCAGCTTCCCAAGCTCTTCATGGAAGTGAATAAACACGGGCAGCCATGGTTTTCTAATCTGACCGTGCTCTTCTTTTCAGTTTTTTTCTGCATGTTCACCGAAACGAACTGGGTTCAGTATATTTACGCCGTTTCATGCATCGCTGCAGGTGTCGTCTATTTTGTCTGCTGCCTGAATGCCATGAAACTTCGAAAGACCCACCCCGAATGGGAAAGGCCTTTCAAAGCACCGGGAGGCAACCCGCTGTTTATTGCCGGTATGGTGATTTCTATCTGGATAATTATCGGATCCGTACTTGAACTGGAAATAGGAGGGTATATTTCACTGGCCATTTATTTCCTGATCGGCTACGGGCTTCACCTGCTCATGACAGTTTTAAGAAAAAAATACCCTGAAAAATACCAGATGCTTGGAACTTTAACTCCGGAAGACAAGGAAAAATTCGGAACGCTATAGATTCCGAAAGATATGGTTCAAGGCCCCTTTTACGGGGCCTTTGTTTTTATTTTTGAGCTGATCGCTCGGAATTATTCGCCTGTGGTTTTAACACCTTCACACTAATTGTAGAATTTCAAAATATAAATACTTTCTGATTTGAAAATGGACGCACAGTGTCTTCAATGGTGTGATGGAAGTGATTCTTATAAAACAGAAAAGTTGCGTGTTATCGTTTGCTCAGTGTTTCCCGGGAAGGCGATGTATTCAAGGACAGCTGACTCTCATTAGGAAAAAGAACTGGACGGTTATGGAAATAAAAATTGGTTCCACAGGCAAAATAAGGTTGACATCTCCGTTTGACCCGCTATAATATACCTTCGTTGAGCCGGTGTAGCTCAGCTGGTAGAGCAGCTGACTTGTAATCAGCAGGTCCCCGGTTCGAGTCCGGGTGCCGGCTCCAGCTTGACAAGGCAAGGAAGTGGTGGGATGGCCGAGTGGTCAAAGGCAGCAGACTGTAAATCTGCCGACACCGTCTACGAAGGTTCGAATCCTTCTCCCACCACCATTTTATATAGGAACGCCGACTTAGCTCAGTAGGTAGAGCACATCCATGGTAAGGATGGGGTCTCCGGTTCGAGTCCGGAAGTCGGCTCCAGTAAAAGAAACAGCTCCTTCCGATTCCGGAGGGAGCTGTTTTTTCATTCCTCAGTCTGTGGAGCGAACGGTCGTAAGCTCCCTAGGGAAGTGATTCAGTGCTTCTCCCGTTCCGTCTTCTCTCACGGCAACAATGTTTTCGATTCTTACCCCGAATTTGCCGGGAAGGTAGATCCCGGGTTCAACGCTGAAAACGTTGCCGGGCTCAAGGGGCGTGTCATTTCCCTCGATCATGTAGGGCGATTCGTGGACTGCCAGGCCGATTCCGTGACCGACGCGGTTGAAGAAGAATTCGCCGTACCCTGCTTCGATGATGACCTGCCGTGCCGCCCTGTCAACGTCCTGTCCCGTGGCTCCCGGTTTCACCGCAGCTTCTCCTGCTTCCTGGGCCTGTCTTACTATCTCGTACACTTTTCTCTGTTCCTCTGTTGGGGTGCCCACGAACAATGTTCGTGTCGTGTCGGAGCAGTAGCCTTTGTGGCGTCCGCCGAGGTCGAGTATTATTACGTCGTTTTCTTCAATGACCCGCTGATCGCCGCCGTAGTGGGGCATAGATCCGTTCGGTCCGCTGGCCACGATGGGGCCGAAGGACATTTCGTTGGAGCCTGCTTCCTCGAAGAACTCCGGAATTTTTTTTGCGATCTGTCGTTCGGTCATTCCCGGACGAATGAAATCCTTCAGCTTATAGACCACGGCATCGACGATACGGGAGGCTTCCCTCATGATCTCAAGCTCTTCGGCATCCTTCCGCGAACGGAGGGGGTCGAGAATTTTCCCGCCGCCGAACATCTGCATATCCATTTCATCCCTGATGGCAAGCATGTCCACTGCACGGACACCATCGTTGAACGCTATCTTCCCCCCGACAATGCCCAGGTGCTCGCAGCCACGCTTGAACGCTCCGGTGAACCCTTCATGGTCGTTCCATTCAGCGTAAAAGGGGACATCGCCGAACGCCTTCACCATTTCCTCCTTGTAGAGCAGGGGAGTCATGGCAAAACACCTGCCGTCGTTTGAAACCATAAGCCCCCTGACTCTTTCGTCGGGATGAGTATCGAGGCCGCTGATATACTCAAGATCTGTCGAAGGACCGAGGTAAATGGCGTCAAGCCCGTTGTCTCTCAGTTCCTTTGCCAGCATTTCCATTCTTTTCCCATTGATCATGGATTTCCCCCCGGAAGTAAGTATATTTAGTTGCTATAGACCGTTATTAGCGCTTCCTTCAAAAACATGAATGCGTGCGTTCATTGACCACCGAAAAAAACTTTTGCCTATCATAATACTTCTTTTGTTTATAATCCATAAGGAGTACATGCCTGTCCTAAAGAGGTACATGGGCTTCATTTGTACACATTTTAATGATAATACATTGCATGCCTTAAAATATTCCCTATGGTTGGCAATGAATGATAAATATAGTCGTAAGAGAGTGTTTTTTTTGTTGTTCCTGTAGTATTGACTAAAAAAACAGTCGGGAATATTATTGCATATACGGTTTTTTTATCTGTTGCATCACCGTAAAAAAGAATTGAAAGGGAGGGAAATGAATGAAAAAAGTGTTAGGTTTTCTGCTGGTATGTGTCATGCTGGTCACCCTCGCAGCACCGGTTTTTGCTGGCCCCGGTAAAGTTGCAATAGTGACAAATACTGTTTCCCAGAACGAAGAGGAGTATCGTTCCGCCCAGGAAATGGTCGCCAAGTATGGCGATCGGATCGTCCACGTCACGTGGCCGGACAATTTTATGGCAGAGCAGGAGCAGATGGTAAGTGTTGTTGCCAAGCTTGCGTACGATCCGGACGTCAAAGCCCTGATAATCAACCAGGCGGTTCCGGGAACAAACGCTGCGGTCGACAAACTCCTTGAGACCCGGGACGATGTCTTCATCGTCTACTGCACTCCGCAGGAGAATCCCCCCGATGTAGCCGCGCGCGCGCAGCTCATCACCATGCCCGACGAACTCGCCATGGGCAACGAAATTCCTGTTCAGGCCAAGAAGCTCGGTGCGAAGGTCTTTGTCCACTATTCATTTCCCCGGCACATGTCGCAGGTGCTTCTTTCCTCCCGCAGGGAGATCATGAAGAAGAAGTGTGCGGAGCTGGAACTCCAGTTTGTTGATGCGACGGCTCCCGACCCCACCGGCGACTCCGGACTTCCGGGCGCCCAGCAGTTCATCCTTGAGGACGTGCCCAAGATGGTGGAGAAATACGGCAAGGACACTGCGTTCTTCTCAACGAACTGCGCCATGCAGATTCCCCTTATCAAGGCAGTCGTTGATACAGGCGCGATATATCCCCAGCCCTGCTGCCCGTCTCCCTACCACGGATTCCCGACGGCTCTCGGCATCGAGTCCGACCTTTCCAAGAAGGACAACATTAAGCATGTCATCGACGAGACTCGAAGGATACTGAAAGAGAAGGGGATGACAGGTAGGCTTTCCACCTGGCCTGTACCGGTTTCAATGATGGGAACTGTTGCGGGTACGGAATATGCCTTCAAGGTCATTGCAGGCGAAGTTCCCTTTGACAAGCTCGACATCACGGTCCTGGAGCAGTGCATGGCAGACTACGCAAAGGTAGCGGTTAATACGAATCCATACGTCGATGAAGCAGGAACGAAATACGAGAATTTCCTGTTCATCCTTATGGACTTCCTGACCTACTAAACCGCGTTTGTACAAGTAAGAAGCTGCAATACCAGCAGTGCCCGGGGACGGATGGATCCATCACTAAAGCGGAGGCTTTCAGCGCATGAAGCGTTTATTATGCGTCAAAGGCTGAAGCGCAGGTGCCGATTCCATTCGTTCCCTCTTTTTTGCGGCTTTTTTCATACCTTTTTATGATGCAGGGGGGAATACGTTGAGCGAGAGTCTTCTCCAGTTTAAAAATGTTTCGAAGAACTACTATGGAAACCGCGTTTTGACGGACATTAATTTTGATGTAAAAAGGGGAGAGATACACGCTCTTATCGGAGAGAACGGCGCCGGAAAATCGACATTGATGAATATCCTGTTCGGGATGCCCGTGATAACAAGCACCGGTGGGTATGAGGGCGATGTCCTGATAGATGGAAAGGTCATAAACTTCAAATCTCCCCACGAGGCTATGTATGCCGGTATCGGAATGGTTCACCAGGAGTTCATGCTTATTCCGGGCTATACAATTACGGAAAACATCAAAATAAACAGGGAAATAACCTATCCAAATATCGTCTCCGGAGTATTCGGAAAAAGGCTTGAAACTCTTGATATGGTCAAAATGAATAACGATGCCCGAAAGGCTCTGGACAAACTCGACATCGGTATTGACGAGTTTACTATGGTCGCGGGGCTCCCCGTGGGACACATGCAGTTTGTTGAGATTGCGCGTGAGATAGACAAAACAGGCATAAAAATTCTTGTTTTTGATGAACCAACTGCAGTGCTCACCGAGTCCGAGGCCAAAAACCTTCTTGCAGCAGTCAGAAGACTTGCCGATAGGGGTATCGGTATTATTTTTATAAGCCACAGGCTTGACGAGATCGTCAATGTTGCTGACAGGGTCACCATATTGCGTGACGGGGAGCTTGTGGTCACCAAGAACATCGGGGATACGGACGCTGTTGAGATAGCCTCCCTTATGGTCGGAAGAAAGGTGGCGATCGAGAGGGTCCAGTCGGAGAAGCGAAAAATATCCGACCAGGTATTCCTGAACGTAAAAGACCTGCATGTAGCCATGCCCGGCGAAATGGTGAAGGGTATAGATATCGAAGTCCGGAAGGGTGAAATAGTGGGCATTGGAGGATTGGCCGGACAGGGAAAGCTGGGTATAGCGAACGGCATTATGGGAACCTATCCGTCACGGGGCGATATCACATTCAACGGCAAACCCATGAAGCTGAACGACCCCCACTCCGCTATTGCCTCGGGCATAGGTTTTGTCAGCGAGGACAGGAAGGGCGTCGGGCTTCTGCTCAACGAATCCATAGAGCTCAACATAGCATTTACTGCAATGCAGGTAGGAAACATGTTCCTGAAGAACAAAGGACCATTCCGTTTCCAGGACGACACCGGGCTGAGGAAGCACGCCCTGAAGATGATAAAAGATCTTGATATCCGGTGCGAATCCCCTCTCCAGCACGCAGGTAATCTGAGCGGCGGGAATCAGCAGAAAGTATGCGTTGCCCGCGCGCTGACCCAGGACCCCTTGTTCCTTTTTGTTTCTGAGCCGACGAGAGGAATTGACATAGGAGCAAAAAAACTCATACTCGACCTGCTTCTCAAGCTTAACGAAGAGCAGGGTATGACGATCGTCATGACTTCCTCCGAACTCGCGGAGCTTCGGAGTATCTGCGACAGGATCGTCATTATTTGCGAGGGCAGGGTTGAGGGAGTTTTGCCTCCGGATGCCTCCGATGCGGAATTTGGCCTCATGATGTCCGGAAGCAGGATAAAAAAAGCGGAAGATCCATTGGAGGGGAGAGCTCCAAATGTCTGAGATAAACGGGAACGGCAATAATCTGCTGCAGAATTCCAGGAGCCTGTTCGGCAATATCGGTCTTCCGACTGCCATAATTGCTGCGTTCTGGTTTTTTACACTGGTTGTAGGGCACTTCGTCGGTATATCCATGTCCACGCTTGTAAGTGATACCATAAAAAGGGCAGGGATGAACGGCATCCTTGTCCTGGCCATGGTCCCCGCAATACAGTCTGGTACAGGGCCGAATTTCGCCCTGCCGATAGGTATCGTCTGCGGGCTTTTCGGACTGGTATGTTCCATCGAGATGGACATGACGGGGATGGCCTGGCTCCTGGTGTCTTTTGCAATAGCGATCCCATTGGCTGCCTTTGCGGGTTTTATTTACGGAAAACTCATGAATGCTGTCAAAGGATCGGAAATGACTATCGCCACCTACACAGGATTTTCCATTGTAGCGCTAATGTGCCTTGCTTGGCTGATGATACCCTTCAAAAACCCTAAAATGGGCTGGTTTATAGGCACAGGGCTCAGGGAAACGATCCAGCTCGATGCCGTCGGGGCAGCCCAGATACTCAACAACTTCCTGCAGTTCAGGATCGGCAAAGTAATTATTCCCACAGGGCTTCTTCTCACCTTCGGATTCTTTTCAACTCTTGTTTGGCTTTTCTTCCGTTCGAAGTCGGGAATAGCGATTTCCGCAGGAGGCATCAACCCGAAATTCGCCCAGGCTGCAGGCCTTGACATAGACAGAAACAGGGTCTTTGCAAACGTCATTTCAACTATTCTGGGTGCAATAGGAATAATTGTCTATTCCCAGAGCTACGGGTATGCCCAGCTTTATACTGCACCGCTGATGATGGCATTCCCTGCAGTTGCCGCTGTCCTCATCGGGGGAGCAACTGCCTCCCGCGCAAAGGTATCCCACGTTATTGTGGGCGTGGTCCTGTTCCAGGGGCTTCTCACCACGGCGCTTCCAGTGGCGAACGAAGTCTTTGTCGGAACCGACCTGTCGGAGATAATGCGAATGATAATTCAGAACGGCATAATACTTTACGCTCTGACTCAGGTCAAAAGAGGTGTACAGTGATGGAAGATATCCACAATAACTCACAGGGCATAGGCTCCTGGCTTCTCGAGAATATCGTAACCATAATCTTTATCGCGTTCACTCTTTTCGGTTTTATGGTGTCAAGCGGAGTATCTGTCGGCTACTTCTTCTCCGAGCTTTCGAGCCGGGTGTTCAGAAACTCCTTCCTTGTGCTCTCGCTCATAATACCCGTCCTTGCAGGGCTCGGGCTTAACTTCGGCATCGTAATAGGTGCAATGTCGGGCCAGGTGGCAATAGCTATAGCAAGATATTTTGAGATGGGCGGCCTTTCAGGGCTCTCCTTCTGTTTTGCTGTCGCGCTGATCGCGGCTGCTCTCTGCGGATACTTCACCGGGAAACTCTACAACAAGACCCGCGGGCAGGAGATGATCGCAAGTCTCATCGTCGGGTATTTCGCAAACGGCATATACCAGTTCCTCTTCCTTTTCGTTGTCGGGGTGGTTATTGCCGTCCCCGCCACACATCCGATGATCAAGCCCGACGGGATCGGCATCCGGATGACCGTTGATCTTGTTCCGGTCAAACAGGGCGGGCTCAAGTACGCACTGGACAACATTTACCAAATTCCCTTCGTCCATGCGCTCCTTATTTTATCCGTCGCCATTCTGCTGTTGCTTATTGTCCGCTTCTACCTGAACAAAAGAACAGGCCATGCCTACAGAAACAGCATGTTCTCCTTTTTCGCCAACTCCACTCTGTGCATCGCGCTAGCGGGAGTCGCGGTCCATGCCATGGTCACAAAATCTGAGCTTATGATAGTGCGGAAGGTTCCTGTGGTGACTGCTCTACTTGTAATAGGCCTGTGTATCTTCACGGTTCTGATTATGAAGACGAAACTCGGGCAGGATTTTCGGTCGGTGGGGCAGAGCCAGCATACGGCTGAAGTCTCGGGGATCAACGTCGACAAGACACGGATAATTGCAACTATGATCTCCACTGTCCTCGCGGCATGGGGTCAGATAATTTACCTTCAGAACATGGGAACGCTGAACACGTATAATGCGCACACCCAAATAGGCATGTTTTCCGTTGCAGCCCTTCTCGTGGGGGGCGCCTCCACGTCAAAGGCGAGCATAACCCATGCCATCTTCGGGACCATTCTCTTCAACGCCATGTTCATAATGTCACCCGAGATAGGCCAGTCGCTCTTCGGCCAGGCCATACTGGGCGAATACTTTAGAACCTTTATGGTCTACGGTGTTATAGGAGTAGCTCTCGGCCTCCATGTTTGGAAGGCCAACAAGAAAAACAGGATAATCGTGGAATAAGAGGGCAGGCGATTCTTCTGCTGTTTCAGACCGGTTCTTTGAAGCAGGGGGATCGCCTGACTCTAAACACAGAGTTCATCCTCGATCGATTCTTCGGCCAGCACTTTGTCTACGAAGACGCTTACTACGGCCGGGTCGAACTGGGTCCCCGCATTGTTCTGAAGCTCTTCAACGGCCTGCTGCAGTGTTTTCGGCGCGCTGAACATCATTCCTGACACCATTGAATCGTAGGCCTCCGCGACGGCGATGATACGTGACTGAAGAGGGATTTCATCCCCTTTAAGCCCCTTCGGGTAGCCGTTGCCGTCGTACCATTCATGGTGGGCAAGAACGATTTGGGCCAGGTTACTGTATTCGTTCACAGCACTGAGTATGTTGTAGCCCACCTCGGGATGTTTCTTCAATTCGATCCAGTCCGATGATGAAAGTTTTCCCTTTTTCTCCAGGACCGCATTGCTGACGGCGATCTTCCCAATGTCGTGGATCGCCCCTGCGGTTCTAAGCTCGCTGATCTCTGACTTGTCGAGATGCATCTCCGCCCCGATAAGCTCACTTAAAATACTCACGCTCGGGGAATGTTCTCTTTCTACAGGCGCTTTTGAGTACAGCGTTTCAAGGATCATTTCAATGGACCGGTGATGATAGCTGCTCTTATGTGAAATTTTGTTCCGGTACATTTGATCTTCGGCGATCTCGAAAATCTTCTCCGCACTTTCACCCTCGCTGATTTTCGTACCGCAGCCCCACGAAATCGAAACCGGCAGATCTTCTACATACTCATTGCCCATTGAATCCACAATTCTTTCCATCATGGGCCAAACAAATTCGTAACCAGTACAGGGAAGCAGTATGATGAACTCGTCCCCTCCGATACGGGCGATGATGTCGTCCCCTCTCATCTCGCGCTGCAAAACCTCTGCCACCCTTTTCAAAAGCATGTCGCCGGCCTTGTGCCCGAATGCGTCGTTAAAGAGTTTCAGACCGTTCACATCTATCATCACAAGAGAAAGGGGTAAGTTCCTTGGTACATCAAGCCGTTTCAACTCTTCATCGAAAAAGCGCCTGTTGAAAACGCCGGTGAGCTGGTCATGGTAGCTGAGAAATTCTATCTTTCTCTGTCTTTCCCTATTTTCCGTACAATCCCGAAACACGATCACCACGCCTGTGGTATCTCCATGTACGTCCTTTACCGCTGCAGCGCTGTCCTCAATGGGTATCTCTCTGCCGTCCTTCGAAATCAGGATGCCGGGTTTCTTCATCTCGGATCGTTCGCCTGTCACCAGTACTTTCAATACGGAATTCTCTCTTCCCGAGTCGGGATCATCGATCCTGACCGGAAAAACTGTTTCGATGGGTTTCCCCGCGGCCTCTTCGCTGCTCCAGCCGGTCATTTTCTCCGCCAGTGTGTTCATCAGCAGGACATTTCCCTTCCTGTCTGTTGAGATAACCCCGTCTCCAACTGACAGAAGGGTAGTTTTGAAGAGCTCTTTCTCCAGGTACAGGGACCGCTCCATATCTTTACGCTCGGTTATTACCTCTGAATAGACGATAACACCGTTTATTGAACCGTCAGGCTTGTACCACGGACGACAGCTCCATCTGAGAATATCCTTTCTTCCGTCAGGATATGTAATGACTTCGTCTTCAGAACTGTACACACCGCCGAAAAGAGTCCCGGTAAAGACTAGATCCCAATGCCCGGGGAGCTGCGGGGCTACTTCCCTGATGGGCTGGCCGATAATGTTTTTTTCATGTATATGATTGTCAAACAAACATTTTTCACTGACGAAAACACATCTCAATTCCTTGTCGAGAACCAGAATGCCGTTGGGATCATGGTGTATCACGTATTGCAACAGGTCTTTCAGTTCCTGTATTTCCTCAACATACTGCCCGATCCTGCCTCGCATCCTGTTAAAGTGCTCTTCCAGCATCTGGAGTTCGTCGTTTCGTGCTTTTTTCCGGTTAAGAGAGAACAGCTTTCCGTTCCTCCTGGGGTCATCATTCTCGAGAAATACGGAGAAGGCAAGAAGGTGTCTCCCTGTCATTAAATGGAAAAACAGCGCAATTATTCCCGATAGTGCAAGACCCAGAGAGAGCTGCAGCAAAAAAATAAGGCGGACGCTATTTATCACGTCCGCCCTGATCTGTTCCCCGGAAACGAAAATGTGGAGCGTTCCTAGATTCCGGGCGGTCTCTTCACCCACAAATACCAGGTTATGAGCAAACCGTTGCAGTTCGTGGTTTTCCGGACTGCCTGCAGAAAAGAACTGTCCGTCTTCCGTCGTTATCTCAACCCGTGAAATATGGGGAAACCCCACGATGCCTTCGATCTGCTTTTCCAGGGATTTATAGTCACTGTTTTGGAGAGTTGGCACAAGATAATTTACATAAACCTCTTCAAGCAGCATCAGGTTGTTTTCCAGATGCTGCTTTTCATTTTTGTAGATGAAATACCCGAATATAGCTGAAACAACAGTGACCGCAACTACAAAAGAAGCGAAAGTTACAAGAAAAAACCGCCATGTACTTGATTTCTTCATGTTCTTCATGGAGCAAGCCCTTTCATTCAAGCACAAGATTCATCCAGAGATCTCAAGAAAACCGAAATGAATAAAAACAGGTAATGTTCCAGTGTGGATCTGTATACAAATGCTTTTTGCGTTCTTCAGGAAACAGTAGATGCAGTATGTGAAGAATGCTGGTTTCCGCTGGACAAGAATTTGACCAAAAACTGGATTTTTTTGCGTGGAAATACGAAAAGAGAGTATTTTTGAACATGAGGGGTATTTAAAAAGGAATAAAACAACAAATAAAGGCCAGGAAAATTGAAGCCTCCTAAAAAAAGTGTGGTCTTTTTTTGCCCCAGTTATAGCCCCAGAAACAATCTTATTCCCACGCACGAATAACAAATGGTAAATTAATTCATTACACAACAAAACACTTTATATTTGCACTTGTAAAAAAATATTACCATCTTTCCGTGTAAAGTCAACGGTAAATTGCGTTAATTGCTTTCCCCATAATGGCAATGAAAGAACAATAACGCAGTAATTACAAATGACGGGATAAATAAGATAAAATGCAATTATGGAATCTCTGAAAAAGTCTTCGGTAAATCGCCTTTCGATCTTGTAAAATAGTGCCGTAGCAGTTGCTTAAAACTACACTCCATACGGGGAGATGAGGATCGATGAACCGCCAGAAAACTCTTGCGAACGCCTCCACATTCGAAAAATACAAGAAGCCCACAAAGCGGGAAAAGTTCCTCGACGAAATGGAGCGGGTCGTTCCCTGGAAGGAACTCTATGCGCTCATCGAACCCTTCTACCCCAAACCGGGCAAAGGCCGCCCTCCCGTCGGTCTGGAGCGGATGCTCAGAATCCATTTCCTGCAGAGCTGGTTCAACCTCAGTGATCCGGCAACGGAAGAAGCTCTCTACGACATGGAATCCATGAGGCGCTTCGTCGGGATCGACCTCGGAAACGAGCCTGTCCCCGACGAGACCACCATCTGCAAGTTCCGCCATCTTCTCGAGACTCATGACCTTGGCGAGCGGATCTTTCAAGAAGTCAACACCCACCTCGAGGAGAAGGGCTTGAGACTCTCGGAGGGGACCATCATGGACGCCACCATCATCAACGCCCCCTCCTCCACGAAGAACCAGGACAAGAAGCGGGATCCCGACATGCACTCCACGAAGAAGGGAAACCAGTACTACTTCGGCATGAAGATCCATGTCGGAGTGGACAGGGAAAGCAGGACGGTCCACAGCCTCGTCACCACCCCCGCCAATGTCCACGACTCAAAGATGGTGGAAGACATCCTTCACGGGGAAGAAAACGCCGTCTTCGGCGACTCGGCCTACATGGGCAAGACGGAGGAGATCGCGAAAAAGGCACCCTTGGCGTTAGACCTGACCCAGACCAGAGGAACGAAAAACAGGAAACTCACCGAAGAAGAGAAAGAAACGAACCGCCTGCTCTCGAAAACAAGAAGCCGGGGGGAACACATCTTCCTCATAGCGAAAAGGATCTTCGGCTTTTCGAAGGTCAGATACAAGGGACTGGCGAAGAACACGAACTTCGCCTATGTGCTCTTTGCCCTGTCGAACCTGTACATGGTTCGAAGGGACCTGCTGGCGTTGACAGGGGCGTAGTGTATCCAAAAACAGGCAAAAGACCATAACAAACCAGAAATAGCAATAAAAAATGCAAAAAAGCTGCCCATATGGCATGAATATGAGGTAAAAAGAACACAGGAAACGGATTCGGCTGTCAAGGTTCAACTGTTGGACGCTGGATCAGTTCTTGTTCAGAGGTTCCTTAGGGCAAAGAAATCAATATAAGGAACCTCTGAATAAAGGATGTTTTGTCCTCATGCGATTTGAAGGAATGTGTTTTCGCAAGATACAAACCGACATTATTCAGAATTTCCATAAATCATATACCCATGACTTCGAACAGATAGAAGGCTTTTAGCCGCCATGATAGGTTATAATAAAAAATAGGGAAAAATCTGGTTTTTAGTGGTCGATCAATGGTACTTCGCAGTACTGTACATCAGGCTGTGCAAAGGTATTGGGGCAGGCGCTGCAGTTTTGCGCAATCGAATCCGGAGGTGATTTCCAGTGAAAAAAGTACCACGATCATTTCTCATCTTTTCTCCAGGGTCTTTTTTGTTTCTTTGCACTTTCCTTTTGATCACAGCAGTCATGGCGTTTTCTCCGGCAGCGGTGAGCTGTGCGGAGGAATTACGTCCGGAAAGTCAGGTTACACAAGGTGCACCGCAGGAAAATCATACTGTGGGGAACTCAAAAGAGGCGGTTCCGGAATCTGCGGACCAGGTCCCGTCGTACGGTGCCGTTTTGGTCACTCTTGACGGTCCGAAAGACGCGAAATGGAGCCTGAACGGCGAGGGCGCCTACGAAAGCGGGCTGACAGTTGATTCCCTCCCTGTCGGCACACACTCGGTCAGCTTCTCGGAAGTCGCCGACTGGACTGCACCGGCAGCCCAGGATGTAACGGTAGTGAAGGATGAAACCGCTAGTGTTTCTGCCGCCTACGTCCGTCACGTGGGATCAGTCTCAGTCACCATTGACGGTCCGAAAGACGCGAAGTGGAGCCTGAACGGCGAAGGTACTTACGAGAGCGGGTATAAAGTGGACTCCGTTCCGACTGGAGCGCACAAGGTTGAATTTGCTCAGGTCGAGAACTGGACTGCCCCAGCACCACAGGAAATCACTGTAGCTAAAGACAGAACAATTTCAATTGGTGTCTCCTACGTCCGTCACGTTGGTTCCGTCTCAGTTACTCTCGACGGTCCGAAAGACGCCAGGTGGAGTTTGAACGGCGAAGGGGCCTACGAAAGCAGATACAAGATCGATTCCGTCCCAACAGGTTCCTATAAGATCGGCTTCTCGGAAGCCGCCGATTGGACCGCACCGGCAGCCCAGGATGTAACGGTAGTGAAGGACGAAACCGTTAGCGTTTCTGCCGCCTACATCCGACACGTTGGTTCCGTCTCCGTCACTCTCGACGGGCCGAAGGATGCCAAGTGGAGTCTGAACGGCGAAGGTGCTTACGAGAGCGGCCAGAAAGTTGACGCGCTTCCTGTCGGAACGCATAAAGTCAGTTTCTCTGATGTAGCTGACTGGACCGCTCCTGAAAGCCAGGATCTAACGGTAGTGAAGGATGAAACTGCTAGCGTTTCTGCCGTTTACGTCCGTCACGTTGGTTCCGTCTCAGTCACTCTCGACGGGCCGAAGGATGCCAAGTGGAGCCTGAACGGTGAAGGTGCCTACGAAAGCGGACAGACAGTTGATTCCCTCCCTGTCGGCACACACTCGGTCACCTTCTCCGAAGTCACAGATTGGACCGCACCTGCTTCCCAGGATATACCAGTAGTCAAAGACGAGACAGCCTCTGTTTCTGCCGCCTACGTCCGTCACGTTGGGTCCGTCTCAGTCACTCTCGACGGGCCGAAGGATGCGAAATGGAGCCTGAACGGCGAAGGTGCCTACGAAAGCGGACAGACCGTCGACGCGCTTCCTGTCGGAACACATAAAGTCACTTTCTCCGAAGTCGCAGATTGGACCGCACCTGCAGCCCAGGATGTAACGGTAGTGAAGGATGAAACAGCGGCTGTATCTGCCGCTTACGTCCGGCACGTTGGGTCCGTCTCAGTCACTATCGACGGGCCGAAGGATGCGAAGTGGAGTCTGAACGGCGAAGGGGCCTACGAAAGCGGACAGACCGTCGACGCGCTTCCTGTCGGAACGCATAAAGTCAGCTTCTCCGAAGTTTCCGACTGGAACATACCGGCAGCCCAGGATGTAACGGTAGTGAAGGACGAAACCGTTAGCGTTTCTGCCGCCTACATCCGTCACGTTGGGTCCGTCTCAGTCATCATCAACGGTCCGAAAGACGCGAAATGGAGCCTGAACGGCGAAGGGGCCTACGAAAGCGGACAGACCGTCGACGCGCTTCCTGTCGGAACGCATAAAGTCGGCTTCTCGGAAATCGCCGACTGGACCGCACCTGCAGCCCAAGATGTTTCTGTAGTCAAAGACGAGACAGCCTCTGTATCGGCAGCCTACGTCCGTCACATTGGGTCCGTCTCAGTCACTCTCGACGGTCCGAAGGACGCGAAATGGAACCTGAACGGCGAAGGTGCCTACGAAAGCGGACAGACCGTCGACGCGCTTCCTGTCGGAACGCATAAAGTCAGCTTCTCCGAAGTCGCAGACTGGACGGCACCAGGAGCCCAGGATGTACCAGTGGTCAAGGATGAAACGGCCGCCGTATCGGCTGCTTACGTCCGGCACGTTGGTTCCGTCTCAGTCACTCTCGACGGGTCGAAAGACGCAAAATGGAGCCTGAACGGCGAAGGTGCCTACGAGAGCGGCCAGAAAGTTGACGCGCTTCCTGTCGGAACGCATAAAGTCGGCTTCTCGGAAATCGCCGATTGGACCGCACCTGCAGCCCAGGATGTAACGGTAGTCAAGGACGAAACGGCCTCTGTATCTGCCGCCTACGTCCGTCACGTTGGGTCCGTCTCAGTCACTCTCGACGGGCCGAAGGATGCCAAGTGGAGCCTGAACGGCGAAGGTGCCTACGAAAGCGGATACGAGATCGATTCCGTTCCAACAGGCTCCTATAAAATCAGCTTCTCGGAAGTAGCCGACTGGACAGCACCGGCAGCCCAGGAAGTAACGGTAGTGAAGGATGAAACCGCCAGCGTTTCTGCCGCCTACGTCCGTCACGTTGGTTCCGTCTCAGTCACCATCGACGGGCCGAAAGACGCAAAATGGAGCCTGAACGGCGAAGGTGCCTACGAAAGCGGATACGAGGTAGATTCCGTTCCCACTGGATCACACAAAGTTACCTTCTCGGAAGTCACAGACTGGACCGCACCTGCTTCCCAAGATGTACCAGTGGTCAAGGACGAGACAGCCTCTGTTTCTGCCGCCTACGTCCGTCACGTTGGGTCCGTCTCAGTCACCATCGACGGGCCGAAGGATGCGAAGTGGAGCCTGAACGGCGAAGGGGCCTACGAAAGCGGATACAAGATCGATTCCGTTCCCACTGGATCACACAAAGTCACTTTCTCCGAAGTTTCCGATTGGACCGCACCGGCAGCCCAGGATGTAACGGTAGTGAAGGATGAAACCGCTAGCGTTTCTGCCGTTTACGTCCGGCACGTTGGGTCCGTCTCAGTCACCATCGACGGTCCGAAAGACGCGAAGTGGAGTCTGAACGGCGAAGGGGCCTACGAGAGCGGATACAAGGTAGATTCCGTTCCCACTGGATCACACAAAGTCACCTTCTCCGAAGTCACAGACTGGACTGCACCTGCAGCCCGGGAAGTGGCAGTGGTAAAAGACGAAACAGCTTCTGTTTCGGCAGCCTACGTCCGTCACGTTGGGTCCGTCTCAGTCACTCTCGACGGTCCGAAAGACGCGAAATGGAGTCTGAACGGTGAAGGTGCCTACGAAAGCGGACAGACCGTCGACGCGCTTCCTGTCGGAACGCATAAAGTCAGCTTCTCGGAAGTTTCCGATTGGACCGCACCGGCAGCCCAGGATGTACCAGTGGTCAAAGACGAGACAGCCTCTGTTTCTGCCGTTTACGTCCGGCACGTTGGTTCCGTCTCAGTCACCATCGACGGTCCGAAAGACGCGAAGTGGAGCCTGAACGGCGAGGGCGCGTACGAAAGCGGATACAAGGTAGATTCCGTTCCAACAGGTTCCTATAAGATCGGTTTCTCCGAAGTCACAGACTGGACCGCACCTGCAGCCCAGGATGTAACGGTAGTGAAGGATGAAACCGCTAGCGTTTCTGCCGTTTACGTCCGGCACGTTGGGTCCGTCTCAGTCACTCTCGACGGGCCGAAGGATGCCAAGTGGAGTCTGAACGGCGAAGGTGCCTACGAAAGCGGATACAAGATCGATTCCGTTCCAACAGGTTCCTATAAGATCGGCTTCTCGGAAGCCACCGACTGGACTGCACCTGCAGCCCAGGAAGTGGCAGTGGTAAAAGACGAAACAGCTTCTGTCTCGGCGGCCTACGTCCGGCACGTCGGTGCGGTCTCGGTCTACATAGACGGACCGGAAGAAGCACGGTGGAGCCTGAACGGCGAGGGAAGCTACGAAAGCGGAGAGAAGGTAGATTCCATACCGACCGGGAAGCACACGATCAGTTTCCCCGATATCGCGGACTGGACCACACCTGCGCCGGAGGAGTTCATCGTCAACAGAAATGCGACGGCAGTGGTTTCCGGAACGTACGTACGCCATGTGGGCTCGGTTACAGTGAAGATCGAAGGCCCGAAGGACGCGAAATGGAACCTGAACGGCAAGGGGAATTATGACAGCGGACACGTAGTCAAAGATGTCCCCACCGGAAAATATACAGTTTCCTTCGCCGAGGTTCCCGACTGGACGAAGCCCGATGACACAGCCGTTACTGTCAGCAGGGACGGAACTGCAGCGCTCGCTGGAAACTATATCCGCCATGTGGGCTCGGTTGCAGTGAAGATCGAAGGTCCGAAGGATGCGAAATGGAACCTGAACGGCAAGGGGAATTATGACAGCGGGCATGTTGTCAAGGATGTCCCCACCGGAAAATATACAGTTTCCTTCGCCGAGGTTCCCGACTGGACGAAGCCCGATGACACAGCAGTCACTGTCAGCAGGGATGGGACCGCGGCACTTTCCGAAGGCTATATACGCCATGTGGGTTCGGTTGCAGTGAATATCGACGGTCCGCAGGGCGCGAAGTGGAGCCTCGATGGAAAGGGGAGCTACGACAGCGGTTACGTGGTAAAGTTCGTTCCCACCGGAAAGTACCCTGTTTCCTTCGCCGATGTTCCCGACTGGACGAAGCCGGCGAACACATCTGTCACCATCACCAGGGATGAAACCGCTGAGGTTTCCGGAGCCTACGTTAAGCACACGGGCTCTGTTTCCGTAACTATTGACGGCCCGAGAGAAGCACGATGGAGCCTGGATGGAAAGGGCGGCTATGCGAGCGGACAGACGGTCAGCGGCATTGAGGTCGGAAGCTCTGCCGTTTCCTTCTCCGAAGTGCCCGGATGGACAAAACCGGCAAACACGAGGGTCACTGTCCGAAACGGAGCTGCCTCCAGGGTGTCCGGTACATATATCCGTCACACCGGGTCGGTCAAGGTCAACATAACCGGCACGAAGGACGGCAGATGGAGCATCGATGGAAAGGGGAATTACCCCAGCGGCTGGACAGCCAAAAACATCGTTGTCGGCAATTACAAGATCCTGTTTTCCAACGTTTCCGGCCGGGTCAAGCCCGAGGTCAAAACTATCACTGTCAAAAACGGAGCCACCACCACCGTTTCTGCGGCCTATACCCAGAATACCGGCTCGATTTCAGTGACCATCGACGGCCCAAAGGAAGCCAGGTGGAGCATCGATGGAAGGGGAAGTTATACGAGCGGCCAGACGGTCAGCGAGATCCTCGTGGGAAATCACACGATCACCTTCTCCTACGTGAGAGGGTGGAAGAATCCTGCAGACAAGAGAGTCACCGTTACGAGAGGAGCGGTGGAATCAGTTCGCGGGGTTTATTCCGAAAGATAGCCTGCTGCTCCGCACCAGGTAAGGATACCTGAGACAAAAAGCAGGTCCCTTTCCCCGAACCGGGGAGAGGGACCTGCTGTATTGATCAGAGACGTTGGTTTCGGAGCCCCGTACGGGCTGAGAAACCCACCAGTTAAGAGTGTTGATGTGTCTCATAAATTGTTCTATCAGAAAAGATAACCTAATTGACATGGTAAGAAAAAAGCATATAATCGAATTATTCATCGTTCCGTATAAAAGAATTATGTTCCGTAATGCGGGATGATTGGTTTGTTTACGCTGTGGAAGCCGGGGTAAAAATGATGGAAAAAAACAGGAAAAGCAGCAGCATTCAATCCATTGAGAGAGCATTTTCGATCATCGACTTCCTTGATTCCATGGGAGAGATGGGTATTTCGGAAATGAGCAGGCACCTCTCACTTGAGAGAAGCACGGTCCACCGCATAGTTTCCACAATGAAAAATTTAGGGTATCTGACTCAAAATCCAATGAACGCGAAATACTCCAATAGCTTCAGGTTTTTTGAAATAGGAAACAACGTCGTCAAGCGCCTCGGACTTCGGCAACAGTGCGCTCCTTTTCTCAGAGAATTGTCGGAACAGACACACGAGGCTGTTAACCTGGCTATTCTGGATGGAAACATGGTGATATACATCGACAAGATCGAAAGCAAATCTACCATAAAAGTGGATCTTTCCGTCGGCAAGCGCTTTCCTCCTTATTGCACCGGCCTGGGAAAAGCTCTCCTTGCATGGCTGCCCGACAACAGGATAGATGAAATTCTCGGTGCACCCCCTTTCCGCAGGTTCACACCCAATACATTAACGACCAGGAAAGCTGTAAAAGAAGAACTGCAAAAAGTCCGCAAAAATGGATTTTCTGTGGACGACGAAGAATATGTTCAAGGCCTTCTCTGTATTGCGGCACCCGTCAGGGGGAGTTCCGGGGAAGTTATTGCAGCTTTGAGTGTTGCCCTGCCTAAATTTACCAATTCTATAGAGGAGGAAAAAATAAAAAAGGTAAGCGGGCTTTTAGTGGACGTGGCATCCCGTTTTTCACGTTCCCTGGGATATTCAGAAATATAACCTATTGAAAGGGAGTGGGTGTATGGCCAAGGTAACGATTCAGCAGCTGAAGGAAATGAAGAAAAAGGGCGAAAAAATTTCCATGGTGACGGCTTATGATTATTCCCAGGCGGTACTTGTTGAGAAAGCCGGAATAGAGGTGATTCTGGTCGGAGACTCACTCTCCATGACCATGCTCGGTTTCCCGGGCACAGTAAACCTGACCACTGATGAGATGATCCATCATATTCGCCCCGTAGTGAAGGGAGCACCGACTCCCATGATCGTCGGCGACATGGTCTTTGGTTCCTACAATGAAAGCCTTTCCCAGGCGATCGGAAGCGCCAACCGCCTTATGAAGGAAGGCGGCTGCGACGCGCTGAAGCTTGAAGGCGGATGTCCTGAAATCGTCGAGGCTATAGTGAAAGCAGGAATTCCGGTCCAGGGCCATATCGGTCTTACTCCTCAAACTGCTTCCATGCTTGGAGGATTCAAGGTCCAGGGGAAGAGCCTTGATGCTGCAAAAAAGCTTATCGATGACGCCAAGGCCATTGAGCAGGCAGGCGCTTTTTCAATAGTCGTCGAATGCGTTCCCGAGGAACTTGGCCGTGCTGTTTCTCAGGCTGTCTCGATTCCAATAATAGGTATCGGGGCAGGCAGGTACTGTGACGGCCAGGTACTTGTATTCCACGACATGCTCGGTCTTTTTGACAAGTTCCTTCCCAAGTTCGTCAAGCAGTATGCCCAAATCGGGCCTGAAATCATCCAGGCTCTCGCTGATTACAAAAAAGAAGTGAAGGACGGAGCGTTCCCCGAAGAGAAACATACATTTGGCGGATTGAATGCCGAAGATCTGAAAGGCCTGTACTAGAGGTCCGGAAAGGACTGTCATGAGAATTGTCATACTAGGTTCCGGGGCTATGGGGTCTCTTTACGGAGGAAAGCTCGCAGAGGCCGGATTCGATGTAGTCCTCACGGATATCTGGAAAGAACATATCGATACTGTCAATACCTCAGGCCTCTCAATAGAAGGTCTTGGAGGCGACAGCGTTATTCACTCCGTTAAAGGGGTAACGCGCCCTGAAGACGCAGGGAAAGCCGACCTTGTTATTGTCTTCGTAAAGGCTACAGCTACAGAAGAGGCAATGAAAGGAGCCATGTGCATTCTCGGCCCTGAAACAGTAGTCCTGACCCTCCAGAACGGTCTGGGCAACGTGGAAAAACTTACCGCGGCAGCAGGTGGATCAAGGGTTATTGCCGGCATCACAGGTCATGGATGCACCCTTCTTGGTCCCGGCAGGATCAAGCATGCGGGTCAGGGAGAAACGATCATCGGGGAACCGGGCGGTGTTATTACGGAAAGGCTTCGTAATATTGGTGCTGTCCTTGAGAAGGCCGGTTTCTCCATTAAATTCTCGAACAATGTATTGGGCCTGATCTGGGGAAAACTATTCGCAAATATCGGCATTAACGCCCTTACAGCGATCACCGGCCTCAAAAACGGAAGGCTGCTTGATTTCGCTGAAACATCCCGACTTATGGAACTCGCTGTCAAAGAGGCGATGGAGGTTGCCGAAAGGAAAGGCATTATCCTCGAGATCGATGACCCCGTCGAACATGCACGGACGATCGCAAGGCTCACGGCAGGAAACAGATCTTCCATGCTTCAGGACGTGAGTGCCGGAAGGCAGACAGAAATCGATGTCATTAACGGGGCAATTGTTCAGGAAGGTGAAAAACTGGGAATACAAACGCCGGTCAATATGGTACTGACGAACCTTGTCAGGGCCCGGCAGAAATCATACGGAGAAGTTCAATAAATAAGGAGGGAAAAGAAATGGTGATGAAAAAAAGGTTTTGGGGTATTGCGCTTGTTCTCGCAATTGTTTTGATCGCAGGCGGAGTTTCAGCAGAGGCTGCTCTTCAGCTGAAACTGGGTCACTCTGTGAGCGATCAGCACCCGTATCACCTTGGTGCCCAGCGTTTTAAGGAGATAGTTGAGAAGGAAACCAACGGGGAAATCGAAATAGCCCTCTTCCCCAACAATCAGCTTGGAACAGGAGAGCGCGATCTTCTCGAAGGTCTGCAGCTCGGCACAGTGGATCTGTACGTGGGTTCTACAGGACCCATGGGAGGTTTTGAAAAGAAATTCATGCTGTTCGACTTCCCGTTCCTCTTCAAGAGCAAAGAACAGGCCTATTCAGTCCTCGACGGAGAAATTGGGCAGTATGTCATGGGACTTCTCGACAAGATAGGGATCAAGGGACTCGCGTGGTACGAAAACGGGTTCAGGCACTTCACGAACTCCAGGCGACCTGTGAACACCCCTGAAGATGTCAAGGGGCTTAAACTCCGCACGATGGAGAATAAAATCCACATGGCGCTTTGGAGAGCAATGGGTGCTGACCCCACGCCAATGGCATGGGGCGAGGTTTTTACGGCCCTACAGCAGGGAACGGTCGATGGCCAGGAGAATCCCATACCTATCATCTACGTCCAGAAGATCAATGAAGTACAAAAACACCTTGCCATTACAGGTCACGTTTTTTCACCGTCCATGATAGCTATAGCCAAGGCGAAATTTGACGCCATGCCGAAAGATCACCAGGCCATCATTATGAAAGCATCGAGGGAATCCGCACTCTATCAACGGGAACAAATTACGCGGATGGAAAATGAGCAGGTAGAAAAGCTAAAAGAGCTTGGAATGCTGGTAACAACTCCTGATGTAGCTGCTTTCCGTGAAGCTACGAAATCAGTTTATGACGAGTTCCGCGGCGAGCTTGGGGAAGATGCCAAGCTCCTTGACCAGATCCTCAGCGAAAAGTAAAAAACAGTTGAAGAAGGCCGGGAGGAAACTCCCGGCCACCTTCGGGAAAAGGGGGATTTCATGAATTTGTACAGGAAAACTCTCGAAGGGATCAATACGGCAGTGGAATATACCGTGTGCGTATTGATAGCGGCCATGGTAGTGGTCGTCTTTCTTCAGGTAGTGTTCAGGTTCGTAATACACTCATCCCTGCCATGGTCTGAAGAATTATCACGGTATCTTATGGTTTGGATCACATTTCTCGGGGCAAGCATAGCTGTAAAAAGAAAATCCCATATTGGTGTTGAAGTGGTTGTCTCCCTTTTTTCGGACGTGTGGAAAAAAATAGCAGCTATTTTTGTTTCTGCCTCTTTGTGTCTTTTCTTCGGTTTTATGGTGCTTTATGGAGAAAAAATTCTCAGGACAGTAAAATTTCAGCTCTCCCCGGCAATGGAAATATCTATGGCTATCCCCTACAGCGCTCTCATGACGGGAGGCTTTCTCATGTTCCTTCACAGCTTCCTCCAGTTGGCGGAAAACATTACGGGGAGGACGGTGAGTGATCAATGACCTCTATCCTCTTCGGCAGTCTCATCTTCTTTTTCCTGGTAAACACTCCCATTGCTGTGGCAATAGGGCTGGCCTCTCTTGCTGCTATTCTCTGGTCAGGCACGATCCCTCCTGTTGTTATTGTCCAGAAGATGTTCACCGCAGCTGATTCCTTCCCTCTCATGGCCGTTCCCTTTTTTATTCTTGCGGGATCACTTATGGAGCAGGGAGGAATTTCAAGGCGGCTTGTAGAATTTGCGAATTCAATCGTGGGGCGGTTTTCGGGGGGGCTTGCCTTCGTAGCAATAATTGCGAGCATGTTTTTCGGAGCCATATCGGGAGCTGCCGTTGCCTGCGTTGCCGCCATTGGAACGATCCTCATTCCTTCCATGGTGAGGAGGGGATATGACACTCCATTTGCCACTGCTGTTCAGGCAACTGCAGGCACACTTGGCGTTATGATACCCCCCAGCATCCCCATGATCATTTACGGCGTTCTCACGGGAGTTTCTATCGGTGCACTCTTCATGGGGGGGATCCTCCCGGGCTTTCTCGTCGGAGGTTCCCTGATGCTCGTGGCATGGATCATTTCAAGGAAGCGTGGCTATAAGGGGGACGAGAAGGCAAGTTTTGCACGGATAGCTGCAACCTTCAAGGACGCGTTTTTCGCCCTGCTTATGCCTGTCATAATACTCGGGGGAATTTACGGAGGTGTGTTCACCCCTACCGAGGCAGCAGTGGTAGCAGTGGTGTACGGGTTTTTGATAGGCTTTTTCGTCTACCATGAACTCTCACTGAAGAAGCTGAAGGACATCCTTGTAACAACTGCAGTGGGCACAGCGACGGTCATGTTAATCATCGCCACCTCGTCTGTCTTCAGCTGGATCCTCACTGCACAAAGAGTTCCACAGGCTGTGGCTGCCGCCATGCTCTCCTTTTCCAGCAATCCCATTGTCATCCTCACGCTGATCAACCTTCTGCTTCTGTTCATCGGAACATTCATGGAGACTACCGCGTCCATCATCATCCTCGTACCCGTTCTTCTGCCCGTTGTAACACAGATCGGCGTGGATCCGCTCCATTTCGGGATCATAATCGTGGTCAATCTCGCCATCGGAATGGTCACGCCTCCATTGGGGGTCTGTCTCTTTGTGGGGTGCAGCATAGCAGGCATCAAACTTGAGGCCATATCGCGGGCTGCCTGGCCGTTCATCCTCATCATGATCGCAGATGTGCTTCTCCTGACATATCTTCCGTGGATCAGCACCGTGCTTCCGAAATTGGCGGGAATTTATTAAAAAGATGGCTTTTTGCGTGGAAGGGGTTCAATACTTTATTAGTCATGTTTAAGCGGGGGTGATATTTGATTTTTGTTTAAAAAAGTTTTGTAAAGAAGGTAATATCGGTGGAGGGATATTTTTTAATCACACGGTTATGGGTTAGCAGAGGAGATGAAGATTCGTGAACACGAAAAAACGGAAAGGGTTTTGTCAAAATGTCTGTGTGTTGGTGGCCATATTTCTGTTTCTTTCATCATTCCCGTCAGTTGCTGACGAACCATGGTGGCCATCTCGTTATGGTGCTGATGACGTGATTGGAACTCTCAATGAGATTACCCCTCAAAAAATTGTAGAGGCAATGCAGTATGTTGGTAATGGGCAGGTTTATAGCCTTGGATCAGATTACAGGAGAGAGAATCCTGGTTTCGTTCCTAGATTCTGGGAAACCACGTGCCTTTCACACAGGACAATTACACCTCTCGGCAAAAACAAATTTGTTTGGCTTGAAGAAGAATTCACAGGATGTCCAGGTGTAGGGACGCAGTTAGACGGTCTTGCACATGTCGGTGTGGAATTCAAACCGGGAGACATAAGATTCTATAACGGCGTAAAACTTCTTGACGTCATAGACATTAACACTGCCTTGTTAAAAAAGTGGGGCATGGATTCTTATCCTCAAATCGTCACACGAGGAGTCCTCGCAGATATGCCCAGTTACTACGGACGGGAACTGAATGCTGGGGATGCCATCCCGGCATCGGACGTAAAAGCATGTCTTGAAAAGCAGGGAGTAAAGGTAAAACCCGGAGATGCTCTTCTTATAAGGACAGGGTGGTTTCGCTGGTTCAAGGAAGACCCCACAAAATTTATTAGTGGCGAACCCGGTATAACAGTTGATGTCATTGACTGGGCTTATGAGAACAGGATCGCTTTCCTGGGATTCGATCAATGGTCCAGTGAGGTTGTTCCCATGGTAAATCCTGAAGAAAAATGGCCGGTACACTGCGACGCAATTGCGAAAAAGGGTTTCACATGGGGACAGGATTTGGATTTGGAACTGTTGGCCAAGGATAAAGTGTATGAATTTTTATTTGCCTTCACCTTTCCCAAAATCGAGGGACTAACTCAGGGGATTGGCAATCCCATTGCTATAGGAAATGGGGCAAATCCTAAAAAAGAACCTGTTCTGGGGCCTGAACCCAAAGGTAAAGAATGGTGGCCGTCCCGCTATGGAAAAACTGATGAGCTCGGAACGCTCAATGAGCTTACATCAAAAGGCGTTGTTGAGGCGGCAAAACTGGTGAAACATGGAAAAGTGTTTGACATGGGGAGCACGTATGGTTCTAAAAATCCAGGATTTCCACCCCGGTTTTGGCATACTACAACTTTAGCCCACAGGGTACTCTCCCCGCTGGGGAAAAACGGGTTTGTGTGGCTGGAAGAGCAATTCAGCGGTTGTCCTGGTGTTGGAACTCAAACGGATAATCCGGCTCATGTCGGAATTGAATATGCCCCTGGAGACATAAGGTTTTACAATGGATTCAAACTAGATGAGGTTCTGAGCGGCACCGCGAAGGCTGTTAAATTCCAGGACTGGCCTCCGATCGTTACTCGAGGTGTTCTGGTTGATATGGAAACGTTTTATGGTCGGGAACTGAAGGCTGGTGACCCGATTACAGCCGCGGACATCCAGGCATGCCTCAAGAAACAAGGGACAGTTGTTAAATCAGGCGACGCTCTGCTGGTGAGAACAGGGTGGATGCGCTGGTTCACGAAAGATCCGCAGAAATTTATAAGCGCAGAACCAGGCATTACCGTAGATGTTATTGAATGGGCCTACGAAAACAGGTTATCTTTTATTGCGGTTGATCAATGGTCCAGTGAAGTGGTCCCAATGGTCAATGAAGAAGAAAAATGGCCGGTCCACTGTGAGGCCATAGCGAAGAGAGGTTTTACCTGGGGACAGGATTTTGATATGGAAGCCCTGGCAAAAGACTGTGAAAAAGACAAAGTCTACGAGTTTATGTTCATCAATTCCTGTCCTAGAATTATTGGCATCACGCAAGGTATAAGTGCGCCTATCGCTATAAAATAAAAAGTTAACTTGTCTCTGGAATGAAGCTGCGCTGAAATACCACATATTGCAAAAAAATGTATTAAAAATTGAACAAGAGCAGGCCCGTAGTTTCTTACGGGCCTGCTCTTTGTATGAGGATTTCCCTCTTGTGCAAAAAACAGATGATAAAAAAGCTGTGCAGTAAAACATCTCAAGGGCCTCTCAGGGGGCATTTAATTTTCTCAAAAACCTATTTTGGACAAGAGTGAGAGTAAATAACAGAATCTTGACAAGAAAGCAAAGCCATCTTATTATTTAGTTAATAATAAGATATTGGAAATAGGGTATACAGTATATTGTATTAAGCGGGTGGAATTTTATGTTTGAAATCAAAGTCCCAACCTTGTCTGAGGCAGTAGTAGAAAAAATTCGAGAAATGATTAAAACAGGAATCATAAGACCCGGTGAAAAAATAAATGTGGACGATCTTGCTAGACAGTTTCAAGTTAGTCCAACTCCTATTCGTGAAGCTCTAGCTAAGCTGGAAAAGGAAGGTTTAGCTGCAAGAATGCCAAGATTGGGATGGCAGGTTGCAAAGCTTTCACGATCAGATTTTATTTACCTTCACGATTTCCAAAAAATCCTTGAGCTGGCAATTTGCGAGAGACTGCTTGCACAAAAAAAGAAAATTGATTTTGAGACGGCCTATCGTATTAACGAAACAATGGCTTTTTATGTAAAAACAGAGCAATTTAACCGAATTCTCGAAGAAAACGAAAAATTCCATCTTTCCATTTATAATATTTGCACAAATCATATTCTGCTTGAAACTCTAAAAAATACATGGAACACCCTACAATGGCAGAGAAGAATAATGATAACCTCAAAAGAATACTTGAATCGTTATTATGATGAGCATTTGGAAATATTAAAATCTCTTGAAAAGGAAGACCTTGAATCCCTGAAAAGTGCAATTGAACAACATTTTTTAACCGGGCAACTTGCATTAAAAGAAAGCTTTAAAGACGAAGAATAGGATGGTGAACTTTTTGGGAAATCAAAGAAACTATCTGCTTTCAGGGCACTATAATCAGAATGAAAATCGAGATTTTGTCATAAAAAATGTCAACTTGATTGATGTACGGAAAAAAGAGATTGGTTATGGCTTTAATGTAAGGATTGTTAAAGGAAAGATTTATGAAATAGGACGTAAAGTTTCTGCTCATCCAAATATTCCTGTAGTTGATGGAACTGATCTTTTTGCACTTCCTGGCCTTATTGACCTACATGTTCACCTCGTATGGGACGGTAGCAAATCTCCGTTGGCCACTATGCAGAAAGAAGGTTTATCTGGAGCAGCACTTCGTGGTGCTTCAAACGCTCTTTCCTCTCTTCGGATGGGTGTGACGACACTACGTGATGTTGGTTCTCCTGGAGATGTGGCAGTAGATATAGCCAAGGCTTTTGATTCCGGTCTTCTTTTAGGACCTACAGTTTTTCCGCTTGGAAGAATCCTACAACCAACTGGAGGGCATGTCCCTGAAATTGGATACGTTGCTAATGGGATTAAAGAAGTCGTTACTGCGGTCCGGGCATTAAAAGAGAGGGGGGTTAAGGGAATAAAAATGGCCTCCACAGGGGGAGCATATGGACCAGAAGAAATAGGGCCGGCGGTCTATACTTTCGAAGAAATGAAAGCTATTGTGGACGAGGCCCATCGATTGAATCTGAAGGTATCTACTCATGCTTTAGGATATGAGGGAATACGACTGTCAGTTGAAGCAGGAATCGATACAATCGAACATGGTGCTGGGATAGCACCTGAGGTTATTAGAGACATGAAGCATAGAGGAACTGTTTTGATACCTACGTTGGCAGTTTATAAGATGCTTGCTGAAAGCAAAGACATGATACCGGATGAATATGTTGAAAAAGCTGAAAAGGTTGTTCAATGGCACGAAGAAACCTTTAATAATGCTATGAAAGAGGGAGTTCTCATTGCTCTTGGTACGGATGCCGGTTCACCTAATTTTGGTCCTCATCCGTCAGTAAATAAGGAAATTGAGCTTATGGTTTCTTATGGAATGGATCCCTTTGAAGCCATTACTGCAGCAACATGCAAGGCTGCAATGGTGTTGGGAATGGAAAATTCAGTCGGGTATTTGGAATCTGGTTTCAATGCTGACATACTTCTTGTAAAGGAGAATCCTATAGAAGACATAACCGCCCTTCGAAATATATCCAAGGTATTTAAAAATGGTATAGATATATAATATTTTCTGTCTTTTGGTAGGAAGGGAGGAAAGAAAATGGTTTTTGTAAGATATTATATTTGGGCTGTCAATTGGCTGAATGAAATAGTCGGCAGGATTGTTAGTTATCTGATGTACCCGATGATCCTCATGCTTTTATGGGAAGTAATTATGCGTTATATCTTCAACCAGCCAACTATTTGGGCTCATGAACTAAGTGCTTTCCTTTATGCAGTGGTTTTTCTTCTCGGAGGGTCTTATGCGTTGCGCTGGAATTCTCATATCAGTGTCGAGATTTTATATATGCGACTGAAACCTAGGACTAGGGCAGTTCTAGATTTATTCACATGGGTTCTTTTTTATCTATTTGTAGGGCTTCTTTTTTGGGAGGGTGCACAGTTTGCCTTTAAATCTGTGCGTCGTATGGAACTCGCGGGATCAGTATGGGATCCCCCGATTTGGCCCATTAAACTTTGCATACCAATAGGAGCTCTATTGATGCTGTTGCAGGGTTCAGTAAAAACGATTAAGGACATCCACCTTGCATTTACTGGAAGAGAACTTGATGTCGAGAAAGAAGCCGGTAAAGGAGATTTATCATGAGTCTTGGTTGGCTTACTATCTTTATGTTTGGGGCGATGCTTCTGCTTCTTGCTACAGGGCTTCCCATGGTGTTTGTCCTGGGAGGAACTGCTGTACTCTTTGGGTATTTCGCGTGGGGTCCTCAGTCACTTCACGTTGTGATTGCGAATGCCAGTGAATTAATGAGGGCGACCGTTATGGTGGCCGTACCTTTGTTTGTCTTTATGGCGTACATGCTTGAGAAGTCTGGGATTGCAGAAGATCTTTACGAAGTGATGTATCGCTGGCTTGGGAAATTGAAGGGGGGCCTGGCTGCAGCGACAATACTTTGCTGTACAGTAGTTGCGGCAATGAGTGGAATAAGTACGACTGGTGTTTTGCTTATGGGTATTATTGGCCTTCCTGCTATGCTTCGGCGAAATTATGACATAAAGTTAGCAATGGGTAGCATAATGGCAGGAGGAGCTCTAGGGCCACTGATACCACCGAGCGTTGTTCTTATAGTTTACTCGCTTATATCCGGTGAGTCAGTTGGGAAACTATTCATAGGTGCAGTTCTTCCAGGTTTGTTGCTTTCCATGTTTTTTATTGGTTATATTCTCATTCGCTGTCATTTAAAACCTGCTGCGGGTCCAGCTCTCCCTCCAGAAGAATTATTCACATTCAAACAAAAAATCATTGCATTAAAAGGGGTTATACTTCCGATTGGATTGGTAATATGTGTTCTTGGTTCAATTTTCATGGGGATTGCAACACCCACTGAGGCTGCGGCGGTCGGAGCCTTTGGTTCAGTTGCATCTGCATGGATTCACCGAAAACTTACATGGGGTGTTCTTCGTGAAGCTGCGGTTCAAACCCTGAAAACTGTTTCGATGGTCATGTGGGTAATATTTGGAGCAGGCTGCTTCGTTTCTATTTACCAAGGTTTGGGGGCTTCGCAGTTTATTCAAGATCTTTTAAAATCCTGGCCGGTGAGTCCCTGGATGATTCTCATTCTGATGCAGGCGGTCTGGATAGTACTGGGTTGTCTCATGGATGCTTTGAGTATTCTCATGATTACAAGCCCGATTTTTGTCCCTATGGCACAGTTTCTTGGTTTTGACCTTCTTTGGTTCGGAGTACTTTTCGCAGTAAACACGGAAATGGGATATCTTACCCCCCCATTTGGTGTAAATTTAATTGTTATGAAAGGAATAGTTCAAGACAGAGGGGTTCCAATGGGGCAGGTATATCAGGCTGTATGGCCGTTTGTGACGCTTCAGTTTTTGGGTATGCTTTGTGTTCTTTTCTTCCCACAATTGGTCACTTGGTTACCGAACCTTTTGTTTAAGTATTAATAACCGTATTTACGGCAGAAAGCTGGTGGTTGAGAAAATTGAAATAGAACTTGTGTAACAGCGTCTGTGTTTGTTTTCTTATCGAAAGTTTTCTATATTAGAAATAAAGGAGGAATCAAAGATGATGGTTCGGAAAAATTTACGGCGCCCGGCCTGTTTTATTGCCATTACACTCATGCTCCTTTTTGTTCTTTTCGGGGAAGTGCATGCGGAAGTATCTCAGCAGGTATTTAAGTGGAGGATGCAAACTGTTGACCCTCCTGGAATGGTTGGACCGGAAATTACCCAGAAAGCTTTCTGTGACAGGGTTCGTGCAATGTCAGGCGGAAGGCTTGATATAACCCTTTACACGGCTGGCCAGTTGGTTCCAAGTAAGGAAATAGTTGAGGCTCTTGGTGCAGGAACTGTTGATATTTCTTATACTACTGGGGCCTATTACACTGGTATAGTTCCTGAAGCTAATTTGGAGCAGGCAGGGTTGCCTCCACTCATTCTTCATAACTTCCGTGATGCATTGAACCTTTATTGGTATGGTGAACTTAAAGACATTCTTTCAGAGGGGTATGCAAAAGAAGGGGTTTATTACCTTGGGGCTGTACCCTGGGATGTTCCCATAACATTTTGGAGCAAGGAACCTATGTACGGAGTGGAAGACCTTAAAGGATATAAACCTCGTTCATTTGGCTATACTGCAAAAACTCTTGCAAAGCTTGGAGCATCACCTGCCTTCCTTCCTCATGAGGAAGTGTATCTATCTCTTGCCCAAGGAATTATCAATGGATCGATGACTGATGGCAGTTACTACGAACGGATGAAGTATTATGAGGTCGCCCCATATTACATAGTACCAGGACTTTCAAACGTCCAAGAGATGTGCCTGCTTGTGTCCATGAAATCTTGGGAAGCACTTCCAGAAGACCTGAAGGCGATTTTAAAAGAAGCTCACATTCATTTCACCCTTGATCATGGTCAGCATCTGGTAAATGCCTACAATGCAATGATGAAGAAAATGGATGAGTTGGGAGCAACAGTTATCGTGTGGCCTGAAGAAGAACAGAAAAAAATACGCCAGGCTGGTCTTGAGTTCTTCCCTGAAATTGCTGCCAAGAGCCCAGGTTGCAAACGTGGAGTCGAAATTTTCATGAAGTATCTGAAAGACGAAGGGTTAATCGACTAAAAAAGTTTACAAGAAGAGATTAATAAACGAGGGGAGACGGCTGAACCTTTTCGTCTTCCCTCTCTTTTTAAACGAATACCAAAAGTCAAATAAATCGTAAAGTCCTAAATCCGCAGGTTCGTTCCCTCAAGTAAAGGTACAGGTCCCCGGACGGGGAAATGAACAGTTTTCGTTTCCCCGCTTCCTTTCTTTATTACCCCGATTTAGTTTTTTCAGGTCTTTTCCCCTTTTGTGGGTACACCCCATCTGCACGGAAGATGTCCTTCCATGGTCCAGGAGGATTTATGGGACTGCAGGTTTTCTTCTCAGTCCGGCATGGACTGCAGCAGCTCCAGTCTCTTCATGACAGAGGCGAAGAGCGTTCCTCCCCGGTCTCCCGTCCAGATCTTCAGAACAGTCCGTCTCCCGTGCGTCACTATTTTCCCAACCATGGTGTAGAGGAGAAAACGGATCGTTTTCGGCCTGCTTTTCCCATATTCCTCCGGCAGAAGACGGTGTTTCATCAGGTTGTGGAGGTTCAGGGCAAGGACGGCTATGGTCCACCATGCGACGTTGGCTCCGAATCTCTTTGACGGGACGTGCCCTCCGCCGAGCTCGTCCTTGAGGATATGGTGGATCTCCTCGGCCTTGCCGCTCCGCTTCCTCTGCCACCGGATGATTTTCTCCCCGTCCATGGGTTCTCCCTGTCCATAGCCAAAGATCCCTCCGTCCGCTCCGTCCTCGATGTTGGTGACGATGCCGAAGGTTTTGTAGACTCTCCCTCCAAGGTCCAGGAGGTGGAGCTTTTTGACTCCGGAGACTTCCTCTTCAAGAAGCCGGATGGCTTCGGTGAAGTAGAGCTGGTCTCCGGGGGATGCAACGGCTTCCGCTTCCGACTCCGACTCCGTTTTCCCTTCTTCCTTTCGGTCCTTTTGGGGAGAAAGAAGGCCGTCCCATCGTTCCCGGACGGCGAGAAACCGGTAGTCGCGGCCGTGTTTCTTTCTGCCGAGGTTTGTGGGCACATACACTACTTCAGCCCATTCCTGAACGGGGTGTACGGAGTTAGTTTCTCCTCCGGTTGTCCCGTTTCTTTCTGCTCTGCACAGGGGGTTCCAGTCTTCTTCGGGAACTGCCCGTACCGCCTTCTTGAATTCCTCTCCCACGGGACAGGATATCCCGACGGGGATGTATCCGAACCGGCCGTGCTTTCCCTCGGTGCACCAGGTGAGAAGATCCGTCTGGTATCCGGCGCTGTCGCTCCGGAGGGAGACTCCCTTCACTTCCCCAGGCAAGTTGTGAAGGATCCGTTCCAGCTCCTCCTTCTGCTTCCACCCGGGAGGGACGTTCCCGTCGCCGTACCGGGTCCCGGCTACCAGGTCGTATTGGGGGCAGTAGGTGTTCAGGGCCTGGTAGCTTTTCTGTCCCTTATAGTTCCAGTTGGCCCCGCTCTCTTCCGTCTCGATGAACGTGGCATCCTGGTCGAGGGTGATGTGCTTCCGGGGCGCGCCTGTCACCGCGAAGGCGAAGAGGCGGGAGAGGACTGTCCCCAATCCCTTGAGGTATCCGTTCTCTTCGGGGATGAAGGCTTTACCCATCCCGCGCTTCCCGTC
>Ga0334882_1001165_pt1 | contig 33058 bp, 17 predicted proteins | sample GraSluR1_MG_5_FD_207226 | JGI IMG/M metagenome (GOLD analysis project Ga0334882, IMG submission 207226) | Sludge microbial communities from methane-producing bioreactor in Wageningen University, Netherlands - Granular Sludge_15_04-R1 | ecosystem: Engineered > Bioreactor > Anaerobic >... | reverse complement strand
CGTCCCAGTAGCTTTGGCCCGCCATGGGTGACAGCGCGATGCAGGCGTGGGCCCAGTCGTCATTGCGCACGCTGTACCACTTCGGGTCGGGGTAGTCCCCCGTCACCCCCTCGTCTTTCCCCTTTCCATCGACGTCCCGCACGTGGCCCGCATCGTCCCGGTACGTGCCGGGCGCAGCGTACCACACCCGGCTGAGCAGGCCGGTTTGGTGCTGCGTGGCCGCGGCCTCCACGGTGAAGTAGTCCGCGTAGAAGGCATAGGTCCTCGTGACCACCTGCTCCCCGGCCAGCTTCTTGACCGTCCGCACCACCGTCCTCACCGGCCCTGCAGCGAGGACCTCCAGACTCTGCAGCTCTCCGCCCTCCTCCCCCCAGCCGGTCTCGGCCGAGGAGAACACGATCCTGCCGATCATGGGTACGACGGCACGCTGTGCAGAGATGTACGAGAGCGGGCGTATCGCGCCGTCGGCGATGTTGGCCTGATAGGTCTCGCGGGTGAGGATGTGGGTCTCGGGGTCGAGGTGTGCCGTGGTGGCGGGAAGCAGGCCGGCGTCGGACAGCGGCCGGGCCACGAGCAGGCAGCTCGCGGGCCCGGTGGTCTCCCCCTCGAGGACAAACAGGAGGGTACCGGCGGCTTTGTGGCGGGCGTCGAAGTCGCCCGCCGGCTCGAACTGTGCGGGCAGCGCCCGGGCGGGCTCGCCCCGCGCATCCAGCGTGACGACGGCGACCGACGCCGGGTCCAGCGCACGCCCCTGCAGTGATGGGGTGAAGTCCACGGGTGTTTGCACCACGGCGTCGGTGCGCGGCACATCGCCGGGATCGACGGTGAGCCATCGTCGGACGCTGTCCTCCGACACGACGGGCACGACGGCCACCGTCGCCCGGACACGGTTGTCCGCATCGTCGAACTCCTGCGTTCCGCTATCGGCGACGAAGGCGAGCTCGCGCACCCCGACAACCGCCGAGGTGTCAAGCGGCAGCGTCACCCGGGCCGCACCGCGTGCGGGTACCGAGAGACGGACGCTCCCGGCCTGCCGAGCGTCCTCTTCGGCCTCCCAGTAGGCCGAAAGAGTGACGTCGGCGGCGTCCGCTCCGCGGTTGTGCAGCTCCACGGGCACGGGGCAGATCTCACCTTGGGTGGCGCGCAGAGGCTGGCCAATGGGCGCGATGGCGACGTCCGGTGCCCGGCCCCTGGCGCCGTAGAGCAGGTCGAAGGTCGCCCATCGCCCTGTGGCCGGCAAGACGAGGTAGTCGCCGTCCCACTGCAGCTCGATGTCATCGCCGGGGCGCAGATCCGTGCCGATGGTTACCAGCCGGGCGGAGGCTTTGTCGAAGGCGGCGTCGAGACGGGTGGGGTCCAGCTCCGCTCCGGCGGTCCGAGGCTCCAGGGACAGGCGCATGTGTCCCGGCTCGAGCACCCGGGCCGTCAGGGGCCCCAGGGACCGGAGGCCGCCACGCTCCACCCTCTGCCCGCGGGCCTCGAGGAAGCGATACCCCTCGGCCTCGATGGCGGTCTGTGGCCGCCCGTTGACGATCGCCACGTGCTGGTGCAGACCGGGACCGTCCGCGACGATACCATTCTCGGCCAGGGTCCACCGCTCTCCCGCGCTCTCCACGGTGGCCTCCGTCGCGCCGAAGTTGACCGTGACCGTCGTCCCGTCGGAGAAGGCCGTCCTCTGAACCGCCCGGTCCGGGCTGAGATACTCGTGGGATACCATGCGCTCGTAGCCCACGGCGCGGTGGATGTTGCAGCAGTTGCGGTAGGCCTCCGTCAGGCGCCCCTTGCCCCCGCCCTCGAAACCCAGGCCCAGAGAGCTTGCCCAGAACATGGGCTGGGTGCCGTACAGGGCCGTCAGGGCCACCTTGCGGTCGGTCAGGTCGGGACGCACACGCTCCAGATAGCCGATGGTGTCGCCCCAGTACCAGGTGGACACCACGCAGTCGTGGAACACCAGCTCCCAGAAGGGCACGCGACGCTCGTAGCCGATGCCGTATTCCAGATACTCCGGGCTGATCTCGTCCGCACTGTCCACAGGCACCAGATGGCCGGCGGGCCAGCTAAAGAAGTGGTTGCACGACATCATCCCCTCCTGGTAGTCGAGCACGGGGGCCGACCACGCCCTGCCGTGCTCCCCGCCCATTACCAGGCCCTGCTCGCGCATCCACCGGAGCAGCTCTACCTTGCTCTGCCGGTCCTCGCTGGCGGTGCACGGGTGGGCCTCGGAGTAGCACTCCTGGAGGCCGATGGCCGTGTGTACGTCCATGAAGCGGGCATTGTAGGGATGTGTGCGCAGCACCCGCGGAACCCGCTGCTGAGCGGCGGCGAGGGCCATCTGAGAGCAGCGGCTGTAGAACTGGTGCTTGCCGTCCAAAGTCAGCCAGCCCTTGGCCAACTCCCCGTCGGCCTGCACGCGGATGTGGGCGGGCAGGGGCTTGACGCCCGCCACGTCTTCGGTGGCGTCGTCCACATCCACGTACTGATCGTACTCGCCGCACAGGTAGCCCAGATCGGTGATGCGGCGGACCTGGGCCCCGTCGAAGGAGCCGTTGACCAGCAGGCGGGAGAGGCCCGCGGCGGCGGCCTCCCGGGCGAAGACCTCCCCCGAACTGCCCCAGACGTTGGCGGCCCCGATGAGCCGATCCACATTGGGGTTGGTCGCGGCCTTCTCCCGCAGCGGCCGCACCCAGCCCTCGGCCTCGCAGAACCGCCGGAGCCGGGCGGCCAGGTCCGGCAGTCCGCCGCCGGGACTGAAGTACCATGTCAGCCGGTACGCGGGCAGGCGCTTGCCCTTGTCTGTCTCTCCCATCAGCACCATGCCGAGGCGAGACGCCTCCGGCCAGGTGGCGGGCCCGAGCTTGGCGGCCATGTGGTCGTGGTCCTGCAGGATGCACAGCGCCCCGCCGTTGCCGCCGAGGACACCCACGGCGGGCAGGTCGAGCTGAGCAAACACTCCCATATAGTCCACGGGCGGAGCAAGGTCATCGGCGGGGATGAGTATGCCGTTGCCATAGTATGCGGCCACATACTCGGCCGCCCCCGTCGGCAGGAACCCGCGGCCCACCGGCATGCCCCATTCCCAGCCGTCCAGCGGGGTGGCGACGATCCGCAGGTCCCTGGAGCCGTCGTCGAGGGCGACCTCGCAGCGCACGCGGCCCACGGTGGCCTCGGGCATGTCCGCCGAGATCGTGAAGGCAAGTGCGCCGTCGGCGGTGAAGGCCACGTCGCCGCAGGGAGCGTGGGCGGGCGGCGGCGCCGGTGCCCGGCCCCGTTCATCGGCCAGCAGGCCCACGGCATAGGTCGCCGTGCGTCCCTGTCGATAGCCGGCAGGGTGGAAGGTCGTCCGCGGGTCCTCTCCCGCCTCGTCCACGTCGTTGACGCCGAATGCCATGCGAAAGCGACGGCCGGGCTCCATGGGCTGCAGAGTGATGAAGTGCGGGGCCGTGGCACTCTCCACGATGTACCCGGCCCGGCCGGAGAAGTCCGGCGCAAGATCGGCCAGTAGTTCGGAGACCTCGGCATCCTCGCCCAGGTTCTCCACCCGCCGCACCGCCGCCCGCGACCACGGCTTCCAGTCGCCCCACAGGAACCCCGCCGGGTCTGCCGGGTCCAGCATCACCCCCACCTGATCCCACCCCGCCCACCACCATACCGCGTCCGCCTGCTGCCACTTCTTGTCGGCACGACTGCCCGGGTGGAAGCGATCGTCGGCCACCACAAACAGGGCATAGAGCCCCTCGGCGTCCCAGCGGAAGCCCACCGCGGCCCGTGGGCCGTGGGGCGAATCCGCCTCGGACACCAGGGGCATCAGAGGCGTCCGGGCCCAGTCGCCCAGTCGGCCGTCGGGCTCGATCTTTCCCGTCGCCCGGCGGACGACGATCTCCTCGCCGGCGCCACAGGACAGCGCGTCCCGGGTGGACAGCGGCTGGTGGTAGGTGGCGCCGGAGGTCTTCTCGGTTACGGACAGCGCCCCCGAGGTGGCGTCCAGCGACAGGGCAAGCAGGTCACTGTCCACCGTCCACTTGTCGCCATCGCGTCCGGTCTCGGCGGCGTGGCAGTTGGGGAGAAGCAGGAGGACCCAGAGCAGGAGAAGTGGCATGGCGCACCCCGCGACCGAAGTGTGTTCGCGCACAGGGCAGCATTCGCCGAGGGCCAGGCAGGGTCCTGCGGACCGGGGAGGGGAGGCGCTTCGCCCGGGGACGCGGCGATGCCCAACGGCGCGGCGGGCCGATGATGCGGCGCCGGCGCCGCCCCCCTGCATCAGGTGCGAGTGTTCATTGAGCGGAGGTGGAGAATGATCGCGCGATGGACCGGATGTGCACGGTGTGGTGCCATGCGGGTCGACCGGCGTTTGCAGCGCCGTTGGTCCAGTTCCGGGCCCGACTGCCGATGTACAAGTCGTGAGGGCCGGTGGCAAGCCAACCTCCCGCCGTACTGGGAGCCTGGGGATGCCGGGCGGGACCAGGCAGCATCAGCGGGGCCGACGGCGAGGCCCGGTCACCCTCACAGCTCTCCAAACGTACAGTGGCCGCCGCCTGCCGAAGGTCCCCACCCCCCGTGGCCTTCGGCAGCGGCGGCCACTGTCGTCTCTGGTACTGGGCGAGCCGACGGCTCTGGTGTCACAGTTTCATCGCCAGACGTTGCGCCTTCGTTGTTCCAGTTGGCCCCCACGCTGCCGATCACTGACAGCGAGAGCGGGCCCCTACGGCAGAGCTCTCCGGCAATGGAGACCACGCCCCAACCGGACAACCTGAACTCGAGGCGGATTGACGGGGTGGCAGGGACAGGACAGGTACACCTTTCGCGGGTCTCCATTCAAAAACAGGGCCGTCGCCACCAGGACCCCCCTCCCCCCGGACACCTGGCAGCGGCGGCCCCGGCACTTGCGGGACGCTTTCGCCTCGCAAAGGACGGCGGACGGTCCGGCTCTCCAAGACCGGACCGCGGAGGCCGAGGGAGCATTCGGTCGCAGGGAGGACGAGCCACACAGAGGCAGGGATGGTGTTCCGCCGCCTTTCCCTCGTCGTTTCCCCGTCGTTCGTCGAGGCCGGTCGTACGGTGCCGAGGATTGATGCAAGAGGCGTAATCGAGATCAAGCGGTCTCGGCGAGGGCCACGCCTCATAGCCGGCCGGTCTTGTGGTACGCGTTTCCTGGATTGTCGGCCTGGTATACCATCATCCGGCCTTCGCACCACGGTGGCCGTCTGCGCGAACGGTTGGCTCACCCTCCCCCCGGGAGCCCACCTCCGCAGGCGGCCGCCGGCATTTGCGTGGGGAGCTACGGCACACGAATTGCCATTTAGGGGTCAGGAAGTGACGCCGGGGTGCCGATATACCTCTGGCAGGGTGGCCAACGGGCCGACCGCCACCGAACCACCACAGGCATACGGGGCTCTCCGCAGCGATCTGAAGTGCCGTCGGCCCCAAGGTAGTATGCGGACGAGCCGTGGTGTCGTAGGGGATGAAGACGATGGCCGCGAGCCGTGAGCACAGCATTGCCGCCGGTAGTCGCGTTTTCGAAGAGGCATCGGTTGCGACGCTGACCGCAGTCACCTTCCTGGCGCTTGCGCAGGGCGCCCGTCCAGGGCACGGGCGCGAGTTCCGCGATGGCCAGCCACTCCCGGTGATGCGCACCACCGACGGCGGCTACCGCAGCCTCGTGGCCGCCGGCCGCCGTGGCCTGGAGCCGCTGCACATCCGCGAGGCCTGCCGCAGGGCGGCGCGTGAGCTGTACCCGAACCGGCCGGCCCCGTGCAGCCGGTGGCTGCACGCCGATCCTCCGAAGCCCGTCAACCCGATGCCGTGCGCCCCGATCCCCGGTGGCAACCGCCTGCGGAAGCAGTAGGCGCCCCGCGAGCAGAGGGCTCTACCAACCCACGTCGGGTCCCCGGACGCCCGTGGGTCCGGCCTAATTCCTTGCGTCGTAGGCCTCGCAGGCCGCGCGGTCTCGTTCCCAGTTGTCCGCATACGCCGCGGCCAACTGCGGATCCTCCAGCACCAGCAGGTTCTCCCGGTTGCGCTCCTCGGCCGCCCGGGTGAAGTTGAACGACCCCGTGATCACCCAGGCGGCGTCGATCACGATCACCTTGTTGTGCTGGAGACCCGGACGGGCGTCGATCCAGGTGGGAATGCCGCTGCGGGCCAGGAAGTCCGCCGCCGAATACTTGTCCCCCCGCTGTGCCTCGTCGAGGATGACCTGCACGTCCACCCCGCGTTTGTGCGCCGCCCGCAGGGCCGAGGCGATAGGGGCGGAGGTGAAGCTGTAGGCCTGGACTCTCACCTCCCGCTTCGCCCCCTCGAGCGCCGACACCACCGCCGCGGTGCAGCCGCCCGCGGGCGAGAAGTGCACCTTCCACCCACACCGGCCACCGGCGGCGGGAGCCTTCTGTTTCGCCTCCACAGCCACCGGACTCGACCCGGAATCGCTCTCCTTGGCCCCGTACTTCCCCAGCACGAAGCAGACCCCGGCCAGGAGCAGGATAAGGACGGCGGGGAGCAGTGGGGGTCGGCGTCGGGTGGGCAGGGGAACGGCCTCCTTGGCGAAGCCCGATCAATCGAATCGGCGCAGGTGGCTCCAGTCGAAGGCACCCCAGAATGGGGTGTCGATAGGCGCGGAGTCGTCCAGGCGGAACCAGGGGTCGTCGCCGCCGGGGGACATGACGTGTGCCGTCTGGGCCGGCATGTAGCCCTGGGCGATCAGGGCGCAGGTGCGGCCGGCGCCGTCCCGGGCCAGGTCGACGAGCAGCACCGCGTGCCCCGGACTGCCTCCCGAGGCCAGGAAGTCACCCACCGCAACCTCATCCGCGGCCACTGTCTGGCCCTCGGTGGCCAGGTGGTACGTGCCACACCAGGCGAAGACCGAAGCCAGGTACCCCTCGAAGCTCTTCCTCGACCCATCCGGCTCGCCCACCCGGGAGAAGGACAGCCCATTGCCGGCCTCTCGGGGCCGGTAGCCCTGTCTCCAGCGTGCCCAGGAGTGCGTCTGGGCCCCTCCGCACTTGAACGCGATCTCATCGGGCCTGTCCGCGTGCCGCAGGTACTCAGCGCGCAGGCGCACGATGGTGTCGGCGCATTCCTGGTGCCTGTAAACATCCATGTCGATGACTGCGCCGAGATGGATGTCGTCGCCGGGGACGATGACGCTCCCCTCCCGGGACCGCACGGAGGTGCCTGCGGTCCTGAGGGGCAGGTAGCGCAGCCACTGTCCCCAACTGCCCTCGGGGGTCTCGACGCGGGTGAGCCCCTCCGGTGGCGCGATGCGCAGCGCCAGCGGGCTGTAGGAGCCCTCGCTGCGGGGCCAGGGGTAGTCCTCGGTCGATAGCGGGCAGGGCTCGGGTAGCGGTAGCACGGTGGGGGTGGCGGGTGTCTGCGCCTCGTGACCGGACGGGTCGGCGGTCACGGCTGTTCGATGCACGCAGCCGCCCAGGCACAGAAGCACTGCGAACGGCACCAACGTGGGCAGACTCGGGCCGACTCTCGTTCGCAGTCCCCTCTTCGGGTACTGTGGCCGATAGGAGTGGTGTCGGATGGAGGCCAAAGCCGGCATGGGTTTCCCTGCTGGATGGATGTCGGTGAGGTCCATTGGCGTTCGAGCCACCGTCGGCGCCGTAGCCGTTGACGCCGTAGCTCCCGCAAAGCGGGGCCTTCGCCGTTGACGCCGCAGCCGCAGCCGCTGACTCGCCACTCGTGACCCGTGACTCGCGACGGGGGGAGCGCAGCGCGCTCCGCCCCTACAGCCAGTCGATCTTGGCGCCCTCTTCGCCCCCACGCTGCTTGAGGAACTGCTCCACCGCCTCCCGGTGCGGGAGGCCGGTCTGGGCACCGAAGACGGTGCAGGCCAGGGCGCCGCAGGCGTTGGCAAAGGCGATGGCGCGGTCCATCGGGGCGCCCTCGGCGGTACGGACGGCCACACCCGCGGCGAAGGCGTCGCCGGCGCCGGTGGTGTCCACCACGTCTACCTTGTACCCGTGGATCAGGCGTACTCCGGCGTCGTCGAGGACCACACAGCCCTGGGCGCCGAGCTTGACCACGGGGACTTTCACCCCCCGGGCCCTCATCTTCTTGGCCGCCTTCGCGGCGCTGTCCACATCGTGCACCGGGACCTTGACCATTGCCTCGGCTTCCGTCTCATTGGGGGTGGAGCGGTACACGCGGCGCCACAGCTTGGGCAGGCTGCGGCCCACCGGTGTGGGATCGAGCTGCACGGGGACCCCGCGATCCACGGCGATCTGTATGGCGCGATCCACGCTCTCCTGGGGCACCGTGAGCTGTACCAGCAACTGATCGGCGCGTTCGATGGCGGAGGCCGCCGCCTCCACATGCTCGGGGAGAAGGCAGTCGTTGGCGCCCAGGATGGAGAGGATGCTGTTCTCGCCATCCGGCATCAGGACGACCATCGCCGCTCCGGTGGAGGCCTCGTCATCGCGTCGGAGATTGTCGGTGTTGATCCCCTCGCGCTCGAGGTTGTCCACCAGGGCCGGGCCGAAGGCGTCCCTCCCGACCATCCCGATGATGGAGACCTGGGCGCCGAGGCGCGCCGCCGTCACCGCCTGGTTGGCCGCCTTGCCTCCCGGAACGAAGCGCAGGTTCTCTCCCACCAGCGTCTCGCCGGGCAGCGGCACCCGCTCGGCGGAGAAGACGAAGTCGATGTTCACGTTTCCCAGGACGGCGAGCTTTGCCGGCACGATAGACACTCCGTGGTCCCAGCCAGGTTGGGGATTGTGGTGCATCCGGCGCCGCGGGCACCGACCGCGGGCCGCAGCAGATATTAGCACACAATCTCCGCGGAGGGAGGAGGAGAACGTCAGAGCAAGAAGGCGAACGTCAGACCACGGAGACACGGAGGGCACGGAGTTTCACGGAGAACGGCATGCACGGCGGACGACAGAGAACGGCGAGGGAGAGCAACGACAGAGCGCGGAAAACGACGGGGTTGGTTCCGCGGTGTCGGGGGCGGAGACCGCTGTGGAGGGTCAGCGTCTTCCGGCTCGGAGGGTCTCCTGGGCCAGTAGCAGCTCGGCGCCGGCCAGCATCACAGGTCCCGGGCCATGGCCGTCGTTCACCGGCCGCGGACGCTGCGCATAGTGTTGCAGATCCCTGCCGATCCCCGTGCCACTGCAGGTGTCCAGCACCGAGCCGTCCCAGGTGACCTTCCGCTTGAGGCCCTCCACGGCTCGGGCGGCCATATCCAGGTTCTCCGGCTCGATCCAGCCTCTCGCACAGGCCCCGGCGATGCTGTAGGCAAACATCGCCGTCGCCGAGGTCTCCTCCCACAGCCCCGGCTCGTCCACCACCTGTCGCCACATGCCGGAGGGCGCCTGGTGGGGGCGAAGGCCCTGGATGTGGTGCCGCAGCATCCGCAGCAGCGCTTCGCGGTCGGGGTGGTCCTGCGGCAGCTCCGAGAGTACGGCCACCTCCGAGAGCATCGCCCAGCCGTTCCCCCGCCCCCACTTGCACGGCGACGGCCGGCCCTCGGTCTCGAACCATCCGTGGAACCACAGGCCGTCCTCGTCCTGCAGCCGCGAGGCGAAGAGCAGGAGCTGGCGCGCCGCGTCATCCCAGTAGTGGCGATCCTCCGTGTACGTCCCCCACCGAGCCAGGAAGGGCACGCTCATGTACAGGTCATCGACCCACAGTGTGGCGCCCCGGCACAGGGTCCCGTCGGGAAAGCGGCTCTGGTGGTACGTGATGTAGTCCGCGATGATACCGAGCATGGCGAGCAGCTCCGGCGTGGGCTCGGCATCATGGCGCAGGAGGGCCTCGGCGGCCTGAGCGGCCATGGCCCCGCAGTCGTCCAGGCAGTCCAGGCGCATCAGGAGGTCCAGCCCGGCAGTCCCGGCGGTCTTCCCGAAGACTCGGCGCTGGCGGCGGAGGTAGTCATAGTGCTGCGCCGCCAGCCGGTTGTGCTCGAGGACGAAGGCCGCCGGAGCCCCGTCGCCGGTGGCCACCGCGACCTGCAGCATCCCGTAGAGGGTCACACCCCAGGGGTAGCTCCACGCAAGCCCCGCGGGTTTGCGGGCCCGGCTCACCTGCTCCCAGCTTCCAAGGAGCGGCTCGCCGGGCTGGAGCCTGCGCATCTGGCGACGGGCCACGGCGAGGATGACCTCCTGCACCGAGCGCGCCTGCAGGTCCGCCGGGTCCAGTCGCGGCAGCCCCGCCCAGGCCACGAGGTTGTCGGCCAGCGGCCCGGTGACCTCGGCCCGACTCGACAGCGGGCCATGGAACTGGACCACCAACACCTCCCCCCGCCCGTAGGCGCAAAGCAGCATCGCCGGGCCCGCAGGCGACTGGGCCAGGACCTGCCACCGTGCCCGATCCCAGTCGGCCACCACGTCCCCGCCGGCCGCATCGGCCCGGAACGTCCGGCCACGGAGCCCCGCAAGCAGTGGATGGGGCGAGTCGGCGAAGGTGATCTGTGCGGGGTCGCTGTCGCTGAGCTCAAGCCGATAGGGGTAGAAGTCCGGGTCGGTACGCTCGTCATCGGCGAACCACAAGACCAGCCTGCCTCCGCCGGCCACGTAGTCCAGGAGCCGCTGCCGCTCGGGCATGTAAGCGTTGAGATCGGTGGTGATGGCGATCAGCCCGTAGGGCGACAGGTCGCCCTCGGGGAGAGTGCCGTCGTCGACTGAGGTGCTGGGCGTGAGAGAACCCAGCAGGGCGGGCAGGGCTCCCCAGTTGCCGGGAGAGGAGCCCTCGGAGCGCGCGAACAGGACGGAGGGCACAGGGGCGGCGCAGCCGGCAACGGCGTGCAACAGGGCGCACAGGAAAGGACACAGAGCGCATCTCATGGAGACATCTTCACCAGCGAAGGCGGCCGGTCCTCCCGGCGGGAGTGGGCCTCAGGGGAGGCGCGGCCTGCGCCGGGGCACGCCTACATGCCGGGCCATCGCCGGGCGGCTCGGGTGGAGGCGACGGGAGGCGGTGCGGGACGCAGCGGAAAAGACATAACCAACGAAAAGGAAAACTGCCTGCGATGTCGTATCTACCTGTTATTGGCGCCGCATTAAATCGGGTTCATCCGAAAGGAGCAGCAGATCCACAATGAAACGGCATGGCTTCACCCTGATTGAGCTGTTGGTTGTGATCGCGATCATCGCGATCCTGGCGGCTATCCTGTTCCCCGTGTTCGCCAGGGCTCGGGCCAAGGCGCGGCAGGCCAGTTGTCAGTCCAATCTCAAGCAGATCGGGCTGGCGCTGCTAATGTACGCGCAGGACTATGATGACAGAATCAGTATGCACACGGGCGGGTTCGGGTACCCGACCGAGGCGGAGGCCAACCGCGAGTGGTGGATGTTCCGCATCCAGCCGTACTGCAAGAACGTGCAATTGCTTGTGTGCCCGGAGTATGGAGAGTGGGTCAACACCAATGAGTGCCGCGGTTACCACGGCTACTATGGGGGCTACTCGGCGACCTGCGCGGTGTGGCAGGGGAATACGCGGCTCGGGTCGCTGGAGCGTCCGGCCAACACGGTGCTGGTCGGCGACTTCCTTCGGCGTGACTGCAACATGGCCGGCGATTCGCACGGAGGCACCTGCTGGCTGGGGCAGTACAACTACAACCCGCACAATGGGATGAGCAACCTGGCGTTCGCCGACGGCCATGTGAAGGCCATGAAGGCCGAGCCGTCCCCGGCCTTCATGGCCTACCTGGGCCCCGCCGGCGGGGCCTAGAGGTCCGGCCGGAGACTGCACCTTCGCCGGGGCTGTCATTGCCAGAGCGTCCGCTCCCGGAGGGAGCAGGTCGAGGAATCTCCGGGCATTCAACGAGATTCTTCGCTATCTCGCTGCGCGAGATCGACGCTCAGAACGACAGGAAACGGACCGGCCGGACTTCTCGGCCGCGCTTCTGGGCTCCCGGCGATGGCGTGCTCATGCTGAGCCGGAGGGCCGCTTTGCCCCACGTGGGGGAGCGGCCCTCCGGCGTCCCCATCCCTTCTCCCCGCTCGCCTGCCCTCGTCGTGGCCGCGGGGACCCTCGCCGGTCCTCCCGCCGTCCGCCTCGGAGGTCACCGCAGACCCTTGCGCGAAACTGCCCGGGCCTGTGTAGCGACCAAGGGTGCCTCGCCCTGTGGGGCGCCGTCGCCATTGAGACGTGGCTCAAGGAGGCAGGAATGGTCAAGGCATCCGTGGCGATTCGTACCGACGAACTTCTGGGCACCATCAGCCCCAATATCTACGGGCACTTCGCCGAGCATCTGGGACGCTGCATTGACGAGGGAATCTGGGTCGGGTCCGAGAGCGCAATTGCCAACAGCGGAGGGGTGCGGCAGGATGTGACCGAGGCGCTGGCGGCCATCCGCTGCCCGGTGATCCGCTGGCCGGGCGGGTGCTTCGCCGATGCCTACGACTGGCGGGACGGCGTCGGGCCCCGCGAGCGGCGGCCCAGACGTATCAACGTGTGGTGGAACAAGGAGGAGGACAACCAGTTCGGCACCGATGAGTTCGTGCGTTTCTGCCGCGACGTTGGCGCCGAGCCGTACATCTGCGGCAATGTGGGTTCCGGCAGTCCGCGGGAGATGATGCAGTGGGTGGAGTACTGCAACCACGAGGGTGATACGACCCTGGCTCGGGAGCGGGCGGCCAACGGCTCACCGGTGCCGCACAGGGTGAGGTACTGGGGGATCGGCAACGAGAACTGGGGCTGCGGCGGGCAGTTCGGGCCCGAGCAGTATGCCCACGAGTACCGGCGCTTCGGCAGCTATGTGCGCCGCATCGACCCCACCATCGAGCTCATCGCCTGCGGCCATTCGCCCGAGTGGAACCTGGGGTTCTTCTCCAATCTGGGCCGGGTGGATCTGGTGGACCATCACTCCCTGCACCACTACTACAAGTGTGGCCCCGGTACGGGCTTCTCGGAAGAGGAGTACTACGGCCTGTTCCCGCGGGCGCTGGAGCTGGAGGAGGCCATCAACCGGCTCAGCCAGCTCATGAGCCACTTCGATCGTGGGCGCAGGATCGGCATCGTCGTGGACGAGTGGGGAGTGTGGCATCCGGAGGCGGATCGGGGCCTGTGGCAGCCCAATACCCTTCGCGATGCCCTCGCCGCCGCCGTGGTGCTGGACGTGTTCAACCGCCAGGCCGGCGTGGTGACGATGGGCAATATCGCCCAGACCGTCAACGTACTGCAGTGCCTGCTGCAGACCGATGGCGCGGCCATGTGGAGGACCCCGACGTACCATGTGTTCGACCTTTGCAAGCGCCACATGGGGAACCACCCGCTGCGGGCCGATGTGGTGTGCGAGCGGCATGAGTTCGTGCTGGACGGCCGGCGCGAGCATGTGCTGCCCCTGAGCGTTTCGGCCAGCCACAACGCGGTCGCCGGGCGGCTGGTGCTCTCGCTGACCAACCTGCATCTGACACAGAGCATGGAGGTTACCGTCTCGCTCCACGGCTCGACCGCGGTCTCCGGAACCGCGAGTACACTCACCTCGGCCAATGCCGATGACGTGAACTCCGCCGCCGAGCCGGACAGGGTGTGCCCGGCGCCGGTGGAGGCGCCCTCGGGCGAAGAGCTCACGCTGCAGTTGGCTCCGAAGTCCACCACCGTGGGGGAGTGGGAGCTGCGGTAGGTCGCGGGGCGGTTGGGCTCAGGGAGACGAGGCCGTCGGCAGCAGGCACCCGGGACGGCTCAGCTCTCCGGGTGCTTCCGTGCTCGGAGGAAGGCGCCCGCGATCCGGGTGGCGACTCGGTGTGGCCGCCACCTACGCGGCCGCTACAAATGTGCTTGACAGACCCGGCGCGATAGCGCACCCTTATTCTCTATTGTGTCATCCAGACCGGGCATCCACCGTGCGCGCGGAAGAAGGGACGGTCGCCGACACAGACCACGGGGCGCAACCGCGACAAGTCGCAAACGCCGGCGGCCGCCCTGGTCCGCCGGCCGTTGTGTCTGTGATGGCCCCCAACCGCGCAGACGGACGGACGGTTCGGGTCAGAGACCGCACGGAAGGAAGGTACCATGAGGCGATACCCACGCACTCCGAGCGCAGGCCTCCTCACGCTGGGGCTGCTGATCGTCGTCCTGCAGATGGCGCAGGCCGAGCCGGTGGTTCGGACGCTGCCCAACGGTCTGACCGTGGTGGTCGACGAGATGCACTCCAGCCCGGTGGCGGCGGTGCGCTTCTACGTCCGCGCAGGCAGCGCCTATGAGGCGGAGTACCTCGGCGGCGGCATCTTCCACTACATCGAGCACCTGCTGGGCAAGGGCTCGCGTTCCATGACGGCCGAGGAGATCGATAATCTGCAGGAGGCCCTGGGCAACCAGACCAACGCCTACACCTCCTACTCCCACACCTGCTATCACATGGTCAGTGCCGCCAAGTACGTGGATCAGATGATCCGCATGTTCGCGGACTATGTGTTCTTCCCCCCCTTCCACCAAAGCGACATCGACACCCAGCGTGGCATCATCCTGCGGGAGATGCAGATGGGCGATGACGACGCGGACAGGAAGATGTGGTACCTTCTGCAGAGCACGCTGTTCACCGTGCACCCGGAGCGATACCGGGTCATCGGGTACCCGGAGCGGTTCAAGGCCATCACCCGCGATGACCTTGTGAGCTTCCACCGGCGCATGTACACCACGGACAATGTGGTGGTGGTCGTGGTCGGCGACGTTGAGACGGAGCAGGTGCTGGGCACGCTCCAGGAGTGCCTGGGCGACATCCCGCGCACGGGCACTCAGTTCCCCGCTTTGCCCCGAGAGCCGGCGCAGATGAGCGAGCGCCGCAACGAGGAGATCGACCCCACGCTGTCTCGGGCGTATCTGGGCGTGGCGTTCCGTACCGTCAGCCTCTTCCATCCGGACCTCTATGCCCTGGACGTGATGGCGGACATCCTGGGCTCCGGCGCCGGCTCGCGGCTGGTGGCCAAGCTCCGGGACGACCAGGGCCTGGTGGACGCCATCCAGTGCTTCTCCGACATCCCCGTCTACGACGCAGGCAAGACCGCCGTGCTGGCCGTGTGCGATGAGGAGAGGCTGCAGGAGGCCGAAAGCGCCATCGCGGCCGAGATCGAGCGGCTGAAGACCGAGCCCGTCTCGGAAGCCGAGCTGCAGAGATGCAAGAAGCAGAAGGCCGCCATGCTCGTCTACCAGCAGGGCGATGTGGAAAGCTGGGCCGAGACGCTGGGACGTGACTTCATCAGCACGGGAGACGCCGGGTTCAGCCGCACCTACGTGGACGGCATCCTGCAGGTCACCGCCGAGGACGTGCAGGCGGTGGCGCGCGAGTATTTCAAGGACACCAACCGCACGGTGGTTGCTCGCCGGCCGGGCAAGACCGCGGCCACCCCCACGGCCGACACTGCGAAGGTAGAGCGCCCCCAGACCCGCAAGACGCGGCTGGACAACGGCCTCACCCTGCTGGTGCGCGAGGACCACCGGGCGCCGATGGTGAGCGTGCAGGCCTTCTTCCCCGGCGGGCTGCGCTACGAGACGCCGCAGGACGCCGGCATCGGCGGGATCACGGCCGCCATGCTGACACGGGGCACCGCGAGCAGGGACCGGCTGCAGATCGCGCAGGCCCTGGAAGACCGTGGCGCCTCGCTGGCCGCCAACTCGGGCCGCAATAGCTTCGGCGTCGGCGGCACGGCACTGGCCGAGGACACCGAGTTTCTGCTGAGCATGGCCGCCGACTGCATGCGCAACCCGAGCTTCCCCGAGGCGGAGCTGGCTCGAGTGAGGGAGCTCACCCTCGCCGCCATCGAGGCCCAGCAGGAGGACGTCGACTCCGTGGCCGATCGCCTGATGAAGGCGCGGCTCTTCGAAGGCCATCCCTACGCCCTGGACCCGCTGGGCACCCGGGAGAGCGTGACCGCGCTGGCCCGGGACCAACTCCTCGCGCACCACCGGCGGATCCTGCAGCCGCAGGCCATGGTTCTGGCCGTCTACGGCGCCGTGGACCGGGCCGAGGTCTACCGGATCGTGAAGGACCTGTTCGGCGACTGGCCCGGCGGCGATACGTCCGCCCTGCAGTTGGCTCCGGCGCGATGGCCCACGGAGCAGGTGAGGATCCAAGAGCAGCGGGATCAGCAGCAGGGCATCCTGACCATCGGGTTCATGGGGCCACAACTCGACAGCCCCGACCGCTTTGCTCTCGACGTGCTGGACGCCGCCTTCTCGGGGGTGTACTACCCGGGCGGAAGGCTGCACCGCAGGCTGCGGGGCGACCAGTTGGTCTACGCCACCCACATGGTGCCCGTGCGCGGAGTGGACCCCGGGTACAACATGATCTATGCCGGCACCCAGCCGGAGACGCTGGAGAGGGTGGAGCAGATCGTCAGGGAGCTGGTCGAGGCGGTGCAGGAGGAGCCCCTGGCGGAGGAGGAGCTGGAGCGTGCCAAGATGATGTGCATCGCGGCACATGAGGTGGACCTGGGCAGCGCAAGGCAGCGAGTGTTCTCGGAGGCCCTGGACGAGCTGTACGGCCTGGGGTACGACGAGGGGCAGCGATATGCGGAGGCGATCGAGGGAGTGACGGCGGCGGAGGTTCAGGCCGCGGCCCGCAAGTACATGAACTTGGACCGGTGTGTGGTCGTGACCACGCGCCCCGCAGAGAAGGGAGAAGACGGATAGGGGTGAGGGCGTGGGACAAACCCGCGCCACCGGCAGGCGCCTGCGGGCGCGCCGGTCACCCCACGTCGTATGACCATGTCCCGGAATGATGCAGAGCTACAGATCGTCAGCGAGATCCAAAGAGTCGTCGCGCAGACCGATGAGGCGCAGATCGAGGCCCTGGTGGACGCGATCCAGAGCGCCAACAGGGTGTTCGTATGTGGAGCCGGGCGCAGCGGCCTGGTGATGAAGACCTTCGCCATGCGCCTGATGCACCTGGGCATCTCCTCGCATGCCGTGGGTGAGACGATCACCCCGGCCATCGAGCCGGGCGACCTGTTCATGTGCGGGAGCGGCTCGGGTCAGACCCGGACGACACTCGCCACCGCCCAGGCGGCAACGACCCGAGGCGCGCGGACGGCGGCGATCACCGCTCACGCCAAGTCTCCCATCGCCCAGGTGGTGGACCTCGTGCTGTGGATCCGGTCGCCCATCACCACACCGGGCCTTGAGCCGCCCTCCAGACAGCCTCCCGGATCGCTGTTCGAGCAGTGCCTGCTGGTGCACTGCGAGGGCATGGTCATGAGACTGATGCACAGGCTCGGGACGACCGAAGAGGAGATGCGGGCCAGGCACACCAAGCTGGAGTAGGCGCCCCCGCCGCCGCTCCCGCACGGAAACCGTCGCGCAATCGCCGTACGTTCCCGGTTTGGCGACGGGGCTGTGGGGGCACTAATAGGAGAACGTGCCGGCGCGGTTGGGGAGGCACTAGACCCTCTCAGGGGCTTGCGCAACTGCCGGCGACGCAGGCTCGCACCGCGGGCCGGAAGATCTGAGCACTCTTGGTCGGGTCCCCCGACGCGTCCTGGTGAACGATGGTGACACGGAAGAGACGTACTCGTGTGAAGAAGCGGTTCCTGTGGTTGGTCCTGGCGACGTTCCTGCTGCTTCTGGCCGCCACCGTACTGGCCTGTCAGGCCACCAGGCGCTTCAGCAATGGCGACCGCCTGGCCCCCAATGTACGGATCCAGGGGATAGAGGTGGGAAACCTGTCCCGCAGCCAGGCAGCGGCGGAGGTTCAGAGCCGCTGGGTGGACACCTTGCCGGCGAAGATCACGCTACAGTGGGCGCAGGGGAAGGCCGAGGCCTCCGCCGACGACCTGGGCCGCCTGGTTCTGCTGGACGAAGCCCTGACCGCCGCGCACCGCGTAGGGCGAGAGGGCAATCTGCTCCGGCAGATTGTCACCCAGATCCGCCTCCTGCGCAGCGGCGCCGATGTTCCCGTGCGGGTGGATGTGGACCGAGACAGACTGGACGCCTACCTCAAGGAGCTTGCCGACGAGGTCTACCGGGCTCCCAAGAACGCGGATATCGACGTGGAGGGCGACAAGGTCCACGTCATCCCCGGCAAGACGGGGGTTGAGCTGGACGTCGAGGCCACGCAGGCAAGGCTGGCCTCCGTCCTGGCAGACCCCGCGCAGACCTCCGCCCAGGTGGCGCTGAAGGTCAAACAGCCCGCCATCAGCGCCGAGGACCTGGCGCACCTGGAGGTTGTTCTGGCCTCGTACTCCACCCGCTTCCGGCCCTCCCAGGTCGACCGGACTCACAACCTCCGTCTGGCGATCAAGAGCCTGGGCCGGACCGTGGTCATGCCCGGCGACGTCCTCTCCTTCAACCAGCGCACAGGCCCGCGGCTGGCCGAGCGGGGATTCCGCGAGGCGCCGATCTTCGTGGATGGCGAAGTGGAGCCCTCCACCGGAGGCGGCGTCTGCCAGGTGGCCACCACCGTCTACAACGCCGCGCTGCTGGCAAACCTCACCGTGGTGGAGCGCCACAAGCACTCCCGTCCGGTGAACTACGCCCCCTCCGGCCGGGACGCCACCATCTACTGGGGCCAGGCGGACCTGCGCATCCGCAACACCCTGCGACACCCGATCCTTGTGATCGGCTCGATCGGCGACTCGTCGATGACGGTCAAGATCCTGGGTAGCCGTGAGGACCGCTACGAGGTGGAGTTGGAGCGCAGCGGCATCGCCACGATCGCCCACGCCACCCGGGAGATCCCCAGCTCGGAGGTGGAGCCGGGCGGACGCGAGGTGGACAAACCCGGCCGCGACGGGACGCGGGTGACGCTGACCAGGATTGTCAAGCGGGGCGGCAAGGTGATCAAGACCGAGCGTCTCCATACGGACACCTACTCGCCCCAGACAAGAATCGTCAAGGTCGGACCTCCCAAACCCGAAGTGAGCAATGAGGCGCCGCCGGACAACGCCGCTGAGCCGGGTGCCGAGGACAAGGCGAAGCCGTCGCCGGACAAGGCCGGAGCCAAGACCATCCCGAAGGCCGACAAGGCCGGCAAGGCCAAGTCCGAGGGATCCGAGAAGACGGAGAGGCCCGAGCCACCGCCGGCGGACGCTGAGGAGAGCATCGAGTAGTCCCACGGCGCCGGAGGTTGCCCGGCCGCGATGCCGGACCGGGGCCGGCGGTCGGCATGGGCGCGGCCTGCATCGCCTGAGAGAAGTCCGACAGCTCGCGGCACCGGGGCCGTACCCGCAGGCCACCGGCGCCGGTGACGTGAGAGCCCGATCCCCACACTGCACGGCCCCGGGGTACGTCCGGACCCGGCGCGAGGGTGATGACGATGCGGCTCGACGAAGCCCGGAGTGCCTACGATGCGGCCATCGCGGCCCTGCTCTCCGGGGAGTTGGCCGCGGGTGCCGAGGGGGCCGTCGCCGCGGGCGCGTCCCTGGCCGCCGGAGATCACGACCCGCGTACCCTCCTGCACCTGCACAACGCCGCCCTCCTCCGACTCGCCCCCACACTTCCCTCACCTATCTCCCCCTCTCTCTGTGACCACTTGGCCTCAGCTCTGGAGCACCTTCTCGACGGGTACCATCGCCACGCCGGGGGCGGCACTTCGGCCGTGCCCGCCTCCCGGTTCCTCGATGTGCTGCAGCATATGCCGGTGATGCTCAACGCCCTTGATGAGCAGGGCCGGTTCGTGTTCTGGAACCGCCACTGCGAGCAGGTCACGGGTTACAGCGCCGAGGAGATCGTGGGCCAGCCTCGCCCGTGCGAGCTTTTGTACCCGGACGCCGAGTACAGGCAACGGATGTTGGCCGAATGGGGCGAGAGGCGCTCCTACGGGGTGGATGTGGAATGCGACCTGGTGGCCAGCGATGGCTCGGTCCGGACGGTGGCGTGGTCCAATATCTCCGCCCGGTACCCGATTCCGGGTTGGTACGACTGGGCCATCGGTGTAGACGTCACCGCCCGCCGGCAGGCGGAGAGAGCCCTCCGCGAGAGCGACGAGCTCCACCGGACGCTGATCGCCACCACCTCCCAGGGCTATTGGCGCATCGGGCCCGACCTGTCGACGGTGGACGTGAACCAGTCGCTGTGCGACATGCTGGGGTACCCACGGGACGAGATCATCGGCAGGTCGCCCGTCCAGTTCGCCCAGGGTCCGGGGGTGCAGACGATCCTGGACGCCGTGGGCCGGATCGGCACGGACCTGCAACGACGGTACGAGGTCACCTTCAGGCATCGCTCCGGGCGCGACGTGCACGTCATCACCAACGCCACCACGCTGTGCGACGCGGCCGGGCATGTGGCCGGCTCCTTCGCTCTGCTGACGGATGTCACCGACCTCAAGCAGGTGGAGGCGGCTCTGCGCGAGTCGGAGACCCGGTTCTCCAAGCTCTTCTACGCCACCCCGGCGGTGGTCACCGTGGCCGACGGGGAGACCGGCCGGCTGGTGGATGTGAATGATGAGTTCTGCAAGAGCGCCGGGTTCTCCCGGGAGGAGGCCATCGGGCGCACCTCCGTGGAGTTGGGGATCTTCGCCCCCGACGCTCGACAGGAGTGGTTGCGCGAGCTGGTGCCGGGCGCGGCGTCCGGGAGACGCGAGATGGCCTTCCGCCGCAAGGACGGCACCATCGGCTATGGCGTGATGTCCGCCGAGGCCATCACTCTCGGCGGCAAGGAGCACATCCTGGCGGTCTCTGTGGACATCACCGAGCGCAGACAGGCGGAGGAGTTGTACCGCGCGCTGTTCGACCAGGCGGGAGACGCGGTCTTCGTCCACACGCTGGACGGCCGGCTACTGGACGCCAACGACAGGGCGGCGGAGCTGGTGGGGCTCGCCCGTGAGGACCTGTCCGCGATGGCGGCGCTGCAGGCCGGGGCCTCCGAGAGTGACACTCTCCAGGGTGTCCTGGCGCAGTTGGTGCGCGACGGATCGACGGGCCACGAGACAGAGCTCAGGCGCGCCGACGGAACGTGGCTGGAAGTGAGCATCGATTCGAGGGTCATCGACGCCGCCCGGGGTGTGGCACAGGCGGTGGTCTCCGACCTCACGGCGAGCAAGCGTGAGGAACGCGCGCGGCGGGCACGGCTCTTCGCCCTGGAGAGCATGGATCGCATCGACCGCGCGATCCGCGGCACCGATGATCTGGAGCAGATGCTCAGCGACGCGATCGCCGAGGTCCTGTCCATCTTCGACGCAGACCGGGCCTGGCTACTGCACCCATGCGACCCGGAGACGGCGTTCTTCACCGTGCCGGTGGCACACACCCGCACGGGCTATCCCATCGGTCTGCCCCTGGGGGTGCCGATCGCCTCCGACGCCTTCGTGAGTCGCTCGATGGGTGCCGTGTTGGCTGCGGGCGAGCCGCTGGCCCAGGGCGGCCCTGACGCGCCCGTACAGGGCGCTACGGCCAAGACCTTCTCCGTGCGCTCGCAGCTCGCGATGCCCCTGTATCCCAAGGTGGGGGCTCCGTGGGTTCTTGGCCTGCATCAGTGCTCCCACGAACGCAGGTGGACCGCCGATGAGACCGCGCTGCTGCAGGACATCGGGCGGCGGCTGGCCGATGCCCTCAGTGCGACACTGTCGCTGCGCGAAGCCCGCGAGAGTGAGACGCGCCTGCAGGCGATACTGAGCACGGTCCCGGCCGCAGTGATGATCGTCGACACCGAGAGCGGCCTGATCCAGTACGCCAACTCGGCGGCCCTGCAGCTCATCGGGGCCGGCGAGAGCAGCGTGGTCGGGCAGGAGTACCGTCGCTTCGTCACCGTACCCGCTCACGGGTCCGCGTCGACCGCCGAGGCCGCCGGGAACCGGACCGAAGCCGCCCTGCTCCGAGCAGACGGTCAGGAGCGCACCGTCCTGCGCACCACGGCCGCCATTGCCCTGGCCGGGCGGCCCTGTCTGGTGGAGACCCTGCTCGACATCACCGACCGCAAGAAGGCCGAAGATGCCCAGCGGCTCGCCACCGTGGGACAGCTCTCGGCCGGCGTGGCCCATGAGTTCAACAACATCCTGGCCATCCTCTCAGGACGCGCTCAGCTCGCCGGGGCCATCGACAGTCCGGAGGAACACCGCAAGCTGGTGGAGGCGGTTCTGCGGGGCACACAGAGGGGAGCCGCCATCTCCGAGGGGCTCATGCGCTTCGCCAGACCTCAAGAGCCCAGGCGCGTCAACTCCCGAGTGGAAGAGGCTCTCGAGGCGGCCTTGAGCATCGCCTCCCGACAGGTGGAGACCGCCGGGATCCACGTCCGGAGACACTATGACGCCGCGGCGAGGATGGCCTTCGCCGATCCCGGCCAGTTGGAGCAGGTGTTTCTCAACCTCATCATCAACGCCTGCCACGCCATGGCCGAGGGCGGGACACTCTCGCTTGCGGTGACCCACGTCCCCTCGGAACGGGGCGAGGGCGACATCGTCGTCACCATCGCGGACACCGGGGCCGGTATCGCTCCCGAGCATCTGCACCGCATCTTCGAGCCCTTCTTCACCACGAAGGGACGACTGGGAGACAGCGAGACGCCCGGTACCGGACTGGGCCTTTCCGTGTCGCACGGGATCATCCAGGCGCACGGGGGCGAGATCACGGTTCGGAGCGAGGTGGGCGTGGGTACGACCTTCGAGGTCCGTCTGCCCGCCGTCGCCGGGGCGGCGGGCGGCGAGGCCCCGCAGCCGGCGGGGGCCTCGTCTCCCCGGCTTCGGTCCGGCAACGGCCTGCGGGTACTGGTTGCCGAGGACGACGGCGACGTCCGCCGGATGATCGTGGATCTGCTGGGAAACGAGGGCTTCACCCTCGTGGCAGTCCCGGATGCACCACAGGCGGCGGCCGAGCTGGGCAAGGCACGCTTCGACCTGGTGGTCAGCGATCTGCTGATGCCGGGAGGTGGCGGGAGGCGGGTGATCGTCGAGGCCGGACGCCTCGATCCGCCGCCGCCGGTGGTGGTGCTCACCGGTCGCATCGAGGAGGACCTGACGGACGACCTCCGCCGCGCAGGGGCCGCCGCCTGTCTGCGCAAGCCCGTGGACATCAAGCAATTGCTGGCGGCAATCGCGGAGGCGATCGGCGAATGATAGGGGGCGGCCGCCGTCGAGTGGCCCGGGCGCCGGGGCGCGTCTCTTCCCGGCGGGAGGTCGGGGACCGGACGCCGTCCGGCTCCCGCGGTCGGGGCCGCTGCGGTTAGCCCGAATGCCCGGAATGCAGAAGCCGAACCCCCTGTGGTAACCCTCGCTCTCAGTCTCCGCCGGCCGGCAGGTAGAGCGCATGCCGGGAGCGGCCGGAGGGCCCCTCGACGGATACTGCCAGCAGGTTCGGCCGCCGGCCGAAGGGTATGCGCATCGTCTGCAGCAGGGGCGGAAGGTCGGGCCCCGCAGAGGCGACGGCGCCCGCAGGCGCCCTGAAGCTTTGGGCGCGGCCGGCTTCCTCCCACTCCAAGATCACCTCACACCCCTCGATATGGTAGCCCGTTACGCAAAGGCCTGCGGCGCCCTCCTGCTTGTCGTAGGCCGCGTCCGCCACGATCGGGCGCCGCCGGTCGGCGGCGATCTCGTCTGCCAGTGATAGCTCGTGGCCTGCCTCGCAGGTGTAGAGGCTGTCGTACATGTAGCTGATAAGCTTGGAGGGAGCCGTCCCGGCGAACATCACCGCCTGGTCGAGACGCTCCTTGGTGGTGCGTTGGCAATCGGTGAAGCTGCCGCACGGCTCACCCACGCCGGGCTCGAAGGCCTCGATGTTGGCCCACAGTTGCACGGTGATGCCATCATCTCTCTTGAGGTCCTGCACCCCGAGACGCGCCGCCTTGTAGAAGGCCCTGGTGTTGGCTCGGTAGGCCTCGGCGTATGTCCCCTCGCCCACCACCGGCAGCACCCGGCGGTCCACGGGCTCATTGGCCTGGTGGGGCCAGAATAGCCCGACCTTCCCCGTCCCGCGGCTGTCCTGGGGAGCGATGGTGTCCACATCGCAGCGGCCGATCTGGCGGATCCCCTCCCGGATGTCCTCGGGAGTGGAACCGTCGCGGCCGTCCTTGATCCTTGCGTCCCAGTACGGGGAGATCAGGATCGCCTTGTCCGGCAGAGCGGCCCGCACGACGGGGTGCATCTGCCGGTACGCCTCCAGCACGGCGGCCAGAGGCCGGGCGTTCACCGGGATCTCGCGACTCTGATAGACGCCGGCGAAGGCCGGCTTGTCGCCCAGACGCTGTGAGTAGTCCTGCAGCACGCGCCGCAAGACCTCCACCATATCGGGCATCATCTCCAGCCACGGGTCCCAAGGGTACTGGGGGTTCGAGGGCGGACAGGGCATGCCCACGTAGACCCGCATGTCGCGCGTGCCGGCTTCGTCCAGCAGCTCGGCCACCGAATCCCAGCGGTGGCCGCGGATGAAGACCACGTCGTACTCGCCTCCTGCGGTCACGTCTCGCTCGCGGTCGGTAGGGGCCTCGGAGGGCAGGATCAGCCGCCAGATCAGGCTGTCTGCGATCTCGAAGCACCTGTCTAGTTCCGGGCGGACCACCAGCGCCGGGCCGTAACTCTCGCGGCTCGACAGCACGAAGACCCGCCACAGGACGTTGTGCTCGTCCAGCGTGCGCATCTGCTCCACGGTCGCCTGCAGCAGGGAGACCTCGCCCACGTCCCATGCGGGGTCTCGATCCATCTCGGTGCGTTCCTCGTCGGACAGGTGCCTGAGCACGGGGCCGAACTGCACCACTGTGTCGGCGCCCAGGTTCCTCACGCGGTCCAGGGCCGGAGCCCACTGCCCCGTCTCGGCACGGCCGAACATCCAGTAGCCCGAGACGGCATAGGGGGCCGGCCCGACAGGGGCAGCCGGCGCCGGAGCGGCCACGAGCAGCCCGACGAGGATTGCGGCGTCATATCGCATGGCGATGCTCCGCGTTGTGGGGTGATGCATGGGCGCCACGATCAGTCCTGCGCCTGCAGCTCGAGGTCGTCGAACCAGACTGTGCCGGTGGCGTCGAACAGGTTCAAATACAGCCCCACTCCGTCTCCGGCGGGGACGATGTCAGGTACTGTCACCTGGCGCCAGATGCCGTCGGTGTTGAGCATCCTGGCCTCCAGCGTCTGCCCGGTGGTGCCGGTGACCCAGACCCTGACCGTTCCCGCGAACCCGGGGGCCGTGCGCACCCAGGCCCGCAGGCGGTAGGTGGTGTCCTGTGCCATCGGGGCCACCGCCCGATGCCACCGGCCCCAGGCGCGGGTGCGGAGCCTGCGCCCGTCGTCCTCGTTGCCCAGCGCCGTGCAGCGCACACGGGCAGAGGCCCTCCCCGTGCGGGCCACGGTGTCGTCGATGGCGAGGTCGAAGGTGCCGCACATGATGCTCTGCTTCCACTCCCCCGGTCCGTCCTCGAAGGTGCCGTCGGCAATCAGATTGCTCTCGGCCGGGGCGGGGGCATCCGCGACCACGATCCAGACGGGCTTGAAGATGCCTCCGGCGCCGGTGTTGTCCTCGACCCGGACGACCAGCGTGTTTGGCCTGTCGAAGCGCACCGTCTCGGTGACGTCCACCTCGAACGCCTCCTGCCAGGAGTTGGGGTTCCCCCGGTACGGGTAGGGGCGGTCCAGAAGCTGCTCGCCGTTGACCCATACCCGGCAGGCCTCATCCACGGCCCCGAAGACCAGACGCACCTGTCGCCCGGCGTCCTCGGGCTCCAGGGAGAAGCGGTTGCGGTACCAGGCGATGCCGTCGAAGGGTCGGCCGTGCTCCTGCTCCCAGCGCCGGCCGACCTCCTGTTCCTCCCACGGGCTGTTGATGCCCACGGGCAGCCAGCTCGCCGTGTCCGAGTCTTCGGCGAACAGGCGCTGAGCCTCGCCGATCCTCTCCGGGTCCCACGAGAGCAGCCAGGTGTCCGGCAGTTCGCGGCCGGGAGTGGCCATGAGCTTGACCAGCGCCCTGTCCCAGGTGCTCGCCTCCGACCAGCTCAGGTAGGCCATGTTGGCGATGAGGTCGCCCTCGGTCAGGGCGCGGAACTCGTCCAGCGTCTCCAGCGCTCGGGCGTAGGGCGCAAGCTCCCCGGTCTGCTTGTAGTCCCGGTAGGCCCGCTGAGTGGCCAGGACCAGCTCGGCATGGCGGAGCCCCTTGCTCAGGAACTCTACCCTCGCCGTGGCTCCGGCGTCCCCCTCCGCAGCCAAGACGGCCCGGGACAGCAGGTCCTGTCCCCGGCTCATGGCGGCCTCGGTGAAAAGTCCGTCGGCTTCCTTGTAGAAGCTCGCCCAGTGGCCCACCTGCTCGTCGGTGGCCTGCCGCGAGATGTCCTCCCAATGGGCGAAGTAGTCCCGCACCTGCCCGGTCGCGGGGCCGAAGGCGGTGAGGAACTCCTCCATGATCGCCTCGGGCTCGAGCGCCGGATCCCCATGCAGTCGCGCCAGCATGTACAGGTTCAGGCCCTGCGTGGCGTACTGGCCCGTGAGGGAGTCGAAGTCGGTGCCGATCAGGCCGTGACGGATGGCGAATGAGAGGTCCTCCCCCAGGGCCCGGGCGAAGTTGATCGGCAGGCAGTGGCCGTCGAGCATGTAGTTCGGCCGCAGCAGCAGGCGTGCGCCGGTCGCCGACCAGCCCTCCCACTGCTCGATGAAGGCCTTTCGCTTCTGCTCGGTCCAGGGGAACATCAACGCAGGGACGATCCCGATGATGATGTTCGGGTTGAGCCTGGTCTCCCGAGGCGGCCTGACGTAGTTCGCGTACGCATAGCCCATGACCACGGCATCAGGATCGATCTTCCGGGCCTCCTCCTGCAGGGCGAGGTAGAACCGGGCGTAGCGGTCGGACAGCGAGCCCAGAGCCTGAGGCCATTCGGGCTCCCCGCGGGCAAAGGCCTTCTCCGCCTCCTGCAGGCGCTCGGCGAAGGGGACCGGGCTCTCCGGGTCGGGCACGTCCATGGCCATGCACAGCGGGCAGGTGCACTTGCCGGGCGTGTCGTTCTCGCTGGCGTCGATGTACGGCTTCTGTGGCGAGCGCCGGGCCAGCCAGTCCTCGATCTTCTGCCGACGCACCCCGGGCTCACCGACGCACATGGAGATCAGCGAGGGCGCCGCGCCGTGGTAGGTGGGGTCGGAGCGCCGGGTGCCGTCCGGCAGGAGGTTGAAGTACTCCGGGTGCTCCGGCCCGAACCGCTCCCACCAGTCGGTGTACGAGTGGGCCATGTCCATGTTGATGCCCATGGCGAAGCGGTGCCGACGCAGCCACTTGCCCTGCTCGTTGAGGAACCTCGAGCGCGTGGCCTGGGAGGCCCAGCCCTGCGCTCCGGCCGAGTAGGTGCCGCCGTCGCGCCAGCGGGTGTGCACGAAGGGGGGTGTCGGCGTCCGGTCAATCGGCGAAAGAGTGATGCTCTCATGCCGCGGGATCACCTCACCCAGTGGCCCCGGCCACAGCCAGCGCACACCCAGGTCCTTCTCCAGGATCTCGTACACGGCGAACAACGTCCCGACCCGGGTCCTGTTCTCATGCTGCACCCAGAAGGGCTGCCCGTCCGTGTCGTCGCCGAGGAGATGCAGATTGCCGTCCACGGTCCGGATGAAGGACCCATTGGGCTCCAGAGCGGTCACATTCAGGCCGAGCCGGGCGGTCTGCGGACATGGCCCGAGAAACACGAGCCCCGGACCCTCCGGGGCTGCGGAGGCCTTCACAATGGGCAGCTCGGCCCCGGCGGACTTGCCCACATGGTACTGCAGCTCCTCGGCCGCCGCCCGGACCACCGGCAGCGCCTCGTCGGGGATGACGATGGTGGCCACGGGTCTTCCCTCGGCGACGAGGTCCAGGCCCCGGGCGTCCGTGGACAGCAGGAGAGCCGCCACGGCCGGCGCGAGGGAGAGGCTCAAGAGACGGCATGTAAGATGTCGGTTCATGGACAGAGGCCTCCGGGAGACATGGCGCCGGGCGGGACGGTGCCGGCATGTGTCGCAGCCGCCCGTTCCGGCGTCTGCGTCTGCGGCCGGGAGCGCCGCGGGCGGCCGGACCGCCGGGCGTCTGCTGAGCTCCGGGTCGATGTCCGGACCCGCCGGAGGCACCCGAGTCGGACTGTGGTGCACCTCGCCGCCTTTGATGAACGAGACCCCGGCCAGGCCCCGGGAATCGGAGCCCGCGGCACGGCACGCCGGCAACTCCGGGAGCACCCCATCCCCCCCGCAGCGCACGGCCAAGTCGCACGTATCCGGCACCGTGTCCGGGAACATGCTCACTTGGGACCCGCCCATGATGGCCGGGAGGCCCGTAGTCCTCCTGCGGATGTATGCGGCACACCGGCGCATCTTGTTCGGGGACGGAGCGTGGACCGGAAAGCAGACCGCGTCGCAGTCGGACGTCCGATCCGAGGCCCTATCGCGGATGCCCTTCAGGAAGACACGCACGTCGACTTCCGGCCATGGTTCCGGCCGCCAACTCGGTGCCGAACGACCGGTCAAGGTCAAAGCGGGCCTCAGGCCCGATCGCGACCGTCGGCCTCCCTCTACTCCGTCCGCACCCAGCCGGCCTGAGTCACCAACTGGCTGAGGCCCGCATTGAGCACCGCGACTTGGGTGGCGAAGCGGGGCGTCGTGCTGCCCGGGAAGGTCGCCATCGTCGCGTCACCCACCAGGAACACGTTGAAGTCCCGCGATAGGTTGTCATAGCCACAGGTGGTGGCCTTCACACACATGTCCGTGGCGTAGCCCAACAAGAGCACATGGCGAATGCCGCGGCTCTTGAGATAGTCGCGGACCTTCTCGTACCCCTCTGCATCGTAGAACACCAGGTCCGTTTCCTCGCGCTCCAGGGCGGCATGTACCGGCATCGGCAGTTCCCAGAACCCCTCGCCGTTGGTGCCCGAATAGGCATCCGTTGAGGGCGTGGCCGCCATGTAGGCGGCCACGGGGCTGTCCGAGCCCAGCTCTATCCGCGTGGGCAGCGGGGTGCCCGTGAAGCTCTGCGCCCCTATCAACTCCGCCAGTTGGCGCCGCCCCTCCTCCGGGGCCAGCCGCTCCGGCGGGGTGTCGATGGAGGCATACAGGAGCCTGCGGATATCGTCCCGCACCCGCGGCATCGAGTAGCCCACCACCGCCACGCGGGGGCGCAGGCGTGCGATGAAGGGGTTGACTACCCGGCGGATGTGCTCGCCACAGATCTCGTTCTTGTACTTCACGCAGAAGAAGGCCAGTCCGGCCGGCTCCGGGGTCCGCAGGCCGACGCCGTCATCGATGCCCCAGGGGTGCACCATGACCAGCGCCGTCGCCCCGGCCTGCAGACGGCACTCCATCTCCACGATGCCCCTGGCGTTATACCACCACCTCCAGGCCCGCACCAGCAGGTCACCGTCGGGCTCCTCCACCACCGGTGGGGCGAGGTAGCGGTCATCACACTGCGGCGGCTGCAGGAAATCGGGATAGTCGGCCAAGAGCGGCGGCGGGTCCTGCAGCTTCTCCAGGCGGTTTGAGTAGATCACGCGCCGGGCCTCCGGGCAAGGATCGGTGGCGGGGGCCGGGCAGGCCCCCGGGTCGTTGGGGTGTGCGGATGCCGGACCGACAGGGCCGGAGCCCCGCGGCGTTGGGTGTCGCTACTTGCCGTCCGGGCGTCGCCACTGTCGACCGCCGCGGATGTCCTCGTACAGGGCGCCGATCTCAATGGCCAGGTCGCGGTAGCGGTACAGCACCTGCTCCGAATCGCCCGCGATCGTGCGGATGGCCTCCGCGGTGGCGACCATGCTCTCCAGGCCTGAAGCCACGGCCTCGCCGCCCTGCTCAACGCGCCGGCACAGCTCCGCGTGAAGCTCCGGAGCCGGGCCGTGGTCGGGATGTACCAGCCGCTCCATCTCCTGCACCCGAGCAGCAACCTCCCGGGAGAACTCCCGGTAGGCCTCGAGACGCCCGTGTATTCGCCGCAGCATAGCCATGGCGTGGCCCAGCAGCTCCAGCAGACGCTCGGGGTCGTCGTCGGCCAGCTCTGGTTGCCGCTGCCACAGGGCCTCGAGTTCGTCGATGGTGCCGCAGACGTCGATATGCCGGGTGCTGGTGGGTGGCAGCGCGGCGTCGGCCACCGCGATGAGCTGACCATCGACCAGGCGCATGAGCGATAGCTCCATAGCTCCGCCGTCCTCGTAGACGAACAGCGGGCAGAGCCCGTGCCCGCGCTCCTGGATGTGGGCGCGGCCGGTCTTGAGGCTGTGGACGATGGCCTCGCGGTGCGGCGAGGGCGGCATCCAGCGGCTGTCGGTGTAGTCCGTCACCTTGGGGGGCCTCCATTGGCTTCTCCACGGCGCAGGCCGTGGGGGGATGGGGCATCGCGGGTCGGTGTGGGGGCAGGACCGGTGCCCCGCCGGCCCCGGCGCGGTACAGGCCCGGGCCCTACCGCGGCGCCGCGGGTTGCCGGCGGTCCTCAGTCCATAAGAAACGGCTTGACCTCGACGAAGGTATACAGCATCTGTTGCCCCTCGGCCGCCGGCTCGTCGCTGATGCGCAGCTCGGCCGTCTCTCCCGTGGCCCGGAACACCTGCCAGTGGTAGTTGAGGAAGAACGGGTTCTTGTCCGTGAACTGGCCCTGCCGCCCTCGAGTCGGGAAGGGCTCCTGGTAGCTGTAGGGCTTGCCCTGGAGAAGCTCCGCTCCGCCGACGGTCACTATCACGGGATGCACCTGACGTCTGGAGACGCCGGAGGTGAAGTCTGCGTAGTCGCCGGTGAGCAGCTTGACGGAATACGTCCGTCCCGGCTCCAGGCCGGTGATCCGCTGACTGAACACATTGGCCCGGCCCGCCTGGCGCCGGGTGACTAAGAAGCTGTCGGGGCCCCGATAGTACCGGCCGATGAACTTCCCAAACTGCGTGGCGTCCTCGGCCGTGATCGCACCCTCGGCGGCGGGCTGCAGTGTCCAGCCCTCTTCTCCCTCGGAAAAGTCGGGATTGCTAATGTGCCCCAGCTCGTAGGGATCGTCACTGAGACGGTCCGTGGCGCCCTCGATGCAGTAGTGCCGGAACATGCGCCCGAACCAGCGCACCCGCTCCTCGTCGCAGTAGCCCGAGCGCCAGATGTGCACGCCGCCCAGGCCGAAGAGCGCCGGGTGCGTCGCAAGCATCTGAAACTGCATGTCCAGGTAGGCGTTGTAGTTCACGCTTGCATAGCCGTCGGCATAGGGCCAGGGGTAGGAGAAGGCGCCAAACACCCAGATGGTGTGCCTCGTTGCACCCGGGAGCTTGTCCTCCAAAGGCAGGATATTGCGCTCCGGGTAGCGCCGCATGGCGTCGAGGGCCTGGTTTTGCGTGGCCCATTCCGCCAGGTACGCCTCCCAGCAGATGTAGCCGCCGCCGGCGATGCACGCCCCGGCGAAGGGAATGCTGCCCTCGTCCTTGCCGAAGCTCCCCGCGGCGTAGGGGTAGAAGGCCTTGCCGGGGAAGCGCTGATTGAGCAGGGCGATGCCACCTGCGTACGCCGGATAGGCGGGATCTTCCTTGTGGTAGAACTCGTCCACCAGTTGCCCATCGCACAGGCGGTGAGCGTAGCCGGGACGCCGGCGGAAGAAGTCGGCCACGGTCTGAGCGCTCAGCTCGGCCTCCTTGTTGTTCTGCAGCCCCGGACGGCCTCCGTAGCTGATCCACTTGCCGCCTCCGGCCCGCCATTGCTCAGCGTGGGCCTCGGCACTGTCCGGCATGCCCGAGCTGATGATGGTGTTGACGTGCGGCAGAATGTGGCGGCTCAAAAAATCCCAGTCGTAGCGGAGGCCTTGATCGATGGCGACGGTGGTGGGGTACCGACTGTGCTGGATCTCGGGCACCGCCCGCACCTGCAGGAGCCTCATCTCGGCGTCCTGCACCTCCACCTGCACGCTGTGATCGCCGGCGCGCAGGAATCTCATGGCCTCCTGCGTCTCCCCGGGGCCCTGGTGCACGTACAGGGGCTCCACGCCCCGGCCCGGATCGATGGTCACGGTCAGGCGACCGGTGTCACCGTCCCGGATCCGGGTGCGTACGAAGACCCAGCGGTCACAGGGCAGGTGGAACCGGTAGAGGCCCTCCGGATTGATCCAGGTCGTGCTTACCAGCTCCCAGACGAGGTTGTTCAGCACCGTGATGTCCCGGAACTCCGGGGACCTGCCGGGCCAGGAGACCTCCGCGGTCTGCGTCATGTCGATCTCTCCGGCCATTACCTCGGCCCGGGCCCGGTACTCCCCGGCGGGCAGGTCCTCGGCCTCGAGGACGACCTCCTCGCGCATCGCCGGGGCGGTGACCAAGATGGCCTTCCGCACCTCCCGCCCGCCCCGGAGCAGCGCAACCTGCAAGGACACGTCCTGCGGGCCATCCATCTGCGGCAGATCCACCGAGACGACGATCTTCCCCGGGTCGGGATAGCCCCGGGCCTTCACCGCGAACTGCCCTGCGGAGCCGCCATCGGACACAGCGGCTATCTGCACGTTCTCGGCTTTCGTGTACAGGCGGACATTGTCGATCTTGGCCACATGCCAGGAGTACAGGCCGATGCGGTCGTACAGGGGGCCGGGCAACGCCTCGGGGTGGGTGTAGTCGAGCACGACCTCCCCGTCGATAGTGTGGACAAACCGATTGCCCTCGCGCTGACAGACGATCTTGTAGCGCCGGTGGGGAACGATGCTCAGGTCAAACTGCTTGACGGCCTCGCTTTTGAGGATGAGCTGTCCCAGCGTGTTCATCCGCGAGCCGAAGCCGAAGAGGTAGCCGCTGGAGTAGCGGTTCTCGCCGCAGTTGAGCACGGCCGTGAGATCACAGGGCCGGTCGGTGGGGGCCCAGGCCTCGAACTCCAGGCGCTGCGCGCCGGCGAAGCCCCTGGTGGTGGCGACGAAGTTGCTGCCCATGTCGTCCTCACGGCCCAGGAGCAGGGCCCCGTCCTCGATGGCCATTACCGCGCCGATCCAGTCCTCGCCCGGAGCTTCGCGCTCGAAGTCGTCGGAGAACTGCAACTGCCAGCCCTCCGGCTGGGCGCAGGCCGAGGCGAGGGCGATGAGGCCGAGACACAGGATGAGCGGTGACCTGGCTGTCATGATGACCTCCGAGACGGCGTCGTTGGATCTCGTCATTTGCTGTCCCGATCGCGGGGGGCACCGAGCCTGTGGGGGAAGCCCTTCGACACCCTCGAATACCCGCGGCCCGGCGACGTCCCGGGGCGGATCGCGCCCCCGGCGCGCGGAAGATGCATCTGCAGGACGCCGACGACGGTGACCCCACGCATTCCGGGCCATGGCACCGAGGCACTGAGGCGGTC
>Ga0334882_1001163_pt1 | contig 33103 bp, 31 predicted proteins | sample GraSluR1_MG_5_FD_207226 | JGI IMG/M metagenome (GOLD analysis project Ga0334882, IMG submission 207226) | Sludge microbial communities from methane-producing bioreactor in Wageningen University, Netherlands - Granular Sludge_15_04-R1 | ecosystem: Engineered > Bioreactor > Anaerobic >... | reverse complement strand
CAATGGTTGATTGTGTTGAATCTGCAACGGATGTGGAGATTTCAACCCCTCGATTCATGGGTCCTGGATGCATCACCAAAGCATTGGGTTTAGCCAATAGCAAGCGTCGCGAATCCAACCCCCAGAAGCTGTGATACTCGCGCACACTGGGAAACAGCCCAACCTTTTGCCGTTCTAATTGCAAGCGTAAGACATTGATGACATCGGCATTTTCCAAAGCAGCATCGGTGTCATGCGTTACCTTCACACCCCACGCTTTTGCTTCAATGGGCATTAGGGTTTTGGGACCGCACAAGGTGACCTCTGCGCCGAATTTCTTCATGGCATAAATGTTAGAACGAGCGACTCTACTGTGAGCAATATCCCCTAAAATCACACACTTTTTACCTTCTAGAGTGCCTAATTTATCGAGCATGGTATAAAGATCCAACAAGCCTTGAGTAGGATGCTCGTGCATGCCGTCGCCGGCGTTGATGACACTGCAAGTTAGATGCTGAGCCAGAAAATGAGGTGCGCCTGAAGCGCCATGGCGCATTACCAAAATATCGGTACCGAGTTGCTGAATCGTACGTGCGGTGTCACGTAAAGTTTCCCCTTTCACTACACTGGAGGTGCTGGTGGTAACATTAATGACATCGGCACCTAAATATTTCCCTGCCAGTTCAAAGGAACTGCGTGTACGAGTTGAGGGTTCGTAAAAGAGATTGACGACCACTTTCCCACGAAGTTGTTTGGTCTTTTTGACCGGTTGTTCAATAATCAACTTCATTTTCTTTGCTTCCTCTATGATTAGAGAGATTTGTTCGCGACTCATCTGCTCTAATCCCAGAACATCTTTACCGAGTAGGCTCATCGTACCAACTTCCTTTCTGCGATACCACCGATAATAATTTAAAAAAGTGCAACAAAAAACGCCCATCCCTTGGTAAAAAAGGATAGACGTATTCTATAAACATCATGTTTCCCCCTCACCTTGCTCGTCTCACAGGACTGAACTTAAAGGATTTAGCTGGATACTCCTTGTAGTATAAAGTACTAATTTGTCCTTGTCAAGCATGAATTTTGGGTAGAAACCAAAGAGAATTCCGGATTCTTGCTTGACAAAATATGACTCTTCCCTTACAATAATTAGTGATAACTATTCTTAAAAACAAGGAGGAACGACAATGGAATTGAAAGGTTCAAAGACTGAACAAAATTTACAAACTGCGTTTGCAGGCGAATCCATGGCAACCAATAAGTATTCGTACTATGCATCTCAAGCAAAAAAAGATGGTTTCGTCCAAATTTCCGAAATCTTTGCCGAAACATCCGGTAACGAGCGTGAACATGCAAAACTGTGGTTCAAATTACTGCATAATGGTGGCGTTCCCGATACTCTTACCAATTTAAAAGATGCTGCCGCCGGCGAAAACTATGAATGGACCGATATGTATGCCGGTTTTGCTAAGACTGCCAAAGAAGAAGGCTTTGCTAAAATTGCCTACTTATTTGAAGGTGTAGCCAACATCGAAAAGCATCATGAAGAACGCTATTTGAAACTAGCAAAGAATATTGAAGATGCCAGTGTCTTCAAAAAGAATGAAGTCGTAGCTTGGCATTGCATCAACTGTGGCCACATTGTCAATGCAGTCAATGCACCGGCACTTTGCCCCGTTTGCGATCATCCTCAAGCCTTCTTTAAAGTCCACTCTGCCAATTACTAAACTCCTTTAGCCATATCGCCACTCATTGTCTTCAATGGGTGGCTTTTTACTTGCCTTTTCTGGTCATTCCCGTTATACTGAAAAAGCTACTTATATAGAAGGGGGAATTGCATGAAATCAAAAATTCTGCGAGTCCTTTTGGCAACACCGCTTTTGGCTGCTGCTCTAATCTTTTCAATCAATCTTCTCGTAACCACGACCGGAAAGAATACCCTTGTATCGCAAGAAGAACTCCTCGGGACTCAATCAGACTGTATTTTGATATTCGGCGCCGGTGTGCTTTCCAATGGTACCCCTTCTCCTATGTTACGAGATCGTCTGCTGACCGGAATCGCCTGCTACCAGGCCGGGTTAGCCCCAAAAATTGTTGTCAGCGGTGATCATGGTGAAGACTCCTATGATGAAGTCAACATCATGAAAAATTTTTGCATCCTAAATGGCGTTCCTTCTGAAGATGTTTTCATGGATCATGCCGGATTCTCCACGTATGAAAGTATTTACCGCATCCGCGATATTTTTCAGGCCAAACAAGTGATTTTGGTCACACAGGAGTATCATCTGTATCGCGCCCTCTACGTAGCCAAACGCTTTGGATTAAAAGCGTATGGTGTGTCGGCCGACCTTCAAGAATATGCCGGGCAATCGTATTATGATGCCAGAGAATTGGTAGCACGAATCAAAGACTTTGCTTATACCTTAATTTTTCCCAAACCTACCTTCTTGGGTGAAAAAATCTCCCTAATGGGAAATGGTGATATCACCAATGACAAACTTCCAAACCACTAACGGAAAGTATCGAATTCCGTAGTGGTTTTTTTGTTACTTTGAAACATTTTGTGACTTTTCGTCTTTATTCCAATTTGGTCATTACAACAATTGGACTTATGTCGGATACAAGCATCGAGCAAAACTCGAGAATTGGACTATCGCTTGTGAAACATTGCACGATTTCAGAAAATCCTGTGATATATTTCACCATCGGGTTAATTATATTACCTACTTAATGAAATTCCAAAATTACCAGTAAAATAATACTGATTTGAAGCCCTTGTTTGACAAATTAAACCTATGTGTTATACTTCCGTATGAATGATTGGTGAAAAAATGCACAATTATGATTCGCAAAAGGAGGATATTATACATGGCTTGCTCTAGCCTTCAGTCCAAATTTCAAGAATTGGATCATTACATTGATACCTTATCGATTTCCGATAAAGGCTCGGCCTTGATTCCGGTTCTGCACAAAGCACAAACGATTTTCGGGTATCTACCCCAAGATGTTCAAGCTCACATTGCCGATCGCTTAGATGTTTCTACCGCCAAGGTCTATGGGGTGGTAAGTTTTTATACCTTCTTCACCATGGAACCTCGAGGCAAATACAACATCAGTGTCTGCTTGGGAACTGCTTGCTTTGTTGCCGGTGCCGATGCGGTATTAAAGGAATTTGAAAAAGTTCTTCAGATCAAAAGTGGCGAAACTACACCGGATTTTAAATTCTCTATCATCCCGGTTCGATGCGTCGGAGCTTGCAGTTTAGCCCCTATTGTGATGATCAACGATAAAGTTTATCCCAGGGTAAAAGTCAGTGAAGTTGCTAATATTCTCGCAGAATATGAAGAATAGGAGGAAGTAGTATGGAACGTATACAATCTTTTGAACACTTAAAACAATTCTATGAATCCGTTAAATATCAGACCAATATGCGCTTACATCCTCTCAATCAAGCACCGGACTTTGTTCAATTACCGGAAGCGTATCGTAAAGAATCCCAAAAACGTCATGTTATGGTCTGTGCAGATACCGGCTGTGCTGCTTCTCACTCCATTGGCATTGCCGAAAAACTTGAAGAAACCATTGCACGCTATGGCTTACAAGATCAAGTAATCGTGGTAAAGACGGGTTGTTTTGGTTTGTGTTCTCAAGGACCGATCGCAGTTGTACATCCCGAACGAATCATGTATACCCAGCTAAAAGCCGAACATGTTGAAGAAATCGTGCGTGACCATTTACGCGACGGTCATTATGTGGAGCATCTCTTATTGGGAGCTCGCGAAGGTGCTCCGACCACTCTATACGATAACGTCGATTTCTTCAGGAACCAGGTTCGCATCGCTACCCGCAATTGCGGTGTAATTAATCCTGCCAGCCTAGAAGAATATATATCACAAAAAGGCTACTTAGCTTTGGGCAAATGTATCCAAGAAATGACACCGGACCAAGTCGTTGAAACGGTAAAACAATCCGGTTTGCGCGGCCGTGGGGGTGCCGGTTTTCCCACCGGTCTTAAATGGGGCTTCACAGCCATTGAAAAAGAAGAACAAAAGTATGTATGCTGCAATGCCGATGAGGGCGACCCGGGTGCCTTTATGGATCGTTCGGTTCTAGAAGGAGATCCTCATTCCGTTCTTGAGGCAATGGCCATTGCTGGTTATGCAATCGGTGCAAACATGGGTTTCATTTACATCCGTGCAGAATACCCCAGTGCTATCCGTCGATTGCTCTCCTCCATTGAGCAAGCCAAAGAAGCGGGTTTATTAGGCGCTAATATCTTGGGAAGTTCCTTCTCCTTCGATATCGAACTCCGATTAGGTGCCGGAGCCTTTGTTTGCGGTGAGGAAACCGCACTCATCGCTTCTGTAGAAGGGAATCGTGGCGAACCCCGCAATAAACCTCCCTATCCGGCTTCCAAAGGTATTTACGGCAAACCCACAGTGATCAACAATGTTGAAACATTAGCCAATATTTGCCCGATTATCCTCAACGGACCCGAGTGGTTTCGTAGCATCGGCACAGAAAGAAGTCCCGGAACCAAGGTCTTTGCCTTGGCTGGAAAAGTTAACAACGTTGGGCTCATTGAGGTTCCCATGGGTACAACCCTTCGGGAAATCATATATGAGATCGGTGGGGGTATCGTTGACAACAAACAACTAAAGGCAGTGCAAACAGGCGGTCCCTCCGGTGGTTGCATCCCTGCTCGCTATCTCGATACCCCAATCGATTACGAATCTCTTCAGGTTATAGGCACCATGATGGGCTCCGGTGGTATGATTGTTTTAGATGAAACCTCTTGTATGGTCAATATTGCAAAGTTTTACTTGGAATTCACTGTGGAAGAATCCTGTGGAAAATGTACCCCTTGCCGCTTTGGTAACCGTTATCTTCTCGATATCATGAACAAAATCACCAGTGGAAAAGGAGAACTCGAGGATTTGGATCGCCTTTTCAATTTGGGCGAAACCATTAAACAGGCTTCTCTTTGCGGCTTAGGACAATCTTCACCGAATCCGGTTTTGAGCACATTGCGTTATTTCCGAGATGAATATGTAGCACATATTCAGGAAAAACGGTGTCCTGCCGGTGTATGTACTGATTTACTTCAGTATCATGTTGTTCCAGAACTTTGTATTGGCTGTACGATTTGTGCAAAAAACTGCCCTGTGCAATGCATCAGCGGTAGTCTGCGCGAACCTCATGTGATCAATCAAGAGGCCTGCATCAAATGCGGCGTCTGCTTTACCAAATGCCCCAAAAAGGCTATTATCAGAAAGTAGGAGGTTTCACCCTATGTCAACGGTCAATCTGACAATCAATGGCTTGCCTGTTTCTGTGGAAGCCGGCACCACCATATTAGATGCAGCAAAAACAGTGGGTATTAAGATTCCCTCCTTATGCTATTTGCATTTACCCGATGTCGATGTTGTTTGTAAAAGCTCTTCCTGTCGTGTATGTTTGGTGGAAATCGAAGGACGTCGTAACTTGGCTCCTTCCTGCTCTACCACAGTCGTCGAAGGCATGGTCGTCAAAGCTGATACCGCTCGAGCTGTAGATGCCCGGAAAACCATGTTGGAACTTCTTCTTTCAAATCATCCTCACAATTGCTTATTCTGTAAACGTCGTGAATCTTGTGAACTCAAAGCATTATCTGCGGAAATGGGAATCGATGAACTTCCCTTTCAAGCACCGGTGCCGGAAGCCGATCTCGATACCTCGAATTTCTCAATTGTACGAGACACTTCAAAATGCATTCTATGCCGTCGTTGTGAAACGGTATGCACCGAAGTCCAGACAATGGGTATTTACTCCGGCGTAAACCGCGGTTTCACGACCCGCATCGACACCGCGTTCCATACTCCCATGATGAGTACGGCATGCACCTTCTGTGGTCAGTGCGTGGCGATTTGCCCCACAGCTGCTTTGACCGAAGTCGACAACACTCCAGCAGTCTTTAGAGCGTTGCGGGATCCCAAGAAGACGGTTATAGTCCAGACTGCTCCTGCAGTTCGAGTTGCGTTGGGTGAAGAATTGGGTTATCCGGTCGGGACCAATGTCACAGGCAAAATGGTCACCGCTTTGCGTCGCTTGGGCTTTGACAAAGTTGTTGATACCGACTTTACTGCAGACTTGACCATTATGGAAGAAGCCACCGAGTTGATCCACCGCATCCAAAACAACGGCGTTTTACCGATGATGACCAGCTGTTGTCCTGCTTGGATTAAATTCTTAGAGCACAAATTTCCACATCTTTTGCCACACCTTTCAACGTGCAAATCTCCCCATGAGATGCTGGGTGCCGTAATCAAAGCCTTCTATGCCGAAAAATTGAACGTTAAACTCGATGATCTCATCGTTGTCTCTGTCATGCCCTGCTTGGCGAAGAAATATGAGAACAATCGTCCTGAGTTAAGTGATGGAAAATATCCCGATGTAGATATCGTCATTTCTACCCGCGAATTGGGAGCTATGATCAAGCATTCCGGTTTACAGTTCAGAAGTTTGCCGGAAACTGATTTTGACCGACCCTTTGGTGAAAGCTCAGGTGCCTCTGTGATCTTTGGAACAACCGGTGGAGTTATGGAAGCAGCATTACGAACCGCTTACGAAACCCTCACCGGGAACAAGCTGGACCGTGTTGAATTTGAAGAAGTGCGTGGCTTTGAAGGAATCCGAACCGGTAAAGTTATGATTGGTGATTTAGAGGTTAAAGTAGCCATCGCACATACCCTCAGGAACGCTCGTAAGCTCATGGAAGAAATCGATGCCGGCACTGCCGACTACCATTTCATAGAGGTCATGGCTTGCCCGGGCGGATGCATCGGTGGTGGTGGCCAACCGTATCATCATGGTGAAATGGATACCTTACGCAAACGCGCAGCTGCTCTCTACAGTGCAGACGAAGCCAAAGTCATCCGTCGCTCTCATGAAAACCCCGATATCACACGACTATATGAAGAATTCCTAGGCGAACCGAACGGGCATTTAGCTCACGAATTGCTGCATACCCATTACGTGAAAAGAAATAAACATTAAAAACGAACACCGTCGAGTTTTCACTCGGCGGTGTTTTGCTTATCCACGTATTGCTAAAAACAAAGTTGAGGGTGAATCTTCCTGCCACGTCGTCCCTTCTACACTTCCATAGAAATCAACCACAACAAATCCGGCATCTTGAAGCATTTTTTGAATTTGTAGTCGACGGATTGGATAAATCACAATCTCTTGCTTGGTTAGCTCCTTTGCATCAATACGCAACAAGGATAATTCAGTCTGCATACAAAGGTAGCCATCGTTTCGTAAACGGAGTTTGCGTTGCACTCGAATTCCGGTCTCTTCATTGACCAAGTCCGGTAATTCGCGAACTTTATAATCTAACAGCATATCATAATTGAACAGTTGCATCACCAACCGTCCACCTTTATTCAATAGGGTTGCCGCCTGCTTGAAGAAAGACTGATATTCACTTTCATCTTTTAACACGGAGGAAGCATTGTTCAAGCAAAGCATGACATGATAACTACCGGGTTTACCAGGTAACTCTAACAAAGGAGCAGACTCGAATTGTAAAGCTCTGGGTACTTTATCTTTCATCGAGTATGCTTTGGCATTTTTAAGTAAGGCTTGCTCACTCTCCACCGCAGTCACAACAGAGCCCGAAACGGCTAAGGCATGTGCCAACTCCCCCCCACCGCATGCGGCATCTAAAACATGAGCAGAAGAAAGATTGCCAATCTCATTTGTCAGAAAACTAACCATTCCCAAGGAAGGTTGCACCAAAGTAGCATAATAATCGATGAATCCATACATAATATCGGACATCTGTATCCCTCCAATGGTTTACTGATTCTTAAGAATCTTCCTTGCCAAGGATAAGAATTCCTCCTTCAGGTAGAAAGAATTCTCTTTCCTGTAGATCAGTGAATTGCAACGGGCAGGAGGTAAGAATTTTTCTTGTTGGATGATGCATAATCGCCCTCGTTCAATGGCTTGGTTGACTGCCCTAACCGGTAATAGTGTGTAACCCAAGCCGGCTGCCGCCATTTCCCGCAGCGCTTCTATGCTATCCATTTCCATCACATTTTCCGGAACAAACCCATGTTGAGCAAAGAATTGATCAATGTAGGTGCGAAAGCCTGTACCTCTGGCAAAAATCAGCCATGGTCCTTGGGCCAGCTCTGCCAGATTATGTGGATGGAGCTCCGGTGAAGCGACGATTGCCATGGTATCGTAAAAAAGAGGTTCTACCGTGAGGCGGGCATGAATCACTTCTGAGCTGACTAAACCTACATGAGCAGTGCCGTCTTCAACCATTCGGACCGTTTCGGTTGTTTTTCCGGAATAGACGGTTAATTGTGCTTTGGGAAACTGCTTGCGATACATTGCTAAAACTCGAGGTAATAAATAGGTCATCGTCACACTGCCTGCAACTACCACCAAGCGCCCTTGATAAGGGTCGATTGCCTGTGCTGCTTCCGCTTTCAATTCTTGAATTTGGTTGACAATTCTTTGTGCTCGAGGTAAGATCATCTCTCCAAAAGGGGTTAATTGAAGTTGTCTCCCCTTTCTTACAAAAAGTTGACCCCCCAATTCTCCTTCTAATTGTTGAATCTGCTTACTAACTGCAGGCTGGCTGAAACCGAGTAGATCGCCGGTGCGTGTCATATTCAACGTTTCTGCTGTTCTGCAAAAGACTAGGAGCTGTTGCACTTCCATTGCCTACACCTCTTTCAAGTATTCCTAATAGTTATGATTCAATAGAAGATTATCATTTCCCTGCTACGGCTTGGTTATTGTATAATCTTTTTGTTGGATCTTTATCCCAAAGATGAAAGGCGTGATTTTATGTCAGTCAGAGCAATCGTTGGAGCTCAATGGGGAGACGAAGGCAAGGGCAAAATTGTCGATCTTTTGGCCCAAGATGCCGATGTTGTTGTTCGATTCCAGGGCGGTGCAAATGCAGGACATACCGTGGTCAATTCTTATGGAAAGTTTGCTTTACACCTGATCCCCTGTGGTATCTTCAATCCTAAAGTTACCAATATCATTGGTACCGGCACTGTTGTTGACCCAGCCGGCCTTGTTGCCGAAATTGCTCAATTACATCAAGCCGGGATTTCGACCGAGCAGTTAAAAATTTCGAATCGTGCTCATTTATCGATTCCTCTTTACGGTTATTTAGATCGTTTATTAGAGTTAGCTCGCGGAAATGCTGCACAAGGGTCAACCTTAAGAGGGATTGCCCCGGCGTATGCTGCGAAAAGTTTACGAGTGGGACTACAAATGGGTAGCTTGCTCAATAAAGACCGATTTATGCAATCGTTGCGGGATACTCTGATCAGCGGCAATCAACTGATTGAAGCAGTCTTCAAAGAAAAAGAGATTGATATCAATGCCACTTTGCTTGAATTTGAAGAATATATTCGAGTCTTATCTCCTTATATCTGTGATACCCTGCCGATCTTGCACCAAGCCGTAAAAGAAGGTAAAAACATCCTTTTGGAAGGCCAATTAGGGGTAATGCGGGATCTCGATTGGGGAATTTACCCGTATAGTACCTCTTCCAATCCCACTTCCGGAGGTGCAGCTTCAGGTAGCGGTTTACCACCACATCTGATCCGTAATGTTACCGGAATTGTCAAAGCCTTCTCAACCGCCGTCGGTGCCGGACCCTTCCCTACTGAGCTCAAAGATGACGTTGGCTCTTACTTGCGTGATTTCGGCGAAGAGTTTGGGGCAACCACCGGCAGACCTCGACGTTGCGGATGGTTAGACTTGAATGCACTTCGTTATGCGGCACAACTCAATGGTTTTACCGATGTTGCAATTACGAAATTGGATACTTTAGATCAACTAGAACATCTTAAGGTTTGTACACATTACAAACTCGACGGTCAAATCGTGAAAGGAATGCCCTTAGCCGAAGACCTGGAGCGTGTAGAACCCGTTTATGTTGAAATGCCCGGTTGGAATTGCAATACCCAGCACGTACGAAGCTGGCAAGATCTCCCCACGGAAGCGAAAGCTTATGTTGAATTAATCGAAGAAGCCTGCGGGGTCAAAGCCTCATGGCTTTCAGTAGGACCCTCACGAGAAGCCACCTTCCGTCGTAGTTAAAAAAGAAGCTTGAATTTAGTTTCATTTCAAGGTATACTTAGAGTATCAATTACAAGGAGGTTTTTCCATGGCCTACATGTCTTTTTCTCTTACCCCACAAGGCACCTTGATTCAAATGGAAGGTAAAGCCGACCAACTCGTCAACAAAGAAAACTTTGGTCCAACCGACCATTTCTTTGCTGGAATCGGCGCCTGAATGTATGCTGGAATTGCGTCTTATGGGCGTAAATTCGAGCTTCCGGTGGAAGCCATTACCATGACCTTAGATACTACCAAAAATGAAACCACTCGTTTAATCAACAAGATGGATTTCCAAGTTAAGTTCCCCGAAGGGTTCCCTCCCCAACATCAACAATCCATTCTGAAAAATATGAATGCTTGTTATGTTAAAAAACATTTGTATGATCCTCCCGAAGTAACTGTGACGATCGTAGAATAACAACTTAAAGAAAAACCCCACTTGTTCCATTGAGCTTTTCAATAAACAAGTGGGGTTTTTGATTGTGTTTTACTTGAACATTCGTATGATTAAAAAGCTAATCGTCGCTGTTGCACCGCTCAAGAAGGTACCCCAGATCAGATCAATAATCGTGATCATAATCGGCCAGTCACGTATCGTAGCTAAATTCGTTAAATCATAGGTGGCATACGTTACAAAACCAAAAAACATACCTGTGTATAAAGCAACTTGCCAACTCTGTTTTGCTAAAGCTGGATTAATTACAAAAAACAGCATGCCAACAATAAATATGGCATAGAAAACAAAGGCTGCAGTGAAATTGGTTTTGGGTGCCATGAGATACCCTAGTTTTTCTGCATACAAATTTTTGGCGACGACCCCTAACCAAACTAAGTCAATCGCTAAAAACACAGCAAAGGAAATAAAGAAATTCCGAAAATCCACACCACTAATCGAATTCATGCACATACCTCCTCCGCTTATTTTTTGGGGAACCAGGGAATGAAGACCGAAGTTTTCTCAGCATATTCTTTGAACCCGGGTCGTTTGATCATGGCTCGCTCCAACATTGGCACTCCAGAAACGAATACCAATAAATAGGTTATGACTGCAGGACTGATGATGACCCAAAACGGTGCTCCGGAAGCACGAGAGAGAATATAAATACCCCACCACATAACGGCCTCTCCAAAATAATTGGGATGACGTGTATATTTCCATAGACCTTCCGTCATGATTTTACCTTTGTTATTGGGATTTTCTTTAAAGACTTCCAATTGCCAATCACCGAAAGCTTCAAAATAGAAACCGATAATCCAAATCAGAGCTCCCAATCCCGTCAACGATGGATTCCAATATTCAGGATCCGTTCCGGCAAAGATAATGCCGAGAGCGACCACCAACATAAAGAATGCTTGAGTCATGTAAACTTGCAGAAAAGCTCGAGGAACAACCATACTTCCCCATTCTTTACGCCATTGGGCATAACGGAAGTCTTCCGGCTTACCCCAGTTACGACGAATGATATGATAAAACAAGCGTAATCCCCACACAGTAACCATAAGGGTCATTACGGTCACCGGTATCGGCACAGGTTTACGCGTCCACCATGCATACCAGGAAATAATTACAAAACCGATCCCCCAGCCAATATCCACAATGGAATTGTTTTTAATCAGGGTTCCAACGAGAAAGAAGAGGAAAAAGTATATAAAAATCAGGGTGATAACATCCATGCCTTCAGCTCCTTATCGTTTAATAAAACAAACTGCTACACAACTCGGTCCGGAGTGAATCGCAACAATCGAAGAAATTTCGGTAATAAATGCCGGTTCTTTCCCAATTTTACTGCGCATGAGATCCTTATATTCCAATGCCAGTGCTAGGTTATCTGCATGAACAATACAGTACTCTTCAATGCCTTCGCTCTGAATCGCTTCATCTACCAATTTCATGATTCGAGAGGTAATTCCTTTTTGACTGAAGGCAGCTCCAAAGGCAATTCCTTTACCGGATTCATCTATGGACATAATGGGTCGAACTCCAAGCATATTCCCGATTTTACCTACAGTATTGGGTACTCTCCCACCTTTTGCCGCAAACTCTAGGGTATTAAGACAGACATAAATTTTAGTTTTCGCTATGCGCTCCTGAACCAGCGAAACAATATGATCATGGTCCAATCCTAGATTTCGTGCTTCCACTGCCGCTTTGACAATCAACCCTTGAGCACCACTGTTGAGCAAGCTGTCGATAACCGAAATCTTCTTCCCCGTTGACCGTAATCGGTTCGCTTCTTTCTCTAACGCCGCATAAGTACCGCTCATTTTGGAAGAAACAGTGATTACGATGAGGCTTTCGAAATGGTCGGCTGCCCATTGTAGATACTGACTAACTCTGCCCGGCTCAGGTTGCGAACTGGTCGGGTGTTGCGCAGTGGTTTTCATTCGTTGAAAAAGCTGCTTTAAACGAATGGTAGTTTTATCTAAATAGATCAAATCATCTAGGAGTAAGCCCAATGGTAGAACTGGAATTTGTTGTTCCAAAACCATGGAATCGGAGAGATCGGCAATGGAATCTGTTAAAATCCCAATCGGTGATACTCTATGATTGAGGATCCGATTTTGTAATTCCATGTCGTCAACAAGCTGATCCAAAATCCTTCCCCATTTACGCAATCTCTCAACGACCAACTCAGGCGTATTGGTATGAATGTGGATTTTCAGTTTTCGCTCCATAGTTGTAACAAGCAAGGAATCTCCAAATTCCCGCAATTCAGCCTTGACACGATCTACAAAGCCGGAATCCGCCATTCCCATCTCAATTTCCACTGTTATGGTCGTGCAATAGCGAAATGAAATCTTTTCAGTATGAAGATGATCAACAAGATCCTCCACTACCTCTTGCTCCTCGTGTTGGCTTGCATTCAATGGCTCACTTGCAAGAAAACGATTGATTCCCTGAATAAATAGTAAAAACCCTGCTGCGCCGGAATCGACTACATTGTTTTTACGTAGTAATTCCAATTGCTCCTTGGTATGTTCTAGGGACTGCGCTACGATTTGTTGGGAATCTCGAAAAAATTCAAAAAAACCTTGATAATGCTGGTGATTTTGTGCCAGAAAGGTAGCCCAATCTTTGATGACGCTGATAATCGTCCCCTCAACCGGTTGATCTATGGCTTGGTACATTCCTTTTACCGCTCGGTATGCGACCTGTGCAAAATCCGATAACCCGATTTTCTCAAAAGGTCCAGCTTCCACTGCCATAGCATTGACATAGGCGGCAAAGATTATTCCGGAATTTCCTCTGGCATTGGCTAAGCCGGTTTGAGAAATTTCATGCAGCATGCTATTGAACGCTGTCTTGCGACTAGTTTTATCGACCATCGCTCGTAACGTCATCACTAAGTTACTGCCGGTATCTCCATCGGCAACCGGAAAAACATTGATTGAATTCAAATACTTGCGATGTTCATTGATTTCTTCGGCTCCATATTTAAACCATCCATATAAATCTGTTCCCGTTATAAACTGTCTGTTCATAGTGCACCCCACAATGAAATTATTAGTGAATCCTTAATAGGAATAGTTCTTCATAGCAATAAGAATCCCTTTAGAATTTCTTAAGCGTCACAAAAAAACAACTTGAAATCATTGTTATTTTCTGGTATTCTCTACTTGTTCATTTTTTCATTATCTAGATAAGAAAGGGAACCAGTATGGATAAAATCATTCAAGTTGACCAACTTTATAAGAATTACGGTGCTTTACAAGCTGTAAAGGGGATTAGTTTCTACGTGGAGCGGGGCAAGCTGTTTGCTTTTTTAGGCCCGAATGGAGCTGGTAAATCAACCACAATCGACATTTTATGTACTCTTTTGAAACCGGATCGCGGTGAAGTCCTCATCGATGGCATCGCCCTGGGGCAAAATAATGATGCGATTCGCAAACAAATCGGTGTCGTCTTCCAAGAAAGTCTTTTAGATCCGCAGCTAACCGTTATGGAGAACCTCCAAACCAGAGGTCGCTTCTATGGTTTACAAGGAAATGAGTTGCAAAAGGCAGTAGAGCGGGCTCTAACGGTGGTTGAGGCACATGAGTTTGCGAAGCAAGCATATGGTAATTGCTCGGGAGGGCAGCGCCGTAGAGCCGATATCGCCAGAGCTCTCATCCACACCCCCAAGATTCTCTTTCTCGACGAACCGACTACTGGCCTAGATCCCAAAACCAAAGAGAACGTCTGGCAAACTATAGAAAATTTGCAGAAGCAGAGTGGAATGACCGTTTTTCTGACCACCCATTATATGGAAGAAGCTGCGAAAGCAGACTATATCATTCTGCTACAAAAAGGCGAAATCGCTGCCAAAGGCACTCCTTATGATTTACAAGACCGCTACAGCTCCGACACCATGCGTCTAAAAGCTCGCAATCCGGAAAAAATCGAGCGAGTTTTGGCTGAAAACCAGCTCCCATTTGAATTTAAAAACGGAATCCATGTCGTAGCATTAACTGATACTCTGCTTGCAATCCCTCTGATTCAAGCCATGCAAGAGGATTTGGAAAGCTTTGAAGTGGTGCACGGTTCCATGGAAGATGTCTTTCTGAACATCATTGGAGGGGAGTGGGAACATGCTTAACTTAGCCATTCGAAATCTCAAGATTTTCTTTCGCCAGAAAAGCGCTGTCTTTTTCTCGTTACTGGGTGTTTTCATCGTCATGGGTCTGTATCTTCTCTTCTTAGGAGACGCTTATGTAGGCAACAGTACCTTACCCGGCATGAAGTCGCTCATGGATCACTGGCTGATCGCTGGTATTGTCTCTATCACTTCCATAACGACCACCATGGGTGCTTTTGAAATCATGGTTATCGATCGGGCTAATCATCGCGATAAAGATTTTTTTGCAGCACCAATGTCGCGAAGAACCATTGTCGGTGGTTATATCCTCTGCGCCTTCCTCGTGGGGTTGATCATGACATTGCTTTCTTTTGTGATCGGCGAACTCTATATTCTGTCACAAGGGGGACACGTTCTACAGTTCACAGTAATCTTGCAAATGCTGGGTGTAATCCTTCTTTCTACCATGATGTCCAGTTCCTTTGTTTTCTTCCTGGTTAGCTTTTTCTCCAGCATCAGCGCTTTTTCAACCGCATCCACCGTGTTAGGCACTATGGTAGGCTTTTTGACCGGTATTTATGTACCCATTGGCAACATGCCAGACTCTGTGCAATGGTTAATCAAAACCTTTCCTGTTGCTCATTCCGGTGCTTTAATGCGTCAAATCATGATGAAAGAGGCCGCTGCTTTCACATTTGCCGGTGTCCCGCTGGAGTATCGTGCGGGTTTTGAAGAATTTATTGGGGTATACTTTCTTTATGGAGAATGGAAGAGCTCTCCAGCCCTTCATCTCGCCGTCATGGCTGGTTCAGCGGTACTTTTCTTTATCTTAGCGACTTGGAACGTATCCAGAAAGTATAAATAATCTTATTTCTCCTTTGTTTAACAATATTCGGACTCTTCCCTGGAAACCCTTTCCGCCTTAGCATGAATGTACATAAAAAGAAGAAGCCTGACAACAAGCTTCTTCTTTTCTGATTAATACAGGAATTTCAGGCTTAAATCTAAGGCTTTTACACTGTGAGTCAGTGCACCAATGGAGATTAAATCAACACCCGTTTGTGCTACGGCCTTTAAATCTTTTCTACCCATATTTCCGGAAGCTTCGGTTAAAGCCCTGCCGCTAATCCAGTTTACTGCCTCAGTCATTTGATCTAAGCTCATGTTATCGAGCAGCAAAATGTCGGCACCGGAATCAAGGGCTTCTTGAACCTGTTCAAAATTCTCTACTTCTATTTCAATTTTCATCGTGTGAGGGCTGTTAGTTCTTGCTGAGGTCACAGCAGCAGTAATGCCCCCGGCTGCACGAATATGATTATCTTTGATCAGAATCCCGTCTGCCAAGTTAAAGCGATGATTAAACCCGCCGCCGACACGCACAGCATATTTTTCTAGAAACCGCAACCCCGGGGTTGTCTTTCTGGTATCGATGATCTTGCACGAGGTGCCTTCTATTTGACTAACGGCTACTTTTGTAGCAGTTGCTACCCCAGATAATCGCTGCAGCAAATTGAGGGCAACGCGCTCACCGGTCAGTAAACTGCGTGCCGGACCTTGTAATTCTGCTATAATCTGCCCCACTTTCACCGAAGAACCTTCTTCTGCCAAAAGCTTTACATCAATACTTTCATCAAGGAGATAGAACACTTGTTTGAACACCGGAAGTCCACAGAGAACACCTTCGTCCTTGGCTAACAAATGGGCATTCACCCAACAATCTTCCGGAACAGTAGTTACGGTTGTAATATCTCCTTGACCAATATCCTCTTGTAAAACTTGCCAAAGGAAAGCATCTATGAATCGATTCATCTTCAGTGGAGTCATGATTTCGTCCTCATTTCTTTATTTAGCTAAGGTTTAGCATTCTAGTTACAGAACTGGTGGCCTTTTCCAAGATTTGCTTGTCGATTTCAATGATGAAACGATTCTTTTCTAAGGAAGCTTCGATCGATACCAAAGAAGTGCGTTTCATGGTAGGGCAAATCATGCCAGCATGAACCGGGAAAAATTCCTTAAAAGGACTGCGCTTTTGCATTTGGTGAATAATCCCCATTTCCGTACAAATTATAAAAGATTTCGCCTTGGAAGTTCGAGCATACTCAATCATTTGTGAAGTACTTCCAATAAAATTAGCAGCATCACAAATTTCGGGTTTGCATTCCGGGTGCACTAAAACAAGTGCATTCGGATGTTCATTCTTTGCATCATGAAGCTGAGCTAAGCTTACCTGATGATGTGTGGGGCAAAAACCGGTACTAAAGAAAAACTCCTTGTCTGGGCAATGCCTTGCTACATAATGACCTAGGTTTTGATCCGGTACAAAGATGATTTTTCTCTCAGGTAAAGACCGCACCACTCGAACAGCGTTAGCCGAGGTGCAGCAAATATCGCTTACCGCCTTAACCTCGATTGAAGAATTCACATAACAAACCACAGCTGCATCCGGATGTGCTGCCTTTAGTGCAAGAACATCATTGGCAGTCACCATCGCCGCCATGGGGCAACCAGCATAGGGATCCGGGATCAATACCGTTTTTTCAGGATTTAAGATTTTGGCAGTTTCAGCCATAAAGGAAACCCCGGCAAAGACTATGACATCTGCCTTGGTGTCTCGAGCATGTTTGCTCAGTTCTAAAGAGTCGCCAACAAAGTCGGCAACATCCTGGACTTCCGGGGGTTGATAGAGATGAGCTAAAATGACGGCATTCCGCTCTGATTTGATCTTGCGAATGTTTTTTGCTAGGATCCGATTACGATTCATCTGCTCACACGCTCCTCTTGTAAACTTCCATATTGAGGTAGCTCCAACAGAAGCCCGGCTTTTCGAAGTTTACTTTCAATTACATTCATCGTTTCCTCATCATGACTCTCCACAGTATGCATGTGATTTCCATTGGTAACAGCCGAGAGCATCAGGGAGTGACTCGCTTTGGCTCTTTCTAACCAAGCATCAACCATTTCTGGTGTTGAAAGCATTAAATTGCCGGTAATTTCTCCGTATATGGGATGTTCAACCATAACATCACGTACTTTACCACCGTTTTGAACAATAATTTTTAGTTCTTGTTCGGCCTGCTCCAAGGTTTTATGATGACAGTTCAACACTTTTATGAATCTCTGTTTCGTCGTTTCCCGAATTAGAAGATAGCCGGAAGTCGTTGAAACCAGTGGTAGGCCCCCTGCTCGCAAGATTGCAATATCTTGAACAATCACCTGGCGGGTAACCCCAAAAAGCTGAGCTAATTCATTTCCCGTAATCGGCTTATCTGAAGTTTGAAGGTATTCTGTTATTTTTAATCTCCGCTGATTGGCATCCATCATTCTCATCGTTCATCCTCTCTTTTATCAATTTTATTATAATCATTGCGACTCTGTATGTCAACAGCTGTATATACAGGTGATAACTACAGCCGATAAACGACAGAATCAGCAAAGGAAGGAATATTGTCCTGATAAAAGGAACTAAACAATGGTAGCTTACGTCTGTATCTGTAGAAAGGAGAGATTACTATGAAAATTAGAAACCGCGGTTGGCTTGTTCTGCTGTTCGTTGTTATATTTTTGGCCGGCTGTCAGCAACAACCAACCCCCAATACACCCGAAGACCCAGAGGAGCCCGAGGTTCCGGAGTTTGAATACACACTCTTGGATGAAACCACCCCCATAGAAGAAGGGTTACCCGGCCTGCTGGATTATGTAAAAGACATACCGGGGTATTTGATCCACACATCCGAAACCACGAATTATCTAATCATCAACATGGGTGAAAAACCTACCGGAGGATTTGCTTTGGAAGTAGATTCCATTAGCTTGGTGGGAGGAGAACTAGGTTTAACCTTGAAGGAAATCTCACCAAAACCCGGTGATTCCGTGACTGAAGCTTTGACGTACCCACAGCTAGTCCTCCTCTTTAACGAAGAAGTTACTACTGTTCGTATTGAGAGTGACCAGGAAACCGTCTATGAAGCTCTCGAAATTGCTTTAAAAACCGATAGCGGTCGTTACCAAAGCTTAAATGAAGACTTGGAACTGCAAATTAAAATTAGTGGGGTACCCGATGAAATCCCCGCGAAATTCTTTGCTTTGACCCCGCTCCAAAAAGAAATTATTCCACAAATGAAATTGCAAAAAGATCATGAAGTACTTTTCTATTATGTTGAAAGAATAGACGAGCTTCCAATCATAGTTGAACTCTCCCTTATGGGAAAATAGACAGACCAAACAAAGCGATCCCCTCGCCTTATCGGCGAGGGGATCGCTGTTTCATTAATCAGGAAGATGGATGGTTCCTTCCAAATAAAGAACCGCTTCCCCGGAGAGTTTAATTCGTTCTCCCATATTGGCACAAATGATTTTACCACCGCGCGGGGAGCGCTGATACGCTAAAAACTCGGTTTTACCTAAAACTCTACTCCAATAAGGAACTAAACTGCAATGCGCTGAACCGGTTACCGGATCTTCATCGACACCCATTTTAGGAGCAAAGTAACGAGAAACAAAATCTACTTTGTCTCCTTTGGCTGTTACAATTACCCCATGGGCATCCAATTTTTTCAGTTCATTGAAATCTGGTTGAAGCCGCAAAATATCTTCTTCTTTTTCATAGATTGCCAAATAATTGTAGCCCTTTTGCACTTCCACAGGCCTTTTCCCTAACCCTTTAATTAAAGCTTCGGGAGCTGTGCAACGCGTGGTTTCTTTGGGAGGAAACAACATGGTCAAGAGCTTACCTTCCTTGAACACCATGAGAATCCCCCCCTTGGTGAAGAAGGTGATATTGGAGCGTTTAGGTTCAATGAAATTTAAGATTACATAGGCCGTTGCTAAGGTAGCGTGACCACATAGTTCCACTTCTCCTTTTGGAGTAAACCATTTTAACTCATAGTCATCTCCTCTGTGCACAAAAAAGGCGGTTTCCGATAAATTGTTCTCCGCCGCTATTTTTTGCATGGTTTCTTCGGGTAACCATTGTTCTAAAGGGCAGACTGCAGCAGGGTTCCCCTGAAACAGCTGAGTGGTGAAGGCATCTACTTGATACATTGGAATCTTCAATCCATTCTCTCCTCCTTTGAAGTTTTTTTATGTATTAGGTGGGTTTTAAACCATTATTGATCTTACCATAGAATTTAACACTTTTTCCCTTGCACGTCAATAGATTTTTTCTTCATTAATCCAAATTAATTCGCATTCGTTCAAAAACCCACGAATCTTATAAAAAGTAGGGACTACCTTTGACCAGGTAGTCCCTACTTTTTTATTGATACTCTCGTTTATACATCTCCGCGGGGAGGCACGACACAGACGAATTTTAGATTTTCCTTACCAACATTTTTAATTTGGTGACTGGCATTATCGGGAACGACAATCGAATTACCAAATGCAATACTTTCTTCTACTCCCTCTAAGTCAAGCACTCCTTGTCCTTCTACCACAAACATGTATTGTGGCCAAGGATGTTGATGTTTGGGGGTATAACCGCCCGGTTCAATTTCGAAGAATCGCATCACATAATCCGGCCAACCGTTCCAAGGGCCAATCATCGACTTTTTGTGAACTGCGCTGGCTCCATTGCTGTTATACAGCACCTCTTTGACGTTTTGAATGTGATCTAATGACATATGCTTCCTCCTCTATCTTTCTTTATTTGGATTTCTCATAGGGGTTCGCAATAGCGGTAGCAGAAATATTATATAACCCTTCGTAGGACTGGAAAACCTTCATCTTCTGTTCACCAACTCGGTTCTGTAGTTCTTCAAATGCCTTTTCAGCATCTTTCAAGATTTGCTTTTCATCACAATGTAGCATTTGACGGTTTTCCATCATAACTTCGCCATCGACAATCACGGTATCGACATCTTGTCCCTGTGCGTGATATACAACACGTTGTACCGGCATGATGCCAAAGGGAGCCAAGTGAGGTTGCTGGGTATTGATGATGATCACGTCCGCTTTTTTGCCCTTTTCTAAAGAACCAATCTGATGATCCAGTCCAAATGCCTTAGCAACACGAATACTGCACATTTCCAAAACTCGGCCCGGAGGTGCTATGAGGGTATCATGTTCGTGAGCCCGATGTAAAACCTGAAAGATTTTCATGTCACGCCAGATATCATAACTTCGATCAGGCGCAGTTCCGTCCGTAACAATCACGACTTCTCCGCCTGCTCTTAAAACTTCATAGACTGGACAGCGATTCTTAATGTTGGCTCTAGTAGTTGGTCCATGGAATAAAACCGCCCCGGTTTCAGCAAAGATTCCGATTTCTCGCTCGCTTAAACCGGTTGAATGGGTGAGAGAAGTGGTGGGTCCCAAAATCTCCGGTGTGGTTTCGTACACAAATTGTAGTCCGCCACCATAGATATGGGTGTGCAAAGGGGTATTATATTCTTTGGCAATTCGGCTCATGGCACGGTTTTTCCATATGGCAAACTCCCGCGTATCACCGGCAGCCTCACTGATTCCTAGATTTCCCGGAGCAACCACACAGATCTGTCGTTTGTGTTTTCCATTTAAGTGTTTGACACTATATTCGGTGTTTTGCACCATTTGCTCCGGTGTAAATACCGATTCGCTGGGTTTTCCATTTTTCCAAACCCAAGGATTTTTCGGCCAAGGGCCGTCACAAGAACCAATTCCTGAAATTTGACGAATCCCTGTCTTCAAAGAACCTTCAAAATGTGCTTCCAAGTTTGGAATATGATCCGGTCTTGGAGTGCTACCAAGCATAGAAACACCGGTGGTGATCCCAAATTTCAAGCGTTCGGCAGCGGCTAAAGCACCTTCAGCATACCAAAAAAACTCATCGGTGTAATGAAAATAGAGATCTTCTGCCATGGATCCCCACCAGCCCCCGGTTTTGGTATCGCTACTTTCAGACATGGTTTTTAATAAGCAATGTCCTGCGTGTCCATGACCATCGATTAACCCAGGCATAACGGCTAATCCGGTTGCATCGATGACTTTCTTCGCTGCAAATTCATTCGGTAAATCAGCCATCGGTCCAATTGCCGCAATAGTTTCACCCTGAATTGCTACAAAACCGGGGTGATACACATGATGCTTGGCATCAACCGTGATAACAGTTCCGTTTTTGATTAGAATATCAAACATGGGTTCACTCTCCTTTTGCTTATTGGGCTTTGAGCTGGTCTAAAATCTCAAAAATCTCTGTACTATCCGGAATATCTTGCATGGAATTTCCGTAGTGAGCAAACCGAAGGATTCCTTGCTTATCGATTAACATTTGAGCAGGCATCCGACCTAATTTTAATAATTTGACTTCCTGACCATACAGATTCAAAACCTGTTTTTGTTCATCGGGTAAGCCAATGAAGGGGAGTTGATTTTTCTCCCAGTAGGATTTAAAGGATGCTGCATTTTCGGGTCCAAGTATCACGATGACCGTGTCTCTTTGAGCAAACTGTTCAAATTCTTGACGCAACTGCGCCATATGCTTTTGGCAAAAGGGTCAGATAAATCCCCGGTTAAACACCACTAAGATATGGGACTTCCCTTGGTACTTTGAGAGTTCAAATAATTCTCCGTTGAAATCGGGTAAAGAAAAGTTGGGGGCCTGCATGTTTACGTCCAATCTTGCCATACCATTCACTCCTAACTTCTTTCTGGTTCCTCGTTTTTTACAACGATTTGATTCAAGGATGCACTGATGGGTTCACGAGTAAATTCTTGCCCAATCAGTTCCTGGATCACAATTTCACCCACGAAAAGGATTCTGCTTTCTTCTAAGTGCCCGGCGACTGCTTGCTTATCATCGGATACAACGACATGAACATGCGGCTGCCCTTCCGCTATAAACCCTTGCAGAGCAACTACCTCTAACGGAACGTCGTTCCATTCCGGATACACAAAGACCGGAGGTTGACTTACTCCAATGGCGGTTTTCAAGCGACAATGATCAAAACTGGCAACTCCTGAAGCGATGTAACCATTCTTAAGTTCTGCTTGGTCGATCACTAACCGAAGACTCTCCATAACATACTCTCCCGGGTTCAATCGCACAACAATGGTTCGACCTGGTTTTGCTTGGTCATAATATTTCATCTGCAACACCTCCATTCATCAATTCAAGAACTAACGTTTTTTCCCCTTCTTGTTGAAACAGCAACTTTTATAATCCCTAAAATCGGTAACAACCAAAGATATAAAGCCCACGGAATAGCCGCATACGAAGCACCCAATAAACTCAAGGGGATTGCACACGCTGTGTTCCAAGGAATCAAACCTGCAATCGTAACAGTGGTGTTTGACATATCAAGCATCATTTGAGTATCCGATAAATTTCTTTTTACATAGAGTGGTTTAATCAGTTGTGCCTCCAAAATCAAAGACAAAGTCTGATTACAAGCAATTGCAGAAACCGGGATGCTGGTCAAGGCCAATACTGGAAAAACCCCTATGCGTTGTGCCCAGATTTCTAACCTCCTCCAGAGATCGGAGAGCATATCGGTCCCTTTGAGAATTCCTGAGAACGTTGCCGAGATCAAAATAATTAGAATCGCATTTTTCATACTCCACATACCACCCCCTTGAAACATTTGCAAAGAAACATTCTCTGTGGTATATCCGGTGAGCAATGCCTTAAGGATCAAAGATATGGGTTGCTGTTGAATCCAAACCGCTAAAACAAAGCCCAGACCAATACTCACTGCCATGGCATCTCTGATTTTGATTTTTAAAAAAGGAGCAATTAAGATTACGAAAACCGGAAGCAACAGCCATGGCGACAACACCACCTGTTGCGCAATGTTCTGACTCATATTCTGAGAAGCTGCTTTCAACGGAAAAATTAAGCTTAAGCCTGCATATGTGGTGGTCACCACGGCCATGGGAAAAACGGTGTCCTTTAACATCTGTTTAACATTATCATAAAGCTCAGTAGATGTAAGAAAAGCCACTAAATTGGCGCAACTGGAAGCCGGGCTGGCACGATCTCCAAAATAAGCACCTGAAACCACCGCCCCTGCAGTAATCAGAGGACTCACTCCTCCTGCTTCGGCCAAAACCATGAGCACAATCCCTATGGTTCCACAGGTACCAATACTCGTGCCAATTAAATACGAAACTGCAGAAGAGAGTAAAAATGCTAACAAAATAAACGTTTGAGGGGCGATTAGTTGAATCCCATAGTAAACCAAATAAGGAATGGTCCCGCTGATTCGCCAGATGCCGGTCATCGCACCGATTAATAAGAGGATACGGATTACAATGAAGCTGTCGCGAATCCCTCTACCCATCATCGGTACGATTTCTTTGAGGGGATGTCCTTCCCACAGTGCTGCGACGAAGAACGCAACCGCTCCAGCCGATAAGCCAAAAAGAATGCTATAGCCCAAGATCACACAAAAAAAGATTGCCCCAATCAAAACTGACAATGCAAAAAGAAATGGCATAGACTTGTCGCCTACTTTCAAAAAAATAGCGTTCTCTTGACTTTATGGAATACTAATTGTTCATATTCTTCTTAGAATCCTTCTCTGTATCCAATTCTCACAAAATCCGTTTTTCTCTTGCCAATTCACAAGAAGGCTCGTATAATATAGAGGACGGATTTATTCCGATTATCAACCATTGAGGAGGAATCACCATGCTGTTAACCGATGTCTTTACCCCTTCTCGCTTCACCTCTGAGGGCAGTATCACGCTCCGCGGAGTCAAAGTTCCTTATCACACCGTTTGCGAGGACAATGTGTTCTATGCCGACGATGGCAAACCCATGGCATCTATCTTCTCTTATTCCTACTTTAGGTCCGATGTTAAAGATCCGAAAACCCGCCCGGTATTATTTGGTTTCAACGGAGGCCCCGGTACCTCTTCCATGATGGTTCATGTAGGCTTTTTAAGCCCACGCCGTTTAAAATATACCGATGCCGATGCCGACACCATTCCACTACCACCGTATGAAGGTATTGATAATGCACAATGCCTACTGGACATCGCCGATATCGTTGTCATCGATCCCGTTGGTACCGGTTTTGGCCGTTTACTCAACGAAGAGTATAAAGCAAAATTCTGGGGCATTGAACCCGATGCAGAAGCAATTTTAACCTTTATTCAAATGTGGTTAGCCCGTTATAATCGTTGGCAAAGCCCCAAATACATGGTAGGCGAAAGTTATGGTTGCACCCGTGCTGCCACTGTGGCCGGTATGGGTTCCACCGTGGGTTCCGACCGTGCTTACAGTGTTGCTTTCGATGGCATTATTATGATCGGTAATACCGTTTCTCCCGGTAAATACTTCAGCGATAAAAAGCCCGTCTACCCGGCGGTTTTAGCTTTCCCCACCTTGGCTGCAACCAACTGGTATCATAATCATCCTTCTGATCAAACAGTGGAAGAGTTCGTAGCCGAAGCCAAAAAATTCGCCGACACCGATTATTTATTGGCTTTATACCAAGGAGAAGCCCTGCAAGGCAAAGCTCGTGAAAATATCATCAAAAAAGTCATCTACTATACCGGCGTATCGCGTGAATATTTGGAAAAACGCGGGTTGGAAGTGGATGACGTGGAGTTCAGAGCCCAGGTCGCTCGCAAGAAAGGTAAGTATGTGTCTCGTTTAGATGGACGTATTACTCGCCCCTTGATTCAACCCGGTTTAGATGAAGCCCAATGGGGAATGCGCGACGATCCTGCAGAAGGCAAGTATAACCCTGCCTTCCAATCGGTCTTACAAGGCGAAGTCTTCCCCATGCTGAACATTCAATGGGATCGCAACTTTGTTAACTCCCACTCCCTCTATATGAGCTGGAACAACGACATCAAGGGCCGCAATACCTCCATGAGTTTAAGCACGGCCATGCGCCGCGTTCCCGGCATGCGCACCTTCTTTGTCAATGGCTGGTATGATATTTGCACCCAAATTGGGATTCTTTACTACACCTTAGATCACTCTGACTTCCCCAAAGATCGTATTTTTGTGAAAGGCTACAAAGCCGGTCACATGGCTTACTTAGGCGAAGAAAATATTCAGGAAATGACCGATGACATGTATGTCTTCATGACTGGTGGAGATCCGACAAAACAATAGAACGCACAAAAAACAGGATAGTCCATGCGGACTATCCTGTTTCGCTTTTATGGTTCACACTTTGAGTAAGGTATTCTGAACCAGAAACGGCTTCCTTTCGCTACTTCCGACTCGACGCCATACTCGATTTGATGAAGATCCATGACCTTCTTCACTATCGATAAGCCCAACCCGGTACCCTCAATCGCCCGCTTGTGTGTCTGGTTCCCCCGATAATAGCGTTCCCAAATGTGAGGAATTTCATCGGCGGTCATGCCCATGCCCGAATCCACAAAGGCAATTTCTACTCGGTCTTCACAGAAGCTTTGCTCAATACCTACCTTCTTGCTAACACCTGAGTAATGTAAAGAGTTGATAAGCAAATTATACATAGCTTGCATTAATTTGCTCTCATCTGCGACAACAAATACCTCGCAATCATAGTTGAACTCGATTAAGTAACCGTCTCTCTTCGTCAACTCACCTAATCGTTTTTGCAATTGGATTGTCGCTTGTGTGAGGTTCCATTCTTTGCATTGTAGAGTTTGCCTACCTTGTTCGAGTTTAGAAATATCAAGCAGATCGTTCACCAATCGAGTTAACCTCGATGCTTCCTCCATGATGACTTGAGTCTGCTCTTTGGTTATCTCATTAGGAAAATCGTGCATTACCTCCGCATAACCATAAATCAAGCTCAATGGGGTTCGTAAATCATGAGATACATTGGCAAGAAGTTCTTTTCTTAGTTTGTCCACCTGAGAAAGTTCATTTGCTGCAGTATTCAGGGTGCGAGAAAGTTCTTCTATTTCTAAAAAGCCCTCCCCATGGAACTCCACTTCATAATCACCTTTCGCCAAGGATTTTGCGCCGGTATTGATTTCCTCAATGGGTTTTGATACTTTTCTGGAAATAAGTAACGCCAATCCTACTGACAAGATGAAGAGGATTCCTGTAATCACCCATAATTGAGCTCTAAGGGTCGTAATAGTAGCCGTGACCGGTGTAATCATTGAGGTCATGTAAATGACGAGTTGGTTACCATCACTGTCTGACACGAGCTTCATAAAAAGGATAAACTGTCCATTGTTGAAATTATCTTTGGGAACTTTTCCGGTTAATGTGGGAAAACCCTGAATTTGAATAAACTGCCCATTTTGGTTGCTTGCCTGTTGAATGAAGGCTATTTTTTCCTGAGGTGAAAGGGGGACTATTGGAAGATCGCGTGGAGAATCCGCACGCTGCAGCAGTTCACCCTTCAGGTTAAGAATCTCAACCGATACTTCTCTTTGTTGGGATATCGTATTGATCATTTCGCTCAGGTTGACTTGATTTATATTTGCTTCAATGATACTCGCTTGGTTCTTGATTTCCATGATGCGAATATTTCGGTAAAAGGAATCCAAAAGAACCGTTTGGAAGAGCCATAAGATGAGCAGCAGAATGCTACAAAAACCCAGCAAATAAGCAAATACTTTCCACTTTAGTGCAAGCCCACTCCACTTTTTTCTCATGTTAACCCTCGAATCGATAACCTAAACCCCGCAACGTCACAATGAATTTCGCATAAGGACCTAATGCTTTTCTTAGCAACTTCATGTGAGTGTCAAGGGTGCGGTCGTCTCCAAAATAATCATAACCCCAAACTTCTGAGAGCAATCTGCTACGGGTGATCGCTATATTACGATTGCGAATGAGAAAAAACAAGAGGTCATATTCCTTGGGGGATAAATTCACAGTTTCTCCACCCACTCTTACCTTATATGCCGTCAAATCAGCATAAAGACCTTCTTTTTCGAAAACAGAATGCCCTTCCTCATTCGCTTTCGTCAGAGCAACTTTCGAGCGTTTCAAGATGGCTTGCACCCTTAACATGATTTCCTTGGAGGAAAATGGCTTCACCACATAATCATCAACCCCGATTTCGAAACCCAATACTTTGTCATACTCTTCGCCACGTGCAGATAACATGATGACAGGGGTATCGGCACTCTTTCTGATTTCTTTGACCGCAGAGAATCCATCGAGTTCTGGCATCATGATATCCATGATGATGATATCAAACGATTGGGTTCTACATAGCTGAACCGCTTCCATACCATTCTCAGCTTCCGTTACTTCGTGCCCTTCAAACAAGGCATACCGCTTTAAAATAGCGCGTAACCCGCTCTCATCATCACAAATCAGCAATCTTGCCATGACATAACCCCCTTAATGACCCTCTCGGTTCTATAACTTGTTGCGTTCATCCTCGTTCATCGTTAAGGAAATTTGCAGATTCCCATTTAAGGTACGAAGCCGATCTATGAATTCTTTTGAACTCCTACTGGGATCTAGTTGAATATCATAGCTGAGCTCAAACAACGAGCCAAACTCGGTTGTCTTGATTCGCTTTAAGAGAAAGTAATGAGAGTACTCTTTCAACACGGGTTCAAAGATTCCTGAAAACTCTAACTCTTCGGGAATTTGAATCTTTAATCGCAAAGGAGCAGAAACCGATTGACCATAGTGTACTTTCTCTAAAAGTATCATGACCAAGCAAAGAATGCAAGCAAAAAGCAGAGCAAACCCCAGAAATCCCATTCCACAAGCCAATCCTACGCCTAAGGTGAAAAAGACATAGGCAATATCCTTGGAATCCCCAGGAGCACTCCGAAAACGGATGAGACTGAATGCTCCTGCCAAACTAAAAGCACGTGCTACATTGTTTCCAACTAAAACGATAATCATAGCAATAATAGCGGGCAACATGATTAAGGTGACGCTAAAACTCGCTGAATATCCATCGGTTTTATGTGTGAATCGATACACTGTGCTGATAAGCAAACCTAGCCCCAATGCACAGCCAAGAATGAGTAAAATCGAACCCAATGTAGAAGGATCGGTAAGAGTTCCGGTAAAAAGCTCATCTAACATATTGTTCTACTCCTGTCTTTGCGAAATCGAAAAGTTTTGACTCACTGTATTTCTTATATTCCGTACCATATTTTGAAAACCCGGTGCGAAACACACGTTGCTTTGAAAGTTGTTGACTCAGCCATAGAGGGATATGACCCTCGCACTTGATCTCCATAATATATTCTCCTTCCTGAAGCAAGGGAGTACCATAATCTCCCCCGGTAAAAAGTACTTGGTTACGTCTACTCAAAATATGAGAGTCTAAGGAAACGCGTAAGTTTGGATTTCCTTTCTCAAAATAAGCCACTCGCTCATAACTTAGGAACACTTTGGGCTTGGCTTGGTATCTCCATATAAACTTCTGGATTTCTGCTAGAACTTGCCGATCTTTATATTCATTGGGCATCGTAATCAAACCACTCTCACTGAAGCGAATGGCCTGCGATAGGGTCGTAATGGCTCTTCTTTTGTTTACGACCCCACCGATTTTTTTCTTGATTTCAAAAAAGATGGGGTCATCGGCGCGAAGTGGTATTTGGTAACTCCGCAGGCGCAGCTTCTCTTTATAATAGGGTTTTGTCAGAGAGTGGCGGATGATTTCATCGGTATCATTATCAAAGTAAATATTATATATTTTGTACGACCCTTGTGACTGACAATATTCATCCAGGTTCATGTGTTTTTGCAAAACGGGGATTAGATTGTTCCATTGCTCCCCGTCGATTCTGTATTTCAGTTCATACCGTTTGAATGTTTGAATCACAGTAACACCTCCATTTTCTTGCGTTTAGCGAGTTTTCACTCGAACCCCACCTGGGAATCCCATGCCACCCATACCCTGTGCCGTAGTCACTCCGCTTTCGTTGACATAAGTCACATTGCTACCAAGAGAAAAGGTTACAACGAGCACTCCATTGGCATATAAGGAATAACTTTGTCCCACCTTAAATTCGCTATGGGACATGGCTAACGAGGAAAATGTATTTTCCGGTGAAAACTTCAAGAGTTCTGCTCCATTGCTGTCGGCCAGTACAATGGTCGTTTCTGCTGCTTGTGCTTTGCTAAAATACATGAGTATAGACGACTGTGTTGAACTACTACTGGGGACTTGCGCCATTCCGGAGCTTCCAGCTGCTATGAGTTCTCCACCGCGAATCTCAAAACTACGATCATAATCCAAAGCCCCATTGCCATCGTTTGTGGGACCGCTCACATAGACTTGACCTCCGGTCATCACAATAGAGCCATTGGAATCCACACCATCGCCAAGGGCGTTCATGCGAACGATGCCACCATTTATGGTTAACAATCCAGTCGAGACGTTACAATTGAATCCATCATCTGCACTTTGGATGTCGAGTTCTCCTCCTTCGATTATAATCGTAGTGCCTTCAATGCCTTCATAGCTTTCCTGGATGTTGATTTGTCCCTCTTGTATATGAACGAGCGCATCTGCATGAATGGCGTCGTCACTACTGAGCAGAGTATACGAACCATCTTCAATGATGATATTCCCGTTGGCATGCAAAGAATCGTCTAGGGTGGAGAGATAAAACTGACCGGTATGAATGATTAAATCTCCCTCTGTCTTTATTCCCTTAGCACTGGTAGACTCTTGTTCCACCAGTGTAGTCTGCATTGTCCCGGGTCTCATACCGGTCTGTCCGGTATTGGAATTTGAAGAAGACATAGCAGAAGAAGAAAAACCTCCTCCCGTGGTGATGTTGAAATCGCCATCGAACACTTCTAGCAAATCTTTGCCCACTATACCATCCCCTACAACTTCGATTTCATAGGAACCACTTTGAATCGTCAATGTGTCTTTACTCACAATACCATCATTGTACTCCGAAAGGACCAACAAACTTCCTGGTCCCTGTAAGGTTATATCTGCTTTTGAGTAGAGCACCGCATTGGGTTCTCCTTCTGCATCTTCGATAATGTCTTTCCCTTGAGTTAGAGTATTTGTCGTTCCTTCTTTTAGTATGATTAACACTTCAGATGCCCCTTTTACATAGATTGGCGCGCTGTTGGAGGAATGAATCTCTACTTGGTTTAAGATGATGGTCACTAACCCGCTATCCACCTCCTTGTCGATGTCGATGATAAGGCTACCGTCCTTAACCGTACCTGCCACCTCATACGTACCACTTTTTTCTATGGTATTCGCGCCTTCATTTAATTGGATGGTTGCTGATGTCTGCTGAATCACAGTGGATTCATTGGTCTTGATATTCGAAGTAACTATCACATCCTTTTCGAGAATTGTTGAGCAGCCACTCAAGAGCAAACACCCAGTTAAAAGCAAACTCATCACTTTTGATTTATTGTTCATTTAACCCACTCCTCAATCATTGTTACTCTTACTATAACGGGTCCAAGTGAACTTCAAATGATGCTTTTCTGAACTTTAGCTGAACATGAAAAAACCACCCTTTCAAAGAAAAGGTGGCTGTAGTTAGGGCTCTCACTATTTCTGCATCGCATCCTTCGCGTGTTCGGTGAGGGGGATTAGATCACTGCGATTCCATAATGCGACGTCAAATTTGCGATTGAGTGCACCAAAATGCTTTATACCAAAGGCGATTTTATTTAAATAAGAGAACACACCAATCGCCCCCGGAGAGAAATCATTGGCTGCTTTGCCATAAATGGACCTCAAATCAGCCAAGTCGGTAAAAATTTCCTCCACAGTATTGCCATACTTTTGGTACCGTTTGGGAATGTCACCGGCTTTGATTCGATCTCCAATGTTTTTTCCCATCATAGCAGCCGCCATAGCTGCTCGGCATAAGCCAATGGCCGTGACGTTATTCTCGCCATAGGCCAACGCTTTAAAGACTTGATCTTCCGATGCAAAACCCCCGGTCATGGTGATGGCAGGAACCCATTGCCCCGCCGATTTCATGCGAGCAACGATTTCACACACCACTTTTTCTAAGAGGATCGTCGGTAGACCCCATTCATTCATCATCTTATTGGGGCTATACCCGCTTCCACCACCGGCACCATCGAAGGTGATCATATCTACTTTTGCAGCACTCCCGATTTGTAAGACTTTTTCAATGTCAGAGGGATCATACCCCGCCATTTTTAAGTAGATATTTTTAGCACCGAGCGCACGTAGCTGATCAAATCGTTTTACGAAATATTCTTCAGTCCATTGCGGAAGTCTGGCATGAACATAAAAATTGGGTGCAATTCCTTGTTTGACTTTTTCAAGAATTTCGGGGGTAGTTGGGTCTGGGGTAACCAACATACCGACCGCTACTTTATCCATTGCTTCTTGATGATTTTTAAGTTTCGTGACCGGTTGTGTCCCCTTTGCCGATTGACCAAACTTATATTCTAAAGCGGTTGCTCCGAACTTTTGGATGGCATATTCAGGAATTCCCATGGAATCATCTTCGGTATTGACTTGCAGAATGATTTGTCCATAGCCTCGGTCATATTTGCGGAACGCATCTAACATGGTCTGTAAAGCGGGGAATTGTGCTACTTTTCCATTCTCCAGTTTGAATTCCGGGTCTTTATTTCGAGCATCCTCTCCGATTACGCAAGAAACTCCAGCCATGGCTGCGCCTCCGAAGTAATCAACCCAATTCATTTTAATCAAGGCCGGTAAAATGATTGGCATGGTCATCTTAACTTTATGTGCATAGCCATATTCTCTTTCTAATTTAACATTGAAAATTGTTGCTTCTTCATGGGTGGCATTTACACCCATGGCTCCAAAGACACGACCATTGATATTGAAATGCGACCAGTCCATGGGATAATCTTTTTCCGAGGCAACCTGATTAGCACCGGTATTGGTAGGATATACACTTTGCATTCCCAACACCGCTGCTAAAGCGATTTCACAAGTTCCATTGCACTCTTCTGTACAAAACGAACACATCCCTGACTGTGGCGAAATGTGAGTGCTACGGTTGACGGTGTCATTAAAGGCTGATGATAATTTTGGTGAGTAACTCATATGATTTCCTCCTTCAATTAGCAGATTCTCTAAAAGGAACCCTTGGCTCATAAGGAATACGTTCGCCATTTTTTTACAAAATCCTATGGAGTCACAAAAAAATAATTGACATATTTCGGAAACACGATATAATAAATATGGGCGGTTGTAACTATTTTTGTGACCATAATGTGAACGGAGTGATTCCTATGGAACAACACAGATTGAAGATTCAATTTGAAACAGAACAATATCGAAGCCAAGCAAACTTGGTTTACTTAGGAACGCTTCTCTTCTCTGCCCTTTTGAGCCTCTTTTTCTTCTTTGGGTTGAACAACCTATTCTTAGCTACTTTGAATGTTGGTGCTGTCTTAGTTTCCGTGCTGGCCATTTATCTGAACCGCATCCAACGCTACGGCTTAGGCTCTTTGATCTACCTTGTCTATGTCACAATCGTCACGTTTGCCGAAGTTGACCTTTTGGGCTTCTCATCTGGTTTTCACTATATCTTTTTCAGTTTAGGCGCTTTGATTATGTATACCAATTGGAGCATCC
>Ga0334882_1001156_pt1 | contig 33372 bp, 28 predicted proteins | sample GraSluR1_MG_5_FD_207226 | JGI IMG/M metagenome (GOLD analysis project Ga0334882, IMG submission 207226) | Sludge microbial communities from methane-producing bioreactor in Wageningen University, Netherlands - Granular Sludge_15_04-R1 | ecosystem: Engineered > Bioreactor > Anaerobic >... | reverse complement strand
GCGGGCTACGCGCAGAACCCGACCGCGGAACCCGCCCCCGGCCCGAAACGCCGGGGCCGCCGCAAGCAGAGCAAGGCCCGCAACCTGCTCGACCGCTTCTGCGACCACCCCGACAGCATCCTTGCCTTCATGCGCGACTTCGCTGTGCCCTTCGATAACAACCAGTCGGAAAGGGATCTGCGGATGATGAAGCTGCGGCAGAAAATCTCCGGCACCTTCCGCAGCTTCCAGGCCCTCGTGACCTTCTGCCGCATCCGCGGCTACGTCTCCACCGCCCGCAAAAACGGCCTCAACGCGCTCGACGCCTTGCAGCGTGTATTCCTCGGCAACCCCTTCGTGCCAGCCATCAACACCTCGTGATCCTGGCCCACACGCCCGATTCGGACAACCCCCCAACCCCTCTCAGGTTGCCGCCCGCCCTGGGGCGGCTACCTGAGCAGTTACAATGTTTAATTAAACATTTGATCAGGCTGTTTCATGTTAATCTTAATATTCTTTAAGAAATTGTTGAATTCCCGTAGATGTTGGTACAATGTTTAATTAAACATTATATGCATGCAGATACGGCCGAGGTCGGCCGACGCTCTCTCCTCCGGTTCAATGCCATCGCTCGAGGAAGGACAATAAAGCCTGGCGGCTTGCGTGGGAACTATAGCGCTCCATGCAACGCGCTCGCGCACGAGAAGCCATGTCGCCTAACCTGGATGGATCGGCCAAAAGACCAGCCATGGCATTACGGGCAGCCACCACCGATCCCGCCTTCACTAGAATCCCGCATCCCCCCAATACTTCTGGCAGATCCGAAACCGCACTGGCAACAATCGGCTTTGCCATCGCCATCGCTTCAAACACCTTGCAGGGCATTTGGCTTTGCGCCAACACGGTGTCCGCCAAGGGCACGATCAATATATCGCCCATACTCAAATACAACGGCATGTCCTCATGGATACGCCGCGTGGTGGCCGCGTCTTCGGCCGGACATCGTAACAGCCCCCCATAGACAGGATTCTGCATCATCTCCCGTGCATGCTCATTCAAGGGGCCCAGAATCACCAACGCCACGTCCGTTCGTTCAAGCTGGGCCAAGGCTTCTGCGAATAGCTCAAGCCCCTTGTGGGGACGCACCACGCCGCCGAAAACAACCAGTTTCTTATCGCCCAAACCCAACTGCTGTTTCAGGGCCTCCACTTTTTCGGGCGGCTGGGGACAAAACCGGTCGGTGTCTACGCCAATCGGAAATACCTGTCCATTGAACTTGCGTTCCAAGAAACGTGTCGTGACCAGCCGCAGGTCGCACTTGGGCAGCAGACGCTCGACCCAGGGGACATACACATTATTGCAGGGATGAGCCCAATCCGCAGCCCATTGTTTGACCCTCGTTCCAAAATCCCAGGAAGCCGAAACCGCCCCGTCCCATTCGTCCAAATACGCGACAACACGGCAGCCACGCTCTCGCTTGGCCCGCAAAGCGGCCGGAAGGGTGCCGGCAAACGCCTTCATCGCGACGACCACGTCACCCTGAAGTGCGTCGGATATTTTTCGAATCTCACCAAAATAGTTCGGAAAGCGATAGATTTTGGGGCAATCCACGCGGCGGAATTCAAACTCGCCGGAATACATGGCATTCGCCCCCCCCCAGAGGCTGGGTCCGACGATTTCCACGTCATGCCGATCGGCAATGTATTTGGCTATCCGAGCGGCGATGCCCACGATCGGCCAACCCAGATCCGGGACCAGAAAGGAGACTTTCATTCGTCCCGCATCATTTGGATGGCCAGATTCCGCCCCTGGGCAAAGGCCCGGTCGGACCAGACATAGTGCCATTCGCCAAAGAGACCGGCGGTCTCAATGCCCTGGCCGCGCAACCAGGCGCGGATAAAACGAACCGCATCGGCGCGCACCAGGTCTGAAACTACATAGGAATACGGATACGAGCAGATTTCGGCTGCGACTACTTCCTCGGTCGCAAACGAGAGTACCCGGGCCATGTCCTCCACCGCCCGGCCGCGCAACGATTCCTCGTCCGGACAAGCATCGAAGGGCAGGAACACCTCCGCCTGGACCGCCGTACGACCACGGGCGTCGCCGGACAACGCGAACGGGAACGACACTCGTGAAACCGCGATGTCCGGATCATAGACGTAAAACCAGTGGGCCGGACTGAGCGTTTCGCGCTTCACCACAACATTGACGCAATACTGCCGCAGTGCGCGCAGTTTGCCGGCAGCCTCGCAAACATCCGCCGGGGCATCCGGGATCATGTCCACCAGGGCCGGCAGCGGGATGGTGGACACCAGCCGGCGATAGTCCTCATCGGTTCCATCGGCGAAGGTCACACGCCGGCGAGCTACATCCACGCTCACAGCCCGCCGGTTCAGATGGATGTCCAGATCGCGGAACAGATGCGAAATCAGCGCCTGAAACCCGCCGCTGCGGGGATATCGAAAGGTACGGAAAACCGCTTGTTTCTCATCCTGATCACCTTTGGCGCCGGCGAGAATCGTTTCCACCTGCGACGGCAACAAGCGCCCGCCCAGCCAGTCTGTCGCCAGATCCGCCATCGGCACGTGCCAGTACTTCGCGGTATAGAGCCGGTAAAAGTTTTCCAGCAGAAAGTCGCCATATTGAAAACGGCACCACTCTTCGTAATTCCGCGGTTCGCGGCCGGCGTACCGCTCTTGGGCGTTGAGAAAATCGCATAGAGCCGCATCGCGGTCAGCCGGGAGCAGATCAGCCAGATGATTTTGGACCGGATAGGCGAACCAATGCCCCGCCTTGTGGTTCAGAACCACGCTCTTGTTCATTTCATGCAACGGCCCGCCCGCCGTCACCAAGTTCAGCCAGGTTTTGTCTTGCGAGTGGCAGATATGCGCCCCGCGGTCGAACCAGGCCCCTGCAAACTCATGCGACCGCGCATGTCCACCGGGCTCCGCCTCCGCCTCGAACACCCGCGCGCCGGGGAAATGCCGGGCGAATCCAAGCCCGGCCAGCCCGGCACCCAATACAACCACGTTGGATTCAGGCATGAGATCTAACGTGGTTAATATTTCCCGGCTCTGTACATAGAGCGTCGATCCCCTGCTCCCAGGGGATGCCAGCCTTCCAGCCGAGTACATGGTCAGCCGCGGTCAGGTCGGCGAACTGCTCCCGCGGCTCGCCCACCCGCATGGGGCGGGCGCCGAAATGGAATCGCTCTTCCGCACCGGTCTTCCTGGCAATCCGCTCCAGCACATCCCGAAGCCTGACCGGAGTGCCGCACCCCAGATTGCACAGGGTAAAGCCCCGGTTCAGATCCGGCAGCACCTTGGCCGCACGCACGATGCCCGCGGCGACGTCATCCACATGCACGAAATCCCGCCACTGCAAACCTTCCGAAAAATCAGCCGATGCCCCCTCGCGCGCGCACCGGATGGCATAGGGGATGGCCATATTGCCCACCTGACCCGGCCCGTAAGCAATAAATGGCCTCAGCCAGACGGCCTTATGGCCCGGTGTCTCCGTCCATAGTCGCAGCGCACGGCAGGTCTCGACCTTGGCCCAGCCGTAGGCGGATAGCCGGGAACCCGGCGCCATGTCTTCGCGAAGGCAGCCCTCCAATTCGCCGTATTCCTCCGCACTGCCCATTCCTACCACGCCGTGGAGTCCGGGGTTGCGGATCGCCTGGAGAAACACCTCGACCGAGGCCGCCTGAGCATCCGGATTCCCCCGATCCATGTACCAGGCCAAATGGGCCAGCACAAACTGCCCCTTCAGGCCGGGCAGCACATCCGCCGCATCCCCCTGGATGAACTCAACTCCCGCCGGGTAATCCGCCGGAGCGGGCTCCCGGTCGATTGCCAGCAGCGGCGTACCGCTTGCCACCAGCTTCGCCACCACCCGCCGGCCAATAAAGCCCGCCGCCCCCGTCACAACGACAACCGGGATCGAAAATGCAGACCAGGTTGAATTCATTCCGTTCTTTTCCACTCCACGAATTGATTCTTCCGGAATTCACACGCCTTGAAAGCCCTAGCCAGCCCAGGGCGCGCGGCCGGATTCGTAGATTCTTTCAAGGTTTTCGCGGTCGCGCAAGGTATCCATGCAGCCCCAGAAGCCGTCGTGCCGAAAGGCGTACAGTTCGCCCGCCGCGGCCAGCCGCGTGAGGGGTTCGGCTTCGAGGCTTGTGTTTTCGCTTCCCGGCAGGCGGTCGATGAATTCCTTCTGGAAGAAGAAAAACCCGCCGTTGATGTAGTCGTTGTGAAGTTTCTCTTTTTCCCGGAAAGCGACGACCTGGCCGTCCGGCCCCAGTTCCATCATGCCGAAGCGCGATGGCGGATGAACAGCCGTCATCGTGCCGAGTTTTCCGTGCGCGCGATGGAAGGCGAGTTCGGCGTCAAGATCGATGTCGGCCAGGCCGTCGCCGTAGGTCAACCCGAAAAGCGGCGCTTCCACGTATTTCGAGGCGCGCAGAATGCGCGTGGCCGTCAGGCTGTGTTCCCCGGTCTCGGCCAGGGTGATGTCCCAGTCGCCGGCGGGGCCGGGTTCATATTCGACTCGACCGCCCGCGTGCAGGCGCACGGACGAGGTGCGTTCGCGGACATTGAGAAAGTATTCCTTGATCAGCTCGCCCTTGTAGCCCAGGCAAAGAATGAATCGCCGGAATCCCCAGCGGCTATAGAACTGCATCAGGTGCAGCAGAATGGGCTTGCCGCCGATGGTGACCATCGGCTTGGGAATGTCGCGGGTTTCCTCCATCAGGCGCGTGCCGCGCCCGCCCGCCAGGATCATGATGGGAATGTCTTTGTTGTGCATGTTCAACTTCCCTTCGCTGTCATCCTCTGCGTCTCCGCGCCGTTGCGGGAACAGGACTGGATTTCGTATGTTGCGATTTCGTCCGCCATGAAGCGCCGAACGGCGTCCGCGTCGGGCGCGGCCAGCAGGGACCGGTAGCCAGTGGCGGTGCGCCGGACCGTGATATCAAAATCCCATTTCGGGCGCCAACCCAGTCGCGCGCCGGCCTTCTCGATCGACAACTGCAACAGGTGCGCCTCGTGCGGGTTGGCGGCGTCGGGCGCAGCCTGCCATGCCGCCCCGTCACCCCATGTTTGGCAGAACAGGTCCGCCAAATCGCCGACGGTGCGGGCACTCGCCGGGTCAGGCCCGAAGTTCCAGGCTTCGGCCACGTCGGCTCCCCGATCCAGCAGGGCCCGGCCAAGGCGCAGATAGCCGCCCAGCGGTTCCAGCACGTGCTGCCAGGGTCGCACGGCGCGGGGATTGCGGACGGACAGAGGCCGGCCCGCGCGGATGGCCCGGACGGCATCGGGTACGATTCGGTCCGCCGCCCAGTCGCCGGGCCCAATGACATTGCCAGCGCGGGCCGTCGCCAGATGGACAATGCCGTCGGGCGCGAAAAAGGCGTCGCGGTAGGAGGCGGCCACCAGTTCCTCGCAGCCCTTCGATGCGCTATAGGGATCGTGGCCTCCCATCGGATCGTCCTCGCGGTAGGCGTAATCCTCCTCGCGATTTTCGTAGCACTTGTCGCTGGTGACCACCACCACTGCGCAAGGGCAACCCGCACGACGGATGGCGTCCAGCACGTGGGCGGTGCCTCGCACGTTGGTGTCGAGCGTCTCCACCGGCTCCGTATACGACCGCCGCACCAGCGCCTGCGCCGCGAGGTGGAAGACCACCTCCGGTGCAAACTCCCGTGCCAAGTCCGCCATCCGATCCAAGTCGCGGATGTCGGCGGTCTCGTGGCGGATCAGACCGGCGAGATCCGCGCGGACGAACGGGCCATCGACCGTCTCCGGTTCCAGCCCGATGCCGAGGACCTCCGCGCCCAGACGGTGCAGCCAGAATGCCAGCCATGAGCCTTTAAACCCCGTATCGCCGGTCAGCCATACCCGCTTGCCGCGGAAGATCCTGTTTAAATTGGTCTGGCGCTCAATCTTCATCGTGGTAGCATCCTAGCAGTTATTTATTTAACGATGAAGAAAATCCTTATGATCCTGACCAGCCATCGGCTGGACTGCTTCAAGCTGTGCATGGATATGCTCATCCAAGGCGGGTCGATTCATCGTTTTGACCGGGTGGTGTTGCTGTTGAACGGTGTCCGCGGCCGCCATTTGCGTTATATCCGCCGCATCCAAGCCCTGCACCCCAAAATCCCATGGGACACCATCGCCGGACCACGCGGCCGGGGCTGGTTCATCTCCAACCTGCAGAATGAATGTGTGAAGCGCTATCCGAACTCGCTGTATTTCAAAATCGACGAGGATACGTTCGTTTCTTCCGACTGGGATCAAATCCTGGCTGAAGCCTACGAGTCGCACCGAAACCGGGCAGATCTTTCGCTGGTGACCGCCACGATCCCCAACAACGGTTTGGGCTGCTGGCAATTGCTGAACGCATTTCCCTCCCTCCGGGACCAGTTCCGCCATCTGCCTAAAGCCAATCTTACTCCGGCCGCGGACGGTCCCGTGTGGTTTTACCCGCACCTTGCCGAATGGATGATTCGACAGTTCCTGGATCTTGAAGAAGCCAACCGCCGAGTTCGGGCGGCAACCGCTGACAAATGGCTACCCTTCCACGACCGGTTCAGCATCAACTGCATCTGCTACGACTACCGCCACTGGCAGGAAATCGGCGGGGTGCAAGAGCAAGACGAAGTGGGCTGGGGCAAATGGATCGTCGATCACAATAAACTCGCCGTTCTCGCCGCCCATGCCGTAGTCCACCATTACACCTTCTTCAACCAGCAGGACTGGCTGGATCGCTCTTCCCTGCTGGAAGACATCCGCGCGGCCAATCTGCCCACATCCGCATGGGCGCGATCTTCTCCCGGGCGCCTGCTTGCCCGGTTACGGCGCATCACGCCGCAGCTTCCCGCCATTCTCAAGCGCCACTTCAACCTTTCCCGATCCATACGGAGTCTACATGCCCCCTCTGCCAGTCGCTCACGAAATTGACCTCGAAAAAGCTCTACCGCGGGACATCCTCAGCGATTGCGGGAACACCTTGCTCAAGCTCGGCCCCGCCCAATTTTCTACTTGGCTATTCTCGCAAGAAGCCAGCACAATCCAATCCGTAATCCGATACATTTCATTTCTGAAAGTGATGTACGAGCTGGCGCAATCGATTGCCGAAATCTATGATTGGCGCTCGCCTCCAGGCACATTTGGAAAAAAGGGGCATCTTCGGCATATTGGGCCGATTGAAATGATGTTTCTCGTCAACCATTTGTATGTCATGGATTCATTTGATGTGGCGGGGGATGTTTTGGAATGTGGCGCATCCCACGGCTACTCCACGTGCGTACTCAGCCATGCCTGCGCGCGGCTCAACCGCAAGCTGTTTGTGGCCGATAGTTTCGAGGGACTGCCCGCGACGAGAATTGACCAAGCATTTTTTTCCAAAGGTGATTACGCCGCCTCCGTGGAAAGCGTACGGGCAAGCCTTGCCACGATCGGCCGTCTTGAACCCGCGGTGCTGATCAAGGGTTTCTTTGGCGACTCCTTGAAAGGCTTTCAGCATCCGCTCTGTTTGCTGTGGCTGGATGTGGATTTATTCGAGTCCGCACAGGATGTCCTTCGCCATGTATTCGATTGCCTCAGTCCGGCAGGAATCATTGCCACGCATGAATTCACTGACTTCCACAACCGCCCCTATTCGATTGACAATAAATGCCCGCCCGCCGCCATCTTCAAAGCGTATGAGCATGCCGGATTGAACTACCGCCCTATTCACTTAATGCGGTATTTGGGAATGGTTCTCGGGGATAACGCCATTCAGCCGGATGCCGGCAGGTTCCTGCCGTTGTTATTGAACAAACTGAGCGCGATGGACCATCGCGCGCGACAATATCAAGAACTCAAGCAGTCCAACACCGTCCGGGCTGCTTTTCGCATCAAAAAACTGTTATTAGCTCTCAAATCCAAGCCATCCGAATCCGCCAGCCCTCCATCGACAGATGCCTTGTCCATCGCGGAACAGTATATCGACCCGGAGAGCACCTGATCAAAACCCGCCTTTGATCTCGTCGAATTTCTCCAGCGCCGTGCTGACCGTGTTTTCCATGTCGAGATAGGCATAGGCCCCCAGCCGGCCGCCAAAGACAACATGCGCATGATCCGTGGCTTCGGCCTCCGCTGCGTATTGGGCGCGGATGGCCAGATCGGCGTCGGTTCGCACCGGATAGTACACATCGTCGCCCGGTTGCGGGTCGTAGGAAAATTCACGGACCACCATCGTCTTTTCGAATTTCAGCTCGGGCGTGAAATGCTTGAACTCGTGGGTCCGGGTATAGGGCACGTCGCCGTCGCACTCGTTCATCACGGACGTGCCCTGGAAATCCTCCTGCTCAAATACAAGCTTTTCGAACCGGACGGAGCGCCAACCCATCCGGCCATGCTTGTAATCGAAAAACTGGTCGATGGGACCGGAATAGATGAGCAGCTCGTGCGGAGGCAATTCCCCCCGGACATCGAAAAAATCGGTTTTTAGCCGGATCTCAATGTTCGGATGCTTCAGCATTCGCTGGAACATCGCCCCGTAGCCATCCCGGGGAATGCCCTGATATGGATCGTTGTAGTAGCCGAGGTTGTAGGTAAAACGAATTGGGAGGCGCGTGATGATATAGGCCGGCAATTCCGCGGCTTTCCGGCCCCAGTGTTTTTCAGTGTATTCTTTAACGAACGCCTCGTACAAGGGGCGCCCGACCAGTGAAAGCGCCTTCTCTTCAAGATTCTGCGGATCCGTGATCCCTGTCTTCCCGACTTCCTCCGCGATCCATGACCGGGCCTCTTCCGGTGACATCGCTGTCCCGAGCAGCAGGTTGATCGCCGCCAGACCGAACGGGAGCGGATAGATCCGGCCCCGACGCCGGGCCCAAACCGTATGGCGGTAGTTGTTGAATTCCGTGAACTGGTTCAGATAGGCCCATACTCGCGAATTCGCGGTGTGAAAAATATGCGGCCCATAGGGGTGAACCTCAATGCCGGTTTCCGAATCAGGACACGACCAGGAATTGCCGCCAAGGTGATTTCTCTTTTCCAGCAAGAGAACCCGCCAATCCAATTCATTGGCAAATCGCTCCGCCATGACGGACCCGTAAAACCCGGCGCCGACGACAACCGCGGTTTTCTGACCAGCCGGGTTCATCCCATTCCCTTCGCAGCTGGCCGTGCGTACTTCCCATGTCGTGGAAACCCGTTTTCCAGGCCGCGGAAAACTCCGGCGGACATTTTCCATGGTGTGGAAAATCCGGGCTGACTTTTTCCATGCTGTGGAAAACGGGTTTCCATGCCGAGGAACCGACTACATCCTTTCGACCAGAATCGGCAGCGACAGCCGGTACCCGATCCACGACACCAGCAGCAGGACAAACGCGGCCGCATTCACCAGCAAGAAATATCCGAGATATTCCGGGGTTCCCCCCGTCAGCCAGTTGCGCGCGGTGAGAATCAGTGGCGTGAGCGGGTTCAGCATGAATACCTTGGCCGCCAGGCCGGACTCCGGCATGGCAAAGACCACGGGCGTGGCATACATCAGAAACTGCATCACCAGCGGCAGGGCCCGCCCCACATCCGTATAGAGCATCCCCACCGGCGTGATGAACAAGCCGATCGCCGTTCCGACCAGGATCAGCGACAGAATCCCCAGCGGGAACAGCGCCAATCCCCAGCCGGGATTCACCTTGAAGAACGGCAGTACGCAAAACAACATTCCAATTTTGATCCCGGTATTGAACAGCGTCTTGTACACCCCCGCCAGCAATAGCGCCTCGCGAGGGAAGTTCAGTTTGGTCAGCATGCCGCGGGCCGCATTGGTCTGCCCCATCGGGGCGTTGATCGAATCCATGAACATCGCCCACAGCATTGTCCCCGCGAAGACGTACACCGGAAACGGGATGTCGGTTTTCTGCAGAACGACAATGCCCGATCCGTTCAGGTACAGCCAGACCAGCGTATTCGACAGCGGCAGGATCAGGGCCCACAGAATGCCCAGAAACGTCTGCCGATACTGGGCACTGATGTCCCGAACGGTTAGGCGCCAGGCCAGTTCGCGCCCCGCCCAAAGGTCCGCGAACATGCTCTTCAGCATGACAAACGGATTCACCAGGGAGGAGTCGGGCGTATAGACAGTCGTTTTCATGAACATAGGCCATAGTATCAGCCATCGAAGCTGGAAAACCAAGACCATTTGCTTGTGGTTCTCAACCGCCTTGGGGTATAAGGATCATCCAACTTTCCATCAACGCACCTGAAAAAGCCAAGAAACCTGACCATGATCCATAACCTGAAAGTCACAGTTGTAATGCCGGCCTACAACGCGGCCCAGACGGTGGAGCGCACCGTTGCGGCCATCGATCGGCACGTGGTGGATGAAATCATCCTTGTCGACGATTGCAGTCGCGATGAGACGGTGGCCAAAGCGCAAGAATTGGGCCTGGTGGTTCATCAGCACGAGCAGAACCAAGGCTATGGCGGCAACCAGAAAAGTTGCTACCGGATCGCGTTAGCCCGGGGGGCCGATATCGTCGTCATGGTTCACCCGGATTATCAGTACGATCCCCGCCTTGTGCCGGCCATGGCCCACATGATTGCCACTGGGATCTACGATGCCGTCCTCGGCTCGCGGATCCTCGGGAGCGGCGCGCTTACCGGCGGCATGCCCGTCTACAAATACGTGGCCAACCGTCTTCTGACCGCTTTTCAAAACCTCCTCACCGGCCTCAAATTATCAGAGTATCATACCGGTTACCGGGCCTTTTCCCGCGCCGTTCTCGAATCGCTACCGCTCGAGGAGAACTCCAACGATTTTGTTTTTGACAACCAGATGCTGTGTCAACTGGCGGCCTTTGGATACCGCATCGGCGAACTCTCCTGCCCGACCAAATACTTTGCCGAGGCATCATCGATCAGTTTTAGGCGATCCGTAACCTACGGCCTGGGTGTGTTGAAAAGCTCGGTCCAACTGGCCGTCCATGCCCGATTCAACCGCAACGAGCGATTGTTCGGTCAGGCGGGCCGCAAGTTGGACACATCGTCCGCAGCCCCGTCCTGAAGAGTGGCAAGGATGGCGATGCCACCGAGCCCACTCCCCCGCTAGTCCAAAGTTATAGCGCTTCTATAAGGTCGCGGGGGGGCCGGGAAAGAATGAATGGTCGTCAGGCCGCGGGGGGTACGCATGCGTGCGCATGAGAATCCCGGACATCCATGGCCACGACCCACCACAACCCCAGCAGCGATAGCCGCCCGGCCCATCGGATGGCATGAGCCCACGGCAGAGCGGGTACGTAAAAGGTATCCGAGAGCGCCATGCCCAGCACCAGACATAGAAGGAGTCCGGCCCATGCGGAAATGCGTCGCCGCGGGTCTATCGCCTGCCGAATGAACCAAACCGGCAAAAACGCCAGCAGGACGAAGTCGTGCCGCTCATGGTAGGTCCAAGCCAAATTGGCAAGGGCCAGCAGGGCAAACAAGGATGCCGTACTGGCTCGGCGGTGTATGACGCACCACATCAGGACCCCACCCCAAATCGTCATCACCACCGCGCTTCCCAGCACGGTGTTCTCCCAGCCTAGGGCATTCAGGATTTCCTGCACCGTAAAGGCACCCTGCAACACATATCTGCACAGATCCAGCCATTGCGCCAGCATGACCCACGGCCATTCGCCCAGCCAGAAGGACGGCAGTACGGTCAGCACAAGCCCGGAGACAAATGCAATCCCAATGGGGGTCCACCTCCATTTGACCAAGGGGATAATGAAAAACAGCACGGCCATGGAGGGCTTGATCATGGCCAGGAGAAACAAGTATCCAGCCCAAACCGGCTTATGATCGATTCGGTGCACGGCCAACCATGCACACAGCACCGATAGAATTCCTGCCTGGCCATTCTGAATCACATATTGCAGGGGAGGCCAAAGCAGGCAAACCATGGCCCCCATCCCCCAGGCCTGAAGACGCGTCCACCCCGTATTGGCCATCAACCAATTCCCGAACTGCCAGATCAGCAGGACCAGGAAAACAAGGTTAGCGCTGGTATAGACCGGGAGCAGGAGATGTTCTGGAAGAAAGCCGATCGTGGGAAGCAACATCGATAGCGAGGATAGCGGGTAGGTGGCTTCTGGCGGTGGGTGCCCCGGCAGGATTCCCGGGGTTTTCGGCGTCCATTGAGCGCTGGAGATCGAATAGATTCGCGTCGTTCCCAATCGCACCCGATCCGGGCCGGTGGCGGGTCCAAACGTGTCCCGGAGAAGCCGCTGGGCTACTTCGTAGGGATTGATCCCCTCACGAACATACTGACATACGACCCACTGCCGCGAAGCATCCGACCAGCCGTGAAGCGTCCAACCTCGAGCTGCGCTCCTAACCGTCAGCAATAGCCCCACGGCCAGACCTGCCAGCATCACCGCATACAAACCAATCTTGCTATACTGGTTCATGGTTCATCCTTTTCCATCGGGTGAAAGCCCACGGCTCACCTTTCCCATCGTGGCTCGAATCGACCGGTCCAGGCATCCACCGCCGCCCCCATCAACGCCCGGTTCACACCCCAGAAAGCCCCCAACAGCCCGAGGAGCCGTGAACGGCTTTTTCGCGCGGCGGCATGGGCCAGTCCGCTCACTCCAATCAACCCCAACAGTCCCCAAGCTACAAGGCTGGCAGGCCGGGAACTGGACAAGAATCCTGCCGCCACGGCTGTTGCCACCAGAAAGGGGGTCCATAGCCGCAAAAACTTGTGCGACATCCACTGAAACCAGATCGGATTGGCCCAGGGTAGGAACAAGCGGGGTTCCATCCGCATCAACTGCCAGATCCCCGCCAGGGTTCGGCGCTTGCGGACGGCTTCCCGGGCATGGTCCGTTGAGGGCAAATCTAAAACCCTCGCCGATGGATCGAAAAGACACCGATAACCTTTCATCACGGCCCGCATGGGGATCATTACGTCATCCACCAGGGTATTCTCCGGGATGAGGGCACACAGTTCGCGGCGAATGGCGTACAGTGCACCTGTCGCCCCTGGCACCGCCCAAAGTCGGCCCTCATTGCCGCGGATGAATTTCTCGTAGCCCCAATACGACTCCGCCCCTTTTTGGGCGGCGCCATCGGCCGTCTCGTATACCAGCGCCCCGGAGACCACGCCCACTTGCGGATCCGCAAAGTTCTCCAACAACTTGGATATGGCACCGGCCTCCACCCGCTGTCGGGCATCCATCATCACCAGGATGGGTTGCGTCACCTTGGCCATCAGGTCGTTCAACACCGCTGCCTTCCCCCGGCGCTGGGCAAAGTCCAGGAGGTGAACGGCGGTTGCCGGTTGCCGGTTGCCGGTTGCCGGTTGCAGGTTTCCCGGACATCGGACCTCGGATCTCGGATCTCGGTCTGCCTGCCCTCCGTCCTCTGTCCTCTGGCCTCTGGTCTCTGTCCTCTGTCCTCCTTGTCCGCCGTAGCCTTGGCGAAGGCGGATGTCCCCTAACTCTTCCATGCTGCCCCTCACCCCCTCCCCCGTCCCGTCCGTGCACCCGTCCAACCCAATCCAGATCTCGCGGATGGGTTCCGATCGAGCCAGTTCCATCAGGTTCGCCAACTTCCGAGGCAGTGCATCTACCTCATTGTGCGCGGCCATCAAAACAGCCACGCCGCCTTCAAACGGCCCGCGGCGCACCGGCCGGCATTTCATCCGGGCCAACAGCCAGATCAACAGCGGATACCCGGCATAGGTATATGCCAGCAGCGCAAGCGACATGCCCATGACCCATTGCATGCCCACCATCTAACCCGATCTACTCCCGATCATCAATGCGCGAATCCGGATGATCCCACGGATGCCTTCGGCGGCCCACGGATGGGGGGAGGATCCGCCTTCGCCAAGGCGACGGAGGACGAGTCGGCGGACAAGGAGGTCAGAAGTCAGAGTGCAGAGGTTCGTGGTGGTTTCCTGTGTTCCTGTGTTTTCTGTTTTCCTGCTTGGTTTGAAGGCTGTTCATCCGTGGGCTGGCGAAGCCATCCGTGGGAAAATCGAGTTCAATATCCAATATTCCATATCCAATTCGCCAGTCGTTTTCCCTTTGTTTCCTGATCAACATTTGCGGCATACTGCTCCCCAATGGCTAGACATCCTTCCATCCTGACCAACATGGCCTTTCGGCAAAGCCGTGTCTGGAGCGAAGCCGTCACCAGCATCTGTCGGGAAGCGGAATCGCCCGACAACCTGTGTCCGCTGCGGCAAGCGGTTCGCCTGTTTCGCCGCCGGAGCCATTATGACGTGGTCGTCACCATGGGCCCCCGGCCCTCCCTGGCCTATGGGTTGCTTTGCGCGCTGTTCAGGGTGCCGTCCAGGCAGATTCTCACCGAGGTGTTTTTGGACTCTCCCCGTCCCGGCTCTCCCGCCTGGCGACTCAAGACCGCCTGGCTCCGTCTGGCGGCACGGCGATCGTACGGCGTCCTGACCAACAGTTCCGGCGAAGTTAGGCTCATCGCCGATCGCTTGGGCCTCCCTGATAGCCGGCTGCGCTTTGTCCCCATGTACAGCACCATTCCGGATCCCGGCATGCGGGAAACCAACGATGGATCGGTCGTCTCCATCGGCCGGACTCTTCGGGATCTGGATACGCTGGCCCGGGCCGCCCGCGACATCCAAGCGCCGATCCGTATCGTGGCCGGAGGGCACGATCGGGTTCCGGATGATTTGCCGGAAAACATCCGGGTACTCCGCGACCTTCCCCTGGATTCCACCTACGAATTGCTGGCCAAGGCCGCCGTGGTGGTGCTGCCCCTGCTTCCGGCCGAACGTTCCACCGGCCAGGTGGTGATGTTCGAGGCCATGGCCATGGGCAAGCCCGTTGTCGCCACACGTTGCATCGGCACCACCGACTACATCCGTCACAGTGAAAACGGATGGCTCGTCAACCCCGGCGATGCGCTTGGGTTGGCCCAAGCGGTCAACCACCTTCTGAGAGCCCCCGGTGAAGCCAGGCGCCTGGGAAAACAAGCTCTTCAGGACTGTCTGAGCCAGTGGATGCCCGATCATCACGCCAGCCACAAGCTTCAGGCCGTTGAAGACCTGTCGCGGCCTCCTCTGGAAGACCGATCTACTTCTTGAAGAATCGATAGTAGATCAGATTGCCTAAGAATTCAAAGATCGCGGAGACCGGCACAAACGTGCCCCTGCGCTCATTTTTGTAAAAAACGGTCGAAACCTCTCCCACCGACAGGTCGTGTCGTAAGGCTTCGATCATGATCTCGGCATCCGTGAACCAGTCATTGGAGACCAGTTGCATCTTCTGGTAGGCCTCGCGGGTCATGACCTTGGGCTTGCTGTTAATGTCGCGAAACACATGCGCGGCAGGATAGAGGAGGCGAAACAGGAAGTTGTAATAACCCGAAATCGTTCGCCGGTACCACCCGTCCTGGCGTTGGGCCCGGAATGTCTTGACCAAGTCATACTTTCCAACCTGCAACACCCGATAGACTTTGATGACATCGCTCATCGGCATCTGGCCATCGCCGTCGATCACGGCGATATGGCGACCGCGCGCGGCATCCAGGCCAGAGCGCATATCCCATCCCATCATGCCTTGTTTCTCTTCGGCAACCACAACAAACCGTGGTTTGCCCGCTGACAGTTCCTTCAGGACGGCGGGGGTTTGATCGTTGGTGTCGCCGGGAAGATAATTTCCAACCAGAACCAACTCATAGTCGATCCCGGCCTCCTCCATTTCCTTCTCTACCTGTGCCACCAGATCGCGAACGACATTGGCGGAATGATAACAGAGAATGACGACCGATAATTCCGGCACCTGTTGTTGCTGACTCATAGCTGATTTATCTCCGTAATGGACGGGTCCATCGTTCAAACCAGGTGTCCGGCATCCACATGCCAAACCGGGCCGCGATTCCCATTGCCCAAGGATAATAGAAGTCGCACTGCGGTTTGCCAAGGACGGTACGGACCAGATACCGGGCCACCTCTTCAGGTGCCGCCACGCCGCGCCCCCGGGGGGCTTGGACAAATCGGGGCTTGATCGAGGTGTGAACCGGACCCAAATACAGCACTTTGAAGGGCGTCGACCCCTTGGCGTAACGCAATCGAAACGAGCGAAACGCCAGCGATAGGGCCGCCTTGCTTGCGCTGTAGGCCGGACAGTCGGCATCCGGCCGCAACGCCTGCAGACTGCTGATCGCCACAAACTGCATGGGTGGTACGGGCGGCTGGTCCATCCAGTGGCATACCCAGAATAACGCCCCTTCTACATTCGTGCGCAGGGTGTTCTGCATGGGGGCCCAGGAGAGCCGATCCGCGCCTTCTTCGTATTCGATGGCGGCATTCAGGATCACGACATCTGGAATGAACCCGGCGGAATCCACGGCTTGGCGCATTTCCGACAAGCTCTTTTCGCAGGCCAAATCACCCGAAAGATGATGGAAGGAACCGCCGGCATCCACCGGGACATCGGAGGGCGGAGTGCGCGATATCCCCCAGACGTCATGTCCCTGCCCAAGCAATTCCTTAAGCGTTGCTCGGCCAATTCCCCTTGAAACGCCGGTGATCAAACATTTCATCCCTACGGCTCCTTATCTTGGAAGGTCAGGTAACCGATGGCGACGTGGCCACCCAATCCGCCATCTGCCGCCCTGTGAACAAGCGATAAGCTCAACGTTTCCGTCCCGGCTGGCCAATCCACTTCCACATAGCGCGGTTCCGTAATCTGCACCAGTGGAATTTCCATGTGCAACTGGTCACCTGTTTCGACCAGCAGTCGGGCATGGCGGGCCGCTCCGGTTGCCTCCAGCACGTATAGCGAAAGGACCTGGTCTATTTCAAAATGGCGGGATGCCGTCCAGAGGACTTGCCTGGTTTGGCGATCGTCCGCTGGCTGCCAAATCACCTCAAACGGCTGGAAAGCTCCTGGCCGAGGGAGTTCTTGGGCAGACGTATCAGCCGGCCCACTCCATCCGCTTCGCAGATCTGCATAGAGGCGGTGATCCGGGAGCCTATGCACCCCAACCACCAATCCCCCGAGCACGACGGCCACACCTCCGACAACCAACATGGCCCGAAACCCGAATTCGCGCCAGATTCCTGGTTGCAGATACCGGCCCATTTGCGCTCGGCCCCGAAGCGTCCCGAGCCCGTGGGCACCCAGAAGCGCCAGGAACGGCTGGCAGAAGATCGAATAGCGCGGAGACGTCTCGCCCAGAAAAACATAGGCGCCCCAAGTCAACAGCGGGGCCAGCAACACCGGCAACCAAATGGCCTGATTCCTTTTGGAAACAGCCAAGCCAAGGCATCCCAACAGTGCACATCCCAGAAAAACCGGGGCGGCCGCCAGCCGCATGCCCCTTGCCCATGGTTGGAGACGGGATCCCATTGCCGCAAGGCTCTCTTCATAATTGGAGGCATAACCCACCAGAAACAATTTCGCGGTTTTAACAACGGGAAACCGCAGGACAACCGTTCGCGGATTATAGCGGATTTGAGAAAGGACCAACCGATACATTGCCGATCGCTTGTGTGGCCAGGGGGTAACCCGATCCAACTGCTCGTATCGCCCGCAGTATTCTCCGGCGCTCTCCGGACACCAGCCGCGGGCGACAAAGGCCGGCAGAACCGAATTCAGTTGGTGAACGTCATGGCGAGCCAGCCACGCATCCAAACGGGCCGACAGTGGGAGCGACACGACAAGGGGAATCAGGCCCAGCCATAGGAGCAACCAGCCCCATCGCCGCACGCCCCCTCCCGTCAGCCCGGCCCACACGATCAATGCCGCCCACACCGCTAGAGCGATCAGGTGGACCCCCCGCTGCCACATCATAAGCAACAGGCAGAGGGCGGCCAATCCCGACAGGGCCAGGCCGCACCTTACGCCCGGCCTGGCAAATACCAACTCCCAGGCACACCAGATGCAGACAAGGAAATAGAAAGAAGAAAACAAATGGTGGCTGTAATCCGTGACGACAAACCACTGAAATGGCAGCGCCAGCATCAGAAAAGCCACCCACTTCCGTCGTCCAGCGGGAAGCAGCCGGCGACCAAAACCATAGGTGACCAGCAATAAGGCGGTGGACAATACAACATTCATCAACCGCGCCCATAACAAATCCTGATCCCCGGCCAACCGTCGAATCGCATAATGAACCGGCAGCACACGACCGGCCCAAACCGGATAATCATATAGGCGACTCAATCGACTCAGGACGTCGCCGTCCAGTCGATGATCAGCCATTTCTCGAACAAATAGATGAAACAGCGACTGGTCCGTATTCAGTGGCAATCCGGCGGAGAATAAGACCAGTACCAGTTTGCCCAAGGCACTGGCGATGACCATGATCAGCACCACACGCGGCTCGGAGATATGTGCGGTCTTGGCAAGGATCATGGCCAGGCCGCTGATGCCTACGAGATAGACAAAACCTCCTCCGAGCCATGAGGATGAACCGGATAAGCCATACCACCAAACCGGCACGGACAGACTGGCTATCCATGACAACAACAAGCAAATCCACAGCGCGACCGGCAAAACCGAAACACTCCATTCCAACGAAGGTCCAAACCAATGGCGGTTCGGGGCCGAGCCCAAAGCGCCTCGAGGCCTGGGGGGGGGCGCGGTACTCATGTCATGAATAGAGTTGCTGCAGGATCTGCCATGCCGGAGTAACTTGGTCTTTCTTCGCGTTTCCGTCAATGGCAACTGAGGTAGTTACCCATGAAATGTCAGGAAAACAGGGTTGATTGATTGCACTGTCTCCTGTCCCCTGTCTCCTGTCAACTGTTCCCTGCCCACCTGCCTTGAGCCAGTCGAAGGGCGGCTCCTCCTTTGCGCTCTCTGCGTTCTTTCGTGGACAATATTCCGGAGGATTTATCCACAACGCTTGCCAAGCCGAAGGCATGGAGCACAAAAAACACAGAGAAACCGCCGATGGGGGTGCACGTTGCGGGCTTCCCGGACATCGGACCTCCGGCCTCGGGCCTCGACCTTCCTGTCTGTCATGATTATTGAATATTCCTTGTTGGTAATTGGATATTGCCTGCTCCCTTCCCCCTTGGCGTCTCTACGCCCATGCCTTCGGCTTGGCAAGCTTTGCGTGAGAATGCCCCCGTCACCCCCGTCGGCTGCGGAATTCCATCAGTCGTGTGAACAGAATCTGCGTGGTCTCGCGCGCGTTCCGGCTTCCAGGCCCCCCCGCCCGGCAAACCGCCACCAGATCATTGCCGCAAATGGCCGCCGACGGATCGCAGCGAATGCCGCTTGGCCCCTCCCCGCCGGATAGGACCGGGCCGCAAAATCGCCAATCCACCAGATTCTCCGAAACCCATGCCCCCAAACGGCGGGCATGGCCATCGCGCTCCGCATCCTTCCCCAGTGCCAGTCCTTCCGAACCCCGGCTGCCCACCAGAACATGGGACCGGGTCGACTCATCGGCAAGAAGATCAAACTTAGCATGCCCCCCCGGCAAGGGCAGCCAGGCCCAGGGCAGGTCTTCCCCTGTCCTCACGGCTTTTACCTCGAGGCTAGCCAGGTCCAACCGGGCCATCAGTGCCCAGTGTTCCCGTCCGCAGGCGGCGGGTACCAGCAGATGCAAGGACTTACTATCATGCCACGGATGATTGGAATCGACCAGGCGAACCAGGGCCGGATGACGCCATGCCAGTGTCGAGCGGGGCCATGGGACTCCGCACGACGTCTCCATCGCACCCGCAAACAGAACTCCCAAGGGCGGAGATACCGGCCCTTGGCTCCAGGCTTTTCGATTCATCAGGCTCGCGCCGCGCGGGGCCCGCCAGCAGGTGATGCCGAATTCGCCCCCGCTGGCCGGGGCCATACACCCCATGATCCAGGAATCCCCGTCCGACTCCATTCGCGCGGGAGATAGCCACACATCCAGATCGCCGGTCAGGTCCATCGGAGCCGACCAGCTCGATCCACCGTCCGGTGACCGCATCAGGCAGAGCCCCCCCGACGCCTCGCCCAGCAGATACACATCGCCGCCATCCCGGAACAGGCTGGCCCGTCGAAAGGGATAGGTCGCCACACGCTGCCAGGAGACGCCGCCATCGCCGGAACTCAACACCAGCCCCTGCATCCAGCGATTGCGCTTGGCGTCATGCCCCTTCTTGCCGTTCAGCCCCTTCACATCCGGCCCGGCCTGATCAAAGGCCGCCAGTAATTTCCCGTTGGGCAGGGCCAGCAGGCTCGGAGGTCCGAACGAGATGCGCTTGCCCTCCTCGACGGAATACACGACGGCAGGGCCTGCATCGGAACCGGCCTTGACTGGCAACGCCTCTGTCATGTGCTTTCCTCCGCCTCCATGGCCAGGCAATAGACCCCGGCCAGCACCTTGGGGTCAACCAGAAATCCCGCCGCGCGCATGCGGGCGAGCCACTCTTGCAGCCTCGACAAGGGCACCACATGCACCCGAACCCCCTCCTGGCCCACCCCGCCGCCCGGCCCGATGCGTCTCAACCTGCGCGCACGGAAAAACGTCACGGTTTCGCTCGAGATGCCCGGACTGGGAGGCCCTTCCAGAATCGGCTCGATCTCATCCGCCACAAAACCGGTTTCCTCTTCCAGTTCCCGGCGGGCGGCCTCGGCCAGGGATTCGTGCTCTCCGCCCGGCAGGTCTCCCGCCAGCCCGGCTGGGAACTCCACCACTTTGGCCCCAACCGGCTCCCGCCATTGCGTCACCAGCACCACCCCCCGGTGTTCCGTCAATCCCACCACCACCACGATCCCCGTCACCCCCGGCCGCTCCACATATTCCCACCCGTTGCGAACCAGGAAATTCAAATGCCGCCCCGACGTCAACACCTCGGCCTTGACTGTTCGACCCCTTGACATGTTGGCATCGTATCGCTCCACACCCGACCCGAGAAGTCAATTCATGTCTGAACGGCTCCGTGACCTTGCGGTCAGTCCGGCGTGAATGTGCATTCCGATGGAACCAATGACAATGGCGAACGCCGGGAAAAAGGTTCGGGACTCCATCCACCGGGCGATCAGCAAAAAACTCACCAGCAACAGCGGGAGAACATACCCGAGGATAAACATGCGCTGATGACGATTACCGTTTGCCCATGTCGCCAGATAGACGAGAAATATGCCCGCCCCTACCCCCCAGATGCCATGACCAAATGTGAACCCTGGCAATCTCCAGAAAAAAATATGGTACAGGTTCTCATTCCAGGTCCAAATCCGGCAATAATAGGGACGGATTCCAAACGCGCATCGGGTCAGGCCAACCGCCAAGCCGGTAGCCAATGTCATTTTAACAATGCCGGCCAAGGCCACACGCCCTTCTTTTGTGGTCCATAGGTGACGCCATCCCTTCCCGCATTGCGCCAGCATGCACCCCGACAATACAAAGATCCAGGTTTCCCGGTTCAATGTTCCGATGAAGGATAGCAGGGCCAGTCCGTTCCAGATGGCGGGTCGCTGATCCACCCGGCTTTGGAGATAAAAGGCCAGGCTGATCAGGGTAATTTCAAGGAAAGTATCCCGAAACTGGAACTGATAAGGGTGCATGCAAGTGCCCAGGAAAGCTAACAGAGCCAGGCTAACCAACGCCGTGTTTTTCATCAAAGACCGGTAGATGAAAAAAAGGGTCGTGTAACAGCCCACTATCGTCATGAATAAAAGAACTTTGTCGGCAAGACCTGCTTCCAGAACCTGGGACAGCCCCTGCCACATTACCGGAAAGAGCACGCGATATTGATGAGGCGCCAGGCTTTCCCCCGCCATGATGGTCCATGGATGCTGGACCGGGTCATGGTCGTACCCTTTCCGCCAGGCGCTGTACGTGCGAGAGGAAAGGGCCAGAATGAACAGGCATATCAGCAAGCCATACGCGGCCTGTTTCAAGAAGGTGCCTCGGGAATCAGTCACTGTCATGTGTACCTCGCGTGTACCCGGATTTGGGGGGCCGCAAATCGTTATATAACGCCGCGAAGCGGTCCAGCATGTGGGCCGGCGCGTGATGGCGCCTGACGGCCTCACGTCCAGACCGGCCCATGGCCTGCATCGCTGTTCGATTCATAAACATAGACATCCAAGCTGCCGCAATGGTCTCCGGGGTCTCATGGATTCCAACCAACTGACCTGTTGTCCCAGTTTGTACCAACTCCCGGTTCCCGCCGCAATCCGAAGCCAGGACTGGCAGGCCGGCGGCCATGTATTCCAGGATCGTGTTGGACAGCCCCTCGTTGCGGGAAGGAACCAGCGCCCCGGCTTCGCAGCAGGTGAGCAGCGAAGGCACATCGTTCACCTCCCCCAGAAAACAAACGGCCGGGGCTACGCCCAAGGACCGCGCCATCTCCCTCAGCATCGGCATGTCCGGCCCATCGCCGGCCACCACCAGCACCGCATCGGGAACCTGCCGCTGAACCAAAGGCAAAGCTTCGATCAGCAATCCGGTGTTTTTCTCCGGGTCCAATCGGTTCACCACCACCATGCGCCTGCCGGCCGGCAGGCGTTCCGCCGATGCAAACGGCACGGCCGTCAGGGCATCAAACTCTTCCAAATCCAGCACATTTAGGAGGACTTGGATCTTCTCCTCCGGCAAACCGGGCTGGATGAAATGCCTGCGCACGGCTTCGGCATTGGCCACCACTCGGACCGCCTCCCGGTCTGCGCGTCGCAACAAGGCCAGTTTCCATGGCGGATAAATCTGACCCAAATCCCTGCGGCTGGTGATGAAGGGAATACCGGCCCAGCACGCCGCGAACTGGCCAAATATAGCGGCATCGGCATCCCAAGCATGCAGTAGGCCGGCTTGTTCCGCTTTCAGCCAACGCGCGAATCGCCGGATTTCAACAAGGGTGGAGAGGCGTGCAGCATGCCGAATCGCGAGTTCAAAAACCGGACCGCAAGCCTCTTCCACTGCTGGCAGAAAAAATCCCTGCCGATGGAAAACCGCTACCCGGTGCGGCAGGCCTCGTTTCGCCAGCCCCATCGTCACCCGCGCACACTGCCCTTCCGTCCCACCGCGGATCAGGTCATAAACCAGATGGACTACGCGGGGCGAGGGCATGGGAGAAGGGTTACAGGTTGAAGGTTGCAGGTTGAAGGGAGATGCGGGCAGGGTGGAATGCTGGAAGGGTGGAATGCTGGAGAAACCGAGGAACCGCCCGGTCGGCACGGAGGCCGCCTCTCCAGTATCCCCGATCCGTGTCCATTTGTGTCACCACGCCGGCCCGCGTGGCAAGTCCGTGGTTCACCTGCCCGAAACTTGTTCATTGGATGTTGAGTGTTGGATATTGGATATTGAAAAGGGTTGCGGACAGGTTCGCCGGTCATCGGACTTCGGACCTCGGATCCCCCCTGTCCCCTGACTTCTCCCCCAACAGCGGTTCCACGACCTTCCATATCTCCTCGGCGGCCAGCCGAATCCCCGCATCATTCCAGTGGGTATCATCCCGCCAGTAAAGCCGTCGCCCCTGTTCGGTGGCATTCCGAAATATAGGCATCAAATTGACAACCGGTGTCCCCTCTCGCGTCAGGCGGGATTCAATCTCTTCCATCAGTTCCGATCCATGCATCAGCCCGGCCTGTTCTTCCGGCGGCAATGCCCGAAGATACATCTGCTCCCGCTCCGGCACCAAGAGAACCACCAGGGTCATTCCACGTTCTTGAAACCCCTGCGAAAGCCGCGAAATCACTCGGATAATGGCCTGGGCATTAGTTCCGGCAGTCAGCGACGGCAGAACCCGCAGGTTTTCGCGGTAGAACAGCATCGGCCCGAACTCGGGATCCTCAACGCCAAGGACGTCTGGTGGCCATTCGCGAAATCCCACCATTCGCGCTTGCGCCCATATGCGCCGGCCGGCGAAGGCCAGAATGGAGGAATCCGGCCAGTCCCGCCTGAGGGCATCGGCGGAGAGTCTGTCCCACCGAACATGGGTCCGAACCGGTCGTTCTCGAGCATGTGCCCAGATATCCATCCCTGCAAACCAAGCCTCAACGGGCTGTCGCAAAAACAGCGGAGCGCCCAGTTCCCGGCCCAGCAGATTCCAGATGACGACTCTGGGCAAGGGGGCGAAACGATCCGACAGGATGAACTTTTCCATCTCCTGAAAAGGGCCTGTCCTCTGGCGGCCATGGTTGTACACCGGGACACCGCTGATATCCGCCAAGGCCTGGGCAAGGGTCTGAGTCCCCAAGGAAACCATGAAACTGTCGCCCAGCATGACCACCGGATAATACCCGTCTTCTCCAATGGGTGCATTGGCATATCCCCAAGGATCCACCGGCTGAACATGTTCTGGAAGATACTCCTCATAGCGGGCGGCGACCTGTTGGACCGGCACCATTCGCGCCAGTCCTCCGCCCATCCGACCCGGGACTGTCCGCATTTGATAGGTGCGCTCGGCCGGGGATGAGGCGGCCGATCTGGACTTCTCCGGCAGCCATTGATCCTGCCATCGGAACATTCGAACCCGTGCCGCCCAGTCGAGTGCCAACAACAGAAGCCACAAGCTCAAACATAGTCCGCACCACCACCGAAGGCGCGACGCAGCACTTCCTTCAAAGGTGCCCAGCAGTTCTGGATGGTCCAATCGCATGTCCATGGCATCTAAAACTGAAAATACAGGAATGGAGAACTGGTATTGACAAGAAAAACAGCTGCGCAGAGGCAAAACAGCAGCATGAGACCCAAGGCCAAACGCCACCCCGGCCGCCAGCGAATCTCCCAGGTGTTTCGAGCCGCAAATGCGGTGAGGGTGCAAACCAAGAGCGCGGCCCAGTGCATGCCGCTGGCGCCCGTCCACGAAAACACCTCTCCGACGCCGTTGGCTCCGAAAAGCCCCCGGCCCATGTTGCCTATCCCCGCCAACGTGGGGGCACGAAACAACGCCCAGCCAAACATCACCAGAACAAAGGTTATGCCCACTTGCAGGAAATGTGGCAGGCGCCAAGCCAGAGGTCTTTTGCCGTTCATCCGTTCAGCGGAAAGCAGGAGCCCGTGATATCCGCCCCACAGCACAAAAGTCCAACTGGCTCCGTGCCAAAGCCCACCGAGCAGCATGGTCAGAAACAGATTCACATAGGTCCGCGCCGCCCCGTGCTTGTTTCCCCCCAACGGAATGTACAGATAGTCGCGCAGCCAGGAGGAGAGCGAAATGTGCCAGCGCCGCCAGAATTCCGTGATGGACGCCGCCTTGTACGGCGAATGGAAGTTCTGTGGAAAACGGAACCCCAGCATCAGGCCCAGGCCGACCGCCATGTCGGAGTATCCGCTGAAATCAAAATAGATCTGCATGGTGTAGGCCAGCAGGCTGGTCCAGGCCCCGGCCATCCCGATGGCCGGTTGAGAGAATCCCCAATCGGCCATGGGCGCGACCGCATCGGCCAGCAAGACCTTCTTGGACAGACCGAGCACAAAAAACACGATCCCCGCCCCCGCCTTAGCCCAGGAGTGGGTGCGCTGACGCAATTGGCCTTCCAGTTCGTGGTAGCGCACGATGGGTCCGGCCACCAATTGGGGGAACATGGATACATAGCATGCAAAATCGAGGTAACTCCTGGCCGGCTTGGCATGACCGCGATAGATGTCGATCGAGTAGCTCATGGCCTGGAAGGTGTAGAACGAGATGCCCACCGGCAGGACCACATGCAACAGAGGAGCTATGGAACTGTCCACTCCGACCCACTGGACCAGCCGGTTCAGGGTATCCGCCCCCAGGTCGTAGTACTTGAAGAACCCCAGGATGCTCAGGTCGCTGCAGATCGAAAGCCGCAGCCAGCGCTTCTTGACCGCCGGATTATCCGTCGCCGCGATCCGCCCCCCGGCCACGTAGTCAATTGTGGTGGTCAGCAGCAGCAATCCACAAAATCGGTAGTCCCACCAGCCGTAGAACACATAGCTGCACAGTACCAGCCATCCATGGCGCCCCGCCTTGGGCAGGAGAAAATAGTACCCCGCCAAGATGATGGGCAGCAGGAAAAAGATAAACTCGTACGAGTTGAACAACATGGCACTACAGCCCCGCCAACCGCATCATTCGAGCCTCCTGCTCCGCCTTGAGTTGCATGATCAAGGCAGACGCCGCCCCGGCGATCATCATCGTCACGGGATTCCAAGCCAACGGACAGAAGGAGCCGCCTACGGCGATGGCCACCCCCTGCATCTGGAACGTCCAGCCCAAATTGCTCACCGCCGGCCAGTCTTTGGCATTCTGTTGAACCCACCACCCCCCCATAATCATGACCGCAAGAAAGCCGACATGAAGTCCCATCCCAATCAACCCCATTTGCTTGCCCGCCATCAAGATCTCGCTGTGCACTTGGCCGGAAGCCATCGGGAAACGGTCAACATAACGGGATTCATCTGGATTCACCCCCACGCCCATGAGCGGATAGGTCTTGATGAGAGCCCAGGTATCCCGATTCTTGGCCTTCCGTTCGTCCGCGCTTTGTTCGTCCTGGTTCATCGGTTGGTCCGATTCAGGCCGGGCACCACCCAAAAACGATCGTACCGACTGGGGAATGGTTCGGAACCGCTGCTTGTTGCCTTCGCTTGTGTAAGGGTAGATGATCACCAGCGCCACCCCAACCGCTAGCAAGGTCTTGATATGATGACGCCCATATCGCGGCAAGAGAAACACCCCCATGGCAATCAGGGTGACCAGGCCGGTCCGGCTTCCTGTTTCAAATACGATCCACACTGCGGAGAGGGCACAGCCCAGAAAAGCCAGTTTCAACCATTTGCGGCTGGATTGCTGATAGGCATAGAGGTAGAGAGGCAGGAAAACACACATCATGTAGGCATAGCCATTCGGATCTGCGATCAAAGAAACGCCGGGGCTCAACAGCCGGTCGCCGGCATAGGTGGCCCCCACGCCGGAAAGCCTCAACCCGCCCTTAATCCACCAAAGCGTGGCAATCAGCGATGTCATTTGAACCGCCCAAACTCGCTCGACGGAGGTCGCCATGGCCTCCACCATGATCAGCAACAGGCTGTTCTTCACAATCATGTCGTACCAGGGGTTCCACGCCGGAGACCGTTGATAGACTCCGAATTGCTGAGACAACGTCGCAAAAAACAAAAGGGCCAGAGCCAGCTTGGTGGCCGGACCCAGTCTAACCAATACGCTCCGCCCTTCTAAACCGGAAAAGAAATGCAGCCCCGCGCCGATCAGAAAAGACAAATTGGCAATTCGCAACGGCCATAGAAAAGTGAACCGATTCTGCGGCTGCACAATCAAGATGCAGATGTACCACAAGATAAATCGAAACGCCCAGAGATTCATGGCTCACCGCTCCGGACGCTTCCCGCCCGCATGGACAATAGATCGAGAAGGATGTATTCCATGTCGGCCTCCATTCCCCTACTCCTGCTGAATGGAACTGCCCACATTCCCCGGCAACGCAAAACCGGGAATACGATGGAAATCAACAAGGCGGATCGGGGTATCGATGTCGCGCCGCTCCTTCTGGCCAGGCGCCTTGACCATAAAAGGGACATGACGCTTCCCTTCCGGATCATGATTCCAATCGTGGTTGTGACGCCCATGGTCCGACAGCATAACAACCCAAGAGGAATCCCACAATCCACGGCTCTTTACATCGGCGAGAAGGCGCCCAAAGAGGCCATCCGCATATTGCAGTTGCCGGCGATACGCCAAAGGGTCGCGGGAATCCCTGACCGGATTTCCATCGGCATTATAGACATAGGGGCTGTGGGGTATGTTCAGGTGGATAATCAACAGGTCTCCGGATGACAGACATTCCCGGATATAGGTCTCAGCGGCCTCTTGCAGTTCGGCCGTCATGACTCGCCAGTGCTTATCAAACACCAACCCATGAATTCCAAATTGTTTCAGCAAGGCGGAGACCGGGTCTTTAGAAATGCCGACATATCGGATCAGATGAAACAACGATCTGGATGTCAGCGAATACCGATTGTCTTTATAGACGGCGCCGGAGACGGGCAGAATCAACGCCTCCGACCAAGCGTCCGGCATGATCTTCTTGTAGGGCAGATAGAACCCCAGATAGACGGAGCGCCCGCCCGCATCTCTAAATCTATATGGCAGGGCCCGCTCGAAGTCGCGTGGACTACGGGGTGGTTCCGATGCCCGCCCGCGGATCTGCCATCTCACCGTCTCGTTGTGTAAAATCGGATACATCACTTCTTGCTGAAAAAACAGGCTCGGGAGCGATGTTCCGGTGTAGTATCCCCCGGATGTCGCACGATGAAACACCATCGCAGATGAAGAAAATTCCGCGAGATGGGTCAAGTCGTCATGAACGAGCCCGTCCGGGTTGAAGGCTTCTGCATATCCGACCGCATCGAGAATGATGACCACAAGAGCCGGGCTGTCGCCATTACTTCTCATGCCCAATTGCGCAGGATCACCGCGGATGTTTTCCCATTTCGGCGCAATGGCAAGACTGTACGGGATGATCAGCAAAATGGGCCACAGGACAAACATAACCTGCCAGCCCACGTGAGCCCCTTTCCTCCAGGAGCGGCAGCGGTATCCCGCACCCGTGAGCACCAGTCCCGCCCCCCATATGATGAGATAGTATAACTGGGGCGATAGCCAAGGCGCGAAGCGGACAAGGGTTTCCCGCGGCAACAGGTTGTTATTGAAGATAATCAGCACCCCAACGAAATAAAACCATGGCGACAGCCAGCGATCTGACTGCCATCGAGTCTTCCGCCCCACCTCGTGAAGAATAAACCCTAGCGTCAGCCCAACAACCGTGATCCACGACAGCACCAAAACGGTGTCGGTCCAGTCGAAAAACATATAGAGTCGATTGTCTGCCGAAAGGATCTGGCCGAGATATCCGCCGGCCACCAGGGTGGTGGCGACCCAGGCGATGGCCAGGCGACGGGGCAACGGAAGTCTATCAGGGGGCATGCCAGTGCCTCAGATCGTAAACGGCATAACGCGGGGTCTGAACCACAAGTGGACAATCGGCCAGCAAGCTGCGCAACCCCGGCTGCAGATCCAGTTCCCCCATCAGGCGGCAGATGACAAAATACTCCGGCTGGCGATCGGCATAAAACCGTTCATACCGTTCATGGGCATCCAACTCCAGGGTGTGCCAAACGAGTTCCCCGGACATTCCCGTGTCGTTGCCAAGGGCCTGCTCGGACACCATTTGGCCCGTCCAGGGCCAAGGCTTGCCATCAATCCACGCAAAGTACTTCAAGGCGGCGCTATAATCATAATCCAGGAGGATGGTGTTCGCACTATGGTTGGTTGCCTGACCGATGGCGTCGGCCATCCGGATGTATTCCGCGGAATGCCCCCGGCGCTTCGCATGTTGGATGTCCCGCAACCGGAAGACCACCCCGGATGCAACCATCGCCACCAGCAGTGTGCCCCACAGTCCCCATGCGCCGAACCGCTGGGTGCCGACCTGTTTGAACACGGCCGCGACCAGCGCCCCGATGCAAAGCGCCGCCATCGGAATCACGTGCATATGCCAGTAATCGTGACTGGGCGTGGTGTAAGAGCAGAGCAAAGATTGCAGAAGATATCCGCCCCCCCATCCGGCGAGCACCGCCCAAGCCAAGCGGGTTCGCACCCCAAAGACTCCCGCAACCGCCAGCAGGAGTCCGGGGACAGTCAGCACATCGATCACCCGCCCCAACCAGCCCCTCCAAAAGTAGAGGGTTCCCAGAAGATGAGGGCTCCAATAGGTCGAGAGTTGATAGCCCGGCTGATACAGTCCCCTCTGCACGGCCCAAAGATTGACCAAAAACGATGGCAAAACCGTCAGAATGGCAAAGATGACGGACCGGCCGATGATCTTGCGGTTCCATCCCGTCACGGCCAGAAGGCACAAGCCAAAGGTCGTCCCCATCAAGAACACAACCGGGCCCGGCTTGAATACCAGCCCCACCCCAGACAACAAGCCCGCAAAAACCAGATGCCGACCGGTCAAATGGTCGCAATACCGCAAGATGGCCCATGTGCTTGCCAGCAACCCCATGATCATCAAAGGATCCGCGTGGAGGGCTACGCTGGTGGTGATTCCAAAGGGTACAAACAAGAAGAATGCCAAGCCGGCCAGCGCCCCGGGGGCTCCAAGCAGACGCCGCAGGATCAGGAACAGAAACCATCCCCCAAGCACCCACCCCGAAGCCGTTATCAGGCGAAACGGCCAAAAAGATTCCCTGCCCTGCAACCGGAAGATGCGCGACGCCAGGTATTCCATGATGGGCGGCTCCGCGTGCCAGCGGCGCCCTCCTTGCAGCACCTCTTGTTTCCATTCGGGCACGCTGGGGAGCATATCGTAATAGAGCTGCCGGGCAATCATGGCGCTTGAATACTGGCGCATGGTCCAGAAATCCCGTGCCGGGGAATCGCTGTCCACCATCCGCAACCACCATGCGCCCATGCACAGGAGAACCGCCATCCACTGGAAGATCGATTTGGAGAATCCAGCCTGTGGGCATGGGGTCCCCCTGGCCGCAGGGTCCGAATCGAACGGCCGGCCATTCACCGTCGCGGGCTTGGGTGTGGGTTGTATTACTTGCATTAAGGCATGGAGTATGTCATCCGCGGGGTCATTGATCAAGGGCCTCCGTAGCCGGGCCTCCGGGCGGGCCTCCGGGCAGTGGGCAAGGGCTGCGCAGGCGGAGAGTGCGCCCATTGACACTTCCCCCGTGTTGATTTACGGTCCCGCCATGTCGACTGATTTCCTAGAAACGTCCCGGCCTGGCTCGTGCCGCTCCGGGCGGAACCTTGATTGAGGCTTGATCACCGTGGCCGTTGCTCTCATCAAAGTTGGCATGCCGATCTCCTACGACTACAAGTATCTCTACCATTCCCTGCCCCTCCTTTACGAGCATGCCGACCGGATCACCTTGGCGGTGGACAAGGACTACCGCACTTGGACGGGCATCCCGTTCACAATAGAAGACTCCTTCTGGAACTGGCTTAAACAAATCGACACCCACAAAAAGATCCGCATTTATCGCGATGATTTCTTTGTGCCCGATCTGTCGCCGATGGAGAATCAGACGCGGGAACGCAATCTTCTCGCCCAGTACATGGGGCCGGGAGGGTGGCACATTCAAGTCGATAGTGATGAATATTTCATTGATTTCGAGGCGTTTGTGCGCTTTCTCCACCGGCACTCCCGCCTGGTCATCCGCGGACACCCCAAAATGGATATCGGGGCATTCTTGATCCCGATGTATAAACAAATCCCCGGCGGCTATTTGTATGTCCCTGACACTTATGAGACCTTCATTCTTGCGACCAACAAGCCGGACTATGTGTTCGCCAGAAAATGTGGTTATCCGGTTCTCTATTCAAACACCCTGTTATTTCATCAAACCTGGGCCCGAACACCCCAGGAAGTGCTGCAAAAGGTAAGCAGTATCGGGGCCCGAACGGAATTCGATACCGCAAAATACTATCACCTGTGGCAATCGATTGATGCCCACAACTATCCGTCTATACGAAATTTCCACCCCCTGCTTCCCCACGTTTGGCCTCGGCTGGAAAAAGGGGATGGAGGAAATGTGGCCGATTTCATCTCCACATATTGCATGAATCATTGCCCGGTTGTACCCTTAAGGGTGTATTGGAGACGGCGCCTGGGACAAATGAAAAAATCTGTATTGCATAAACTACGCGTTCGTCATTCGAGCGCATAACCGGTCTAACCATCTCCTAACTCTAGCTATTTCGTTACGATCGCCCAGGTGGAGTCATGACCCGAATTCTGTTGGTAAATCCACATGAAACAGAGCAAGACGGATTTTCCAATCCGCCGCTGGGCCTGTTGTACATCGCGGGCACTCTTCTTCAGCATGGATTTGATGTCAGGGTGATCGATGGCTGCTTGGAGGGATTGCCGGGCATTCGAAAATCGATCGTCGAATTTCAACCCGAATACATTGGGATTACATGCCTCACACCGGGCCGGAAAAAGGCCTTAACGGTTGCTCGTGTCGCCAAAGAAATCATTCCGCACATCACGGTGGTACTGGGTGGGCCGCACCCCACGATCATGTGGAAGCAAATGCTGGAACACTATCCGGACATCGATTACATCGTTATCGGTGAAGGCGAAATCACATTCCTGGAGTTGGTTCAGAGCCAAACGGATCCTTCCCTGATTCCAGGCCTTGTGTTCCGCCGCCATGGTCAGATCGTCAAAACCCCACCCAGGAAATATGCTGAAGACTTGGATCAATTGCCCTTCCCCGCCTGGCACTTGATAGATCTGCATCGATATCCGGCCCGGGGTGAAGGCTATTTCCGAGGAATTGACTTGGCTCGTGAGCCGCGTATTTCAGTCATTTTTTCACGGGGGTGTACTGGACACTGCGACTTTTGTTCCACATGGTGGATCTGGAAGGGATGGAGACATCGATCCGCCGTGAATATGGTGGATGAACTCCAGCTCTTGAAGGAGCGGCACGGTATGCGGCATTTCTGCTTCGCCGACGATGCCATGACGGTTGATCGAACATCCATCATTGCCCTGTGCCATGAACTGATTGTCCGCAAACTCAACATCGCGTTCCGGCTGACAACCCGAACTGATTGCGTTGATAAAGAAATGCTGCACTTGCTTTCGAAAGCCGGTTGTTATCGGATATCCTTCGGAATTGAAACCGGCTCACCGGAACTCTTGAAGAAGATGAGCAAGGAAAACGATATTGCCACATCAGAACAAGCCATCGCCCTTTGCAAAGATGCCGGCATCAAAGTCACGGCCTTGATGATCATCGGCAATGTGGGCGAAAGCGAACACACGATCCGAGAAACCGTTGCGTTCTTGCGACGAACCAAACCCGATGAGTTGGCGTGTGTTGGGGGGCTTTGGGTATTGCCGGGCACCAAGTTGTATCAACAGTGCCGCCGCAAAGGCCTCATCGATGACGATTACTGGCTAGGTGATTCTCCCTATATGCTGTATTTGAACGAGTTCACACCTGAACAAATCGAAGTCATGAAGCTAAAGGTGTTCGGGTACCGCCGGATTCATCAGAAAATCCTGCTCCGGCTACGGCGAATGATACAGAAAATCCGTCTCGCCGCTCCGTAGATGGATGATGGAGCGGATCAGGTTTTCTTCATTGCAAGACAGAGAGTTTCGGACAGTTGGGGGCGCATTCGGCACAACCCCGTATGAATCCAAAGGAAGGGTTTCCACGGCCATGAACGTGGCCCGTAGTATAGATAGGCGTCATCGACATACGTTATTTCTGCAATCGCCAAGTTGTGGCGACTTGCCAGTTCCATCAGGACCTGCTGGGTGAACCAGCAGGTGTGCTCTGGATTCACTATAGTGCACCCCGTTTTTTAGACAGTCCGATAAGTTAGAATTCAGGGGGTGGAAACCGACCCTGAAAGGACGATGGACGATGAAGACGACGCGGCGGCGGTATGATGCGCATTTCAAGGCTCACG
>Ga0334882_1001150_pt1 | contig 33517 bp, 16 predicted proteins | sample GraSluR1_MG_5_FD_207226 | JGI IMG/M metagenome (GOLD analysis project Ga0334882, IMG submission 207226) | Sludge microbial communities from methane-producing bioreactor in Wageningen University, Netherlands - Granular Sludge_15_04-R1 | ecosystem: Engineered > Bioreactor > Anaerobic >... | reverse complement strand
CCGCATGGAAATAGCTTCCCATAAAAACGGCGATCTGGTAAGCCGGAAGTTCAGCATCCAGGGAACCACTTCGGATCAGAACGGCATCAGAAGCTTTCACTATTCCCTGGACGATGGGACCACATGGTCGGAAGCGGGCCTGAAGGGAAAATTATCCGAAGGGGAAGGGTCCTTTTCGGTGGATATCGACAGCCGCAGCCTTCCCGACGGGCCCCGGGTTCTTCGGTTCCGCAGTGAAGACCTCCGGGGCAACCGTTCCGACGGAGCCTTACTGATTCTTGTGGACAACACACCGCCGATCCTGGAAATCATTTATCCTCCTGAAGAGGTCCTGGAAAACGGCCGCTTCATGGTCCTGGGCCGGGCCCGGGACGACCTGGGAATCTCCAGCCTGAGCTGGGCCTACAAGAGCGGAGAGCTCCAGCCGATTCCTATGGAGCCGGGAAATCCCTACTGGTCCGCCCTGGTGGACTTTACCGGTCAGGACAAAATGGAGCTTCACTTTCGCCTGGAAGACACCACCGGGAACATCAGCACGGTGGTCCACAAACAGGCCCTGGATCTGGCAGGCGACCGGCCCACGGTACAGATTCTTCACCCCCGGGAGGGGGAACCCACGGATTTCAAACGGCTGCAGGGCTGGATTCTGGACGACGATGCCCCGAAAGCGCTGATCTACCGGATCGACAAGGGGGACGAGATCACCGTCGAAACCTCCCGGGCCTTCGACCTGCCCCTGGATACGGTTCCTCCGGGAAGCCATACCCTCACCTACCGGGCCGTGGATGTTAACGGCCTTGAAGGGACACCCCAAACCCTGGCCTTCTCTCTTCTCCCGGAACCGCCGGTCATAACGGTGGATGCGGTGGCCGGCCCCGCCGTAACCAGCCTTCCCTACAGTCCGGGAATCCGGTTCCGGAGCGATGAATACAGGGCCGTGGAAGGAACCGTCCGGTTTGAAAGCCTTTCGGGTACCGTTCGCCATTCCCTGCCGGGGGGCAGCGCCACGGAGATGAAGCTGTCAAAAACAGAAGAGCCAGGGCTGTTCCGATTCAACGTGGAACTGATCGAACCGGTCCCCTTCGGATACGTGCCGGTCCGAATCGAAGCCCAGGACGGCCTGGGCAGCCGGAGCGAGATCACGGCGTACCTCTGGATCGAAAACCTGACGAAGAATCTGGACCCCTTCGGGTTTTACCGGAGCCGGGAAGACCGGGTAGTCCTGGGAGAAAAGGAGGCGTACCAGATCCTTTTCCATGGTCACCCCCTGGAAACCCTGGAAATCTCCGAGGGGGGCGGGTTTCTCACCATTACCAACCGGAATGGCAGAATCAGCCTGACCCCCCGGGAATCAGGCCGACAGCGAGGCCTGGTTCTGACGGGCATAACCGACCGGGGAACCACTTTTTCCCTGAATCTGCCGGAGATTATCGTTGATTTCTCCGCCCCTGAAATCAGTCTGACCGAGAACTCCAACGGGTTTATTGCCGGCCGGACGGAGATCAAAGGTCTTGTCACCGACGATCTGGGGCCGGTGACCCTGTCCTGGGCTTTGGGAAACGGGGCGTATCAGCCCGTTTCGGCCCGCCGCACCGATGAAGGATGGAGTTTTTCCCTGACCGTCAATGCCGGGGACCTCCCCCCCCAGGGGGCTCTGGTAAAAATTCAGGCCCGGGATGAATCGGGAAAAACCGCCTACGCCTACAAAACTCTGGTACCCCGGGGCTCCACGGAAGCGCCTCCCAAGCCCTCTCTTGCCCCGTTTATCGGCATTGACAATACCGCCGTCCTCCCCGACGCCCTCTTGAAGGGCGAGGTATACCTGGGCGTCGCCCTCCAGGGGGTAGAAAGCATCACGGCCCTCACCTGCAGCGTGGACGGGGGATCACCCCAACCTTTGGCGGGCTTTCCGGTGGCGGAAACGACCCTGCGTGGCCTGGTAAAGGGGGCCCACACGGTAACCCTGGAGGCGCTCTACGGGGACGGGAAGAAACTCACCGGCAGCCAGAGGTTTACCCTGGCGGAAGAAATGGGACCGCCGGTGATCACCGGATTCACCGCCGGGGACGGCCTCGGTCCCGAAGAGATTCTGACCGTGGAAATTGCCGGAAGCGGCAAACTCCAGGAAAGCCTGTACAGGTTTGACGGCGGCGACCCCGTCACGGCTAAAGTCACCCAGGAGGGAAGCCTCAGCCGATTCACCATCCCCCTGAAGGGCCTCCGGTTCGGCCGCCACGACCTGGAGATCACCGCCTCCGACATTTACGGCCGGACCCGGACCACATCCACCTTCTTCCACCTCCTGGCATCCGGTGAAGGCCGATCCATGGACGACAAGGAAAAGATCTACCCCCTGACCGAGGAGCCTGGAGACTACAGGTATTTTTTCAACGGCCGCCCCCTGGAAGATACGGCATTTGATCCCCCCATACCCCCCTTCAGCCTGGACCTGAAAGGTTCGGTAATTACGGTTAAAACAGACGGCCCCGGGCAAACCTCCGGAGCGTCCCTGGCGGCAACCACCCTGGACGGAGAAACCTTCCGGCTTGAGTCCCTGAATCTTACCACCGATACCACTCCGCCGGTTCTGACCCTGGAAACCCCCTCAACCGGCTTCTATCCTTCCGGAATCCTGGAACTTACGGGAACCCTCACCGATGACCTGGCGCCGGTTTCCCTGGCCTATTCCCTGGGAGGCTCCGGCTTTGCGTCCATGGAACTTCCTGCCGAAGAGAGCCGGTTCAGCCACACCCTGGAGCTGCAGGGAACCCCCGACGGACCCCTGGAGCTTAAAGTAAGGGCCCGGGACGGTTCGGGCAACGAAGCATTGGTAACCCGGCTGCTGGTGAAAGACACCACGGCGCCCCGGGCCCGGCAGCTCCTTCCCCTTCCCACAGAAGAAGTGAACGGCAGCACCGCTCTTTTCCTAAAGGTGGAAGACCAGTGGAGCGAATCCATTGCAGGAATCTTCCTTCTGGGGGAAACGGCCACGGAAATATCAGCCCAGAGCGGTTTTATCAAGCTCTCTCCCGATTTCTCCCCCTACCCTGAACTGCCTGAGACCGTATCCCTGACCCTGAAAGACAGCGCCGGCAACGAAGGAGAAACCCTTCCCACAATCCGGTTCAATCCTCAGTCGGACAAGCCGGTGATCAGCATCCAGTACCCCGAAGAGAACGCCCTGTTCCAGAAGGATCCTCTCTTCAGCGGTACCGTCATCGACGACGACGGGGTCAAAGGGCTGCGTTACAGCGTAGACGACGGGGAACCGGTGGAAATCTCCGGCGGTTCCAGTTTCGAAATACGCCTCCCCTTCGCGTCCCTGGAAGATAATGAGCACACCCTTCGAATCGTTGCCACCGATATCTACGGCGTGGAAAGCGATCCCGTCACCCTGCCCTTCCGGATCTCCCGGGCCGTACCGGAGGCGGCCATGATCAGCCCCGCCCTGGGCACCACCAGCAGAAAAGATGTTCTCCTCTCCGGCAGCGCCTCCGATGCCAACGGCATCGAAGCGGTCTTTCTCTCCTTCGACAACGGCAACAGTTACCATAAAGCGGAGGGAGCGGAGGAATGGAGCTATCCCCTGGACAGCCGGATCCTGGTGGACGATACCTACATGATCCTCATCAAGGCCCGGGACAACTACGGGGTGGAAGCCATCTCGTCCAGCCTTCTCACCGTGGATAACACGGCACCCCGGATGGAAATATCCCTTCCCGCCGACGGCGGAGAGGTGGCGGAAATAATGCCCCTTCAACTGAGGATCAGGGACGACCTGGCGGTCAAACTGATCCGCTACCAGATAACCGGCCTGGACAGGCTTTCCGGGGAGGAAACGGATATCCTCATCGAAGGTGAGCTGGAGAATTCCGGGGTGATTTTGGAGGAACTGGACGTGGAGGGCCTACCCCGGGGACTCTACAACCTGTCCCTCTTTGCCTACGATGAGGCTGACAATGAGACCATCGTTTCCCGGAACTTCATGAAAAAGCCCTCCGACCGGAGCAGCAAAATCTCCCTTCTCTTTCCCCTGCCCGGGGCATCCCTCACCACAGCCTTCAGCCTCACCGGCCGGGTGGAGGGGGACTTCCTGCCCCCCCGGGTGGATCTTCTGGTAAACGGAAGGGTCTTTGACTCCCTGGAAACCAGCCCAGAGGGCTACTTCTCACGATCCTTCCGGCCGGGCGAACTGCCGGAGGGAGACCTTGTTCTGGGTGCGGTGATGAACAGCGAAAAAGAGGACCCCCTGGAAAGCCCCGCCGTACCGGTATCGTACCGGGCCGAAGGGCCCTGGATCCACTTTACCTCCCTGGCCACCGGCGACTACGTCAGTCAGCGGCCCTGGGTTCATGGAGAAGCCGGCTACTACGATTCCGGAATGGCGGCGTCCGGTGAAGAACCCGCCAAGCAGGAACGGCGGCGCCGGGAAATCCGCCGGCTTGAATACAGCCTGAACAACGGAAGATCCTTCACGGAGTTCAAGAAAGCCGAATCGTGGCGGTTCCGGCTGGAAACCCAGGAGATCAAGGATGGGCCCCTTGGCATCATGGTGAGGGCCACCTTCAATTCCGGGGAAACCGTGCTGGATCAGGTCTTCGTTTTTGCCGACGATACCATGCCTCAGGTTTCGGTGCTTACCCCCCAGGAAGGGCTGGCATTTAACCAGAACCTGGTGATCAACGGTACCGCCTTCGACATCAACGGGCTGCGGAACATCGAAGTGATGCTCAGGCCGGGCAGCAAAAACAGCTACCAGGTGCCCCAGTTCATCCAGGGTCTCTATATCGATACCCACTTTCTGGGAGCCACCTACTTCGAAGCCGGGGTGGGGCTCACCTTTTTTGATAATAACGTCAAGCTCCAGGTTCTGGGCGGTTTAGCTCCGGAAGGCCGATTCAACGGGGCTGTTTTCGGATTCAAGCTCCTGGCCAATGTAGCCTCCTTCCCCTACGGCTATTACTTCGGGCCCGACTGGGATTTTCTCTCCTCCAGCATCGCCGTGGGGGCTGCTTTCCAGTATTTCACCATGACCGAAAGTATCTCCAATCAGGAGGGGCTGGTTTTAGGGGCGGTGATACTGCAGCTGGAGCTGCTGAAGGTGGAGCTGAAGAGCCTCAAAATGTTCAACGCCTACAGCATTTACGCAGAGAACCAGGTCTGGTTCATCTCTTCGGATATCCAGGGAGGGCTGGCGTACCGGCTGGCCTTCGGTCTGCGGACAAATGTGTTTTAGGGTTTAAGGAAGGATAGGTACATGAAGAAACAACGAAAAACAATATCCGGTAAAATTCTGAGGGGGCTTTTTACAGCAGGCCTGATACTGCTTTTGGGCAATTGCGAGTTTTTCTCCCCCGGTCTGGGCGAATCGGTGGATATTGATCCCCCGGTTCTCCAGGTGGACAGTCACAGGAACGGTGATTACGTGGGCGGCATCGTCGCCCTTTACGGAAAGGCCACCGATGATATCGGAGTGGCTTCCCTTTCGATAGCCACCACAGAAGGGATCGAATTAACGACGGCCGCCCTCTCCGGCACGAACTGGACCGCCGCCATAGATACAGGCTCTTTCGCCGATGGTGATCATGAATTTGTCCTTACCGTCAAGGATGTCACGGAAAAGAAAACCAGCACAAAACTGCTCCTGACGGTGGATAATAACCCACCCACGGTTATGATAACCCGGCCGGAAGCCTACGGCCCTTCCAGGGAATTCAATAAAATTATCAGCATCAAGGGAGAAGCCGCCGATACCACCCGGGTGAAACAGGTCTCCCTCTCCATTTTTAATTCCGCCACTGGAATCCCCCTGGTGGAAAACCAGCCGGCCACAGGAACCTCCAGCTGGTACTTCCTCCTGGATTCCACCGATGCCCCCGACGGCCTTTACCATCTTGAAGTTTCCGCAGAGGACTATTCGGGAAACCGGAGCAGTTATTTCTACCATTTCGCCGACATCCTCGCCGCTGCCGTTGACCCCGCCAATCTGCCCAACATAGAAGAAATCAACGGGGCGGACTACCAGAACGAACCCCTCTCTTCCGGAGTATTAACCAGCCCCCTGACGAGTCTCCGTAAAACCGCCGCCCCGGGAAACAGGGTGGACGCCACCCTGAATCAGGACTCGGACCGGCCCCAGTTCACCTTCATCAGCCCCTCCCTGTCCCTCAACCCCGCCGACAACATCCTGGCCTCCCCCCAGCGGTTCAGCGGGTTCGCCGAGGACGACGACGGGATGGATTACTCATCCATTCGTATCGCCGTCTGGGAAGACGACCCCGATGATCCGGTAAACCCCCTGGTGGACCCCCCGGTGGCGGAGGTGAACTGGGTGGCCCCAGATATTTCCGGCAACCAGTGGACCTACTCGGTCAACCTTTCAGACGGGGATTATCTCCTGAAAATCCTGGGGAGCGACATCTATGGCGTGGCGGTCACCCCGGAGGATGCGCCGGTCACCGCCTTTCGGGTCAGCTCCTTTGCCCCGGTCCTCACCATCACCGCTCCCTCCCAGGGAAGTTATGTCGGCCGGGGCTCCCCCCTGGAGGTTGTTCTCAATGTCTCAGGAGCGGGATCAGGCAGCCTGGTACAACTCGATCCCGACGGCGACGATGACTGGAGTAACGCCCTGACCATGCCTGCCGCCGCGGGGGAAGGGAACTACGCCCTCACCGTTACCGAAGGGGTGAACTTTGCCGCCGTCGACGGGCCTCAAATCTTCAAATTCCGGGCCGGCACTACCGGAAACTTCGGCAACGCCACCCTGCAGTTGACGGGTGATATCACCGCCCCCACCATCCAGGCCACCTACCCTGCGGCGGGGGACAACACCAACGGCAGCTTTTCCCTCACCGGAAGCGCCAGTGATGAGAATCAGATTTCCCAGGTCTATCTCTGGATAGAACAAGATTCCGATGGAACCACGGCACCCCCGGCGGATATGACTACCTGGTACACCCCCGCCACGGCCAACGTCTACAACTGGGTCTACCATCTTGATACGGAAAACAGCACCCTCAACGGCGCCCCCTTCCATCTGTTTCCCGTCCAGGACGGCGGACACACCCTCCATTTCGCCGCCGTGGATGGAGCGGGAAACAGCAGCGGCGTACAGACCAGAAGTTTCATAGTTAACCAGGCTTCGGATATCCCCGTTTTCAGCCTCTCCAACGTAACCGAGGGAACAGGTTCACCCAATGGACTGGGAAAAGACGACAGCATCATCGGCCTGGCGGAAGACGATGATGCCATCGATGTTTCCACCATGATCATTAAAATTGACGTGGGAGCCGATGGGGGCGGCGCCTTTTTTTCCTTCGATCCGGCCAGCGATTTCCCCCCCTACGATTCGGGAGTTATAACCACCAATAATACCTCCCAGGAATGGATTCCCGTCAACAGGATTCCAGACAATGACAGCCGCATCGCCAGCTGGAGCCATAATCTCCAGGGCCTGGGACAGGGTCCCCATCGGTTTCAGGTTCGGGTACGGGATATCAACGGCGTGTGGGGGCTCATCGAACCCACCGATTTTATCATCGACTTCGGGCCGCCGGATGTATTTATTGCCGGCCCCGCCAACAACAGCATTCAAAACAGCAGCTTTACCATCAGCGGTACAGCCACAGACCCCAACGGCGTCGCCGATGTCGAGCTGTTTATCAATTCAGTCAGCCAGGGATCGGTGATGACTGGAACGCCGGGGGATCAGACCACCGACTGGGAATATGATTTCACCGTAGCCGCCAACGGCAGCAGCGACGGCGATTATGCCTACCAGATCCAGGCCACCGACACGGCGGGAGGCAGAACCAGCGTGGACAGGCAGGTTGTGGTAGACGCTTCGGCCCCCACGGTGATTATCGAAAATCCCCCTGCCCCTTCCCCCGATCCCGCCCGGGTTAACGGCGCGGCGGTGCTGGTACAGGGAACCGCCAATGACAACCGGTCCCTCAGAACGGTTAAGTATGCGGTGAGCCCGGCCGCGGATGAGCCCGACTATCCCGATGACTATCTTGACGTCAACGGGCTCTACAGCTGGAACTTCTCTTTTAACAGCCTTGATCTGGTTTCCACCACCACACCGGCAAACTACACCCTCCGCATCGTGGCGGAAGACACGGCAGGAAACCTCTCATTAACAAGCCAGAGAACCATAACCATCGATCAGGCCAGTGACAGACCCGTCATCAGCTTCAACGACATCGATAAAAATGAAACCGTGGCAGGCAACAATGTTCTGGTGGGCGCCACAACCCTGACGGGACTGGTTGAAGATGATGATCTCATAGACCCATCCCTCTTCGCCGGCGAGGTCATTGAAATCAACTTTGATTCAGACGCAGACGGCCTGGGGAACCTGATCTGGACCCCCGTCTCCCAGCCCCCATCGTCAACCGGGAAGATCCTGGTATGGCGCCACGATATTTCGACCCTTGACGAAGGAGTCCACTCGGTCAGAGTCAGGGTCAGGGACAACCAGTCCGACGGCACCGTGGGAGAGTCCAGTACCAGCCCCTTCTTTGAAAGCAACTTCAACTGGAACATCGTGGACGGCCCCGGTCAGGGCGGGATTCCCTTCATCCTCAACCTGGGCCCCCCCAGTATCGATGTCCAGACCCCCGCCAACTACACCTATCATAATTCTGATGTGCTCATCTCCGGCCAGGCGGTTGACGCCAACGGAGTCGCTTCGGTCAGGCTCAGTTTCAACAACGGGCAGGACTGGACCGGTGACCTGAAAACGAACGCCGGCACCACCGTGGACTGGCAGTACAACTACACGGTGGCAGCCAACGGCGATGATGACGGAACCGCAGCCTACATCATCAGGGCCACCGACGTCCCTGGCAGCTCGGGGGTTCAGAACGGACAGTTCACCGTTGACGCCACCGCGCCGGAATCCCTGGTGAACCAGCCGACCCCGCCGGCCAGCCAGGCCGGTGCCCTGGATGTGGTCAACGGCCTCCTTCGAATCACCGGCACCGCCTCGGATAACATCAGCCTCAGCAGGGTCTACTACCACATCGGGCTTACCGCCGCTGACGCCCCCGTCTTTGACCTGGAAACCGGCGGAGATTACACTCTCCTGGCGGGAAGATACTCCTGGAGCGACATCTACGCCACCCCCAATGTGACCGTAGATACCCCCCACACCCTCCGGGTCATCCCCGTGGATAATGCGGGAAATACCGGGGAGGTAAATGCGGTGGAGTTTCTGGTTAACCAGACCACTGACTTACCGGTTATCAGCCTGTCCTCCCTGGTGGAGGGGGGCAGTTTCAAACAGAATCTGCTGCCCCTGGCGAAGCAGATTTCCGGTACCGTCACCGACGACGATGCCGTTATGGCAGGAACCATCGAGTACCGCATCTACGATGCCTTGGGAACCACCCTGCTCTTCGACTGGGACCCGGTAAATTCCGCCCCCACATCCAATAAAACCCTGGCTCCCTGGAGCCACACCTTTGGGGCCCCCCTTACCGACGGCCAGTACCAGCTTCAGATCCGGGCGGCGGATATCCACGATGGAGGAACCTTTACCTCCGTCTACGGCTACGCGGAAACACCGAAAATCCGCTTCGCTGTGGATACGGCCAACCCGCAAACCAGCATCACCCCCCCCAATGGCAGCTTCATCAACGATGATTTTACCATTTCAGGGGTTGCCACAGACGATGGCGGCATTCAGAAGGTCGAGATAACCTTCGATACACCAACGCCCCTCACCGTAACGGTCTATGAAGACACCGATTTGACCGAAGCAGAAACATCCTGGTCATGGAACTGGACAACCGGAACGGGGGCCGATAATTTCCATGTTGACCGGGAGGCCCACTCCACCGACGGGGTGCTGAATTATACCGTCACCGTCACCGATGCCTATGACAAGCAGCAGACCTATGACAGGTACATCAACCTAGACACCAGACCTCCGGTGGTGAGCGGTTTTGTTCTGGTGAATAATGATCCCGGCTCCCCGGCGGAAGTCAACGGCTCCGTCCTCATCCAGGGGTCACCATCGGATAACGAAACCTTCGTGAAGACCGTTTATATCCGGACCGAAGAAGACTCGGTTGAGGTTAATCCGCCAGGCCTGGTGCCCGAGGATGAGGGCTGGACAAAACTTGCCAGCACCATCAGCATAAATCACCGCTTCAACTCCTTTGACCTGACCAATAACGCCGCCCATACCACCTTTGTGCTCATGGAAGACGCCGCGGGAAACCGGTCGGATATTAACGACCATAAAATCGGCTTTACCGTAAGGGATGCCAACAACTCCCCCCGCATCACCCTCAACACCGCCGACGGGGCCCTCCTGGCAGGCACCGATACCATCTCCGGTACCATCACCGATGATGACGGGATCAATGTTACCACCATCCAGATATCCATCGATGGGGGCACCTACGAGAACGTAACGACTAAATCTCCGACAAACAGTACTTCGGTCACCTTCAGCAATACCCTGGGATCCATGCCGACCAGAATAGCCCCCTATTCCATCCGGATACAGGCCGCCGATGTGGGAGAATCCTTCGCCGATACGGATCAGAATGTCAGCCCCGAAACGGCGGAATCCGGTGAAATCTTCGTCTATAGGGACGATGCGGCGCCCACGGTATCCATCACCAATCTGAATAACGGCAAGACCGATTCCCCGACCCTGACGGGAACCTACGTGAATAACAGGTTCACCATCACCGGTACCGCCACCGACGATGTTCAGGTCGGCGCCGTGAGGGCTAAACTGGCAGGGGAGGAGAATTTTACCGACCACCCCGTGGAAGATACCGATGAGGACAACGATGCCGATACCCCCTTTGATACCTGGCGATGGCACAGGGAAGGATTGAATCTGTCCGGTGATTCAGTGGGCCTCATCGTGGAAGTGGAAGATGTGAACGGAAAAACCACCTCCTACACCTACACCCTGCTGGTAGACAAATCTCTTCCGGGAGCAGGCTTCATCACCGACCCGGGAACCTACCACGGTTCCCTCCTCGTAAGCGGAACCGCCACGGACAACATCCTGGTATCCCGGGTCTATCTGGCCCACGGAACCGCTGTTCCCGGAGATCCCGTCAGCGATGATCCCGCGGATGATGGATACACCCTCCTGGGCGGAACCAACACCTATACCTGGAACTATCATCTTGATACCACCGGGATTCATAACCTGGGAACCGACCTTTCCTACTATGTGGCAGTGGTGGCCGTGGATGGAGGAGGAAACCTTTCTCCCAAAACAGTACTCGCCCTCACCATCAACCAGGCCTCTGACCGCCCCTCCCTGTCCTTCCTGAATGTGGATGAAGAAAACAGCGCAGGGGAGAACCTCCTTGAGAACAACGCCAAGGTTTTGGGAACCGCCGGCGATGATGACGGGATAGCCCTGATTCAGTTTGCCGTGGCAGAGGCCGAGGGGGCCCTTCCCTCCGACTACAGCAGCCCTGCCGCCTGGACCACCATATCCGCCGATGGAACCGGAGAAACGGCATTCAACAACTTGAAGTTCATGACCTGGGCCAATTTCGTGGGAGACCTGGACGAAGGGGTCCACTATATCCGGTTCAGAATCCAGGATACCGAGTACAGCGGTGCCGCGGATATTTTCAACGAGAACTACTCGGAGGTAATTCCTTTTACCATCGACTATTCCAACCCCACCCTGATCTTTAAGGCCGTGGAGGTCGACAACGCCTATTCCGGTGGTACCGTTTTGAAGGAATCCGGTTTTACCGGAATGCATCTCAATAACAGTTTTGACCTCAGGGTTGAAGCTGACGATGCCAATCACATCAGGGAAGTGAACTTCTACACCAATTCAGATACGGTCATCACCGAAGGGCCCTTCGACCTCGGCTCAAAGATCTGGGAAAGCCGATTCCTCATAGACAGGGATGGATCCGACGACGGAACCATGACGATTACCGTTGAAGCCATCGACTCGGTGGGGAAAATCACCACCAGGACACTGGAACTGGTGGTTGATACCGTTGAACCGGCGGTTCTCTGGGATCCCTTCGGCGAACTGGAATACCAGGCAGGGATTCCCACGTACTACGGCAATTCCGCTGAAGGGGGCAGCCTTAAGCTCACCGGTCAGGCCACCGATGCGGACAGCAGCATCAACCGGGTGGATATCTTTTTCGAAGACGGAACGCATTTCTTAAGTCCCCGCACCGGAGCGTCTGAAGCCGTCGGCGCCAACCAGGAACCGACCGATGCAGCCTATCTGATATCCATCGACAACCGGCTGGAAAAGGGCATTACCGACAGTTCCGCCAGCGGCAACGGAGATGACGACGGCTTCTTGGAATACTTTGTCTACAGCAGCGGAATCCTGGAGTGGTATACCTTCCTGAATAACACCTATCTGTTTCCCGAAGGGCCTTTGACGATCCACACCTGGGCCTATGACGAAGCGGGAAACAGGAACGACGGAATGAATGACCAGGTTGCCGCCCAGATATCAAACTACCCCCCCTCCATCGACAGCTTTGACATCAACTCGGTAAACTACAACCAGGCCCTGATAAAGACCAAGGCGGATAACAGTGTGGCCCTCACCATGAACGTTTCCGACAGCGGGGGCTCCGGCGGAATAGATACGGCTGCTTTCAAGATAACCGTAACGGGGCAGTATGAGCTGATCGGGGGCGGCCAGATCGGAGGAAAACTGACAGACTTGAATATCGTCTATGATCAGAGTCATTTTACCGGAGTCACCGCCTCCCGGGCCGATCTTGCCCTGGATACATCGGGCCTGGCCGACGGCTTCTGGTATCGCATCGAAGGAGAGATCCGGGATGCCGACAGTAATGTGGCCACCCGGGCCTGGTGGCTCTGGGAGTACGATGGAAACGCCGATACCCAGGCCCCCGTGGTAACCATCGATGACTTCAGCCAGGCGAATGTCACCTCCGGCGGCCACATCGAATCAGCCGGAGAAAGCCCCGATGCCGACGATGAAGCCGACCTCTCCGGAACGGTAAAGGTCACCGGTACGGTCTGGGACGACAACCCCGGGCCCACCGTATCGGTTCAGTACAAGATCGGTGCGGGAGTCTGGACCGATGTTTCCCCGGGAACCGTAACCCTGACATCGGTGGATGACGGCGACGATGTGAATGGAGTGGATTACCTCTGGTCGGTGATCTGGGATACCGCCACCATCGCCCCCGTAGCCGCCGAAGATGTCCTAATCAGGGCGGTGGCCGTGGGCGGACCCAGTGCCGTCTCCCCGGAGAAAACCGTGGATATCGTCCCCTACATCACCGACATCACCACAGGTCTCGAGGTGGGTCTTCAGGCTTCCCTCAAGCGCTCAGCCCTGGGCCGGTACACCGTGGCATCGGGGGCTGAAATCACCATTCACGGCTACAATCTCTCCGCCGGCCTCACCATAGGAGCCTCCTCGCCGGCCAGTACGGGAGACACCTCTTACCGGACCCTTACCCTGGGTAACAGCAATTTCGGCGAGGTATCGGTTACGACCAACGAAGTCACCAGCCGCAACAACACCAACACCAACGGCCTTATCCAGAACCGGGAACCGGCGCCCTACTATCCCGACCGGAACGATGACCGTTATCTGGGGCTCTGGGAACTGAGGAACACCGGGTATACCGGAAACGACGCCACCATGAGGCCGAGAATCGACGGCATCACCAAGAACCAGGACGGCATGGACTGGATGTACACCCAGACCTCGGACACCCTCTACCTGAGCGGTTCCAAGATGACCACCTCATTCACCTTGAGCGGCGGCGATTTCGGGTACAACAGCGAAGGAACCCGGCTCTGGTCCTTCCTCCACAACGCCAAGTGGTGGGTCACCGAAGCCAACATGACCAACGAACAGTACTTCGGGTCGGTTCAGTGGTCCATGCAGAACGGATACACCTACACCCCCGAGAGGGATGAGGCGTTTAACTGGAATATCGCCGCCCAGACCGCCCGGCTGGGGCTGGGGAACATGGTCTATCAGGCGGGTACCCCGGGGCAGATCGACCGGTATGAGAGCCTCCAGATGAAACTGACCGGTGATGACGGGATAACCGCCAACCTGGTGACTTACTTCGACAAGAACATCCTGGAAAAGGGACTCACCCTGGTCAGCTTCAACACCGGCACCGATGTGGCCGACACCAACTACAACCTGGGAGGCGGCTGGTACTCCACCATTGAGAGGGTCAATCCCTACGATACAGCCTACGATGCCCGGGGTAATGAAGGAAAACTGGCGACGGGGATAAGAAATCCCGAATACGCCGGAACCGCCACCCTGGCGCGGCACAACATCATCCCCGGAGATGACGCCTCATCGGTCTATATGCTGGCGGTGGATGCCGCGGGAGCCGCCTACATCGCCTGGTACGACCCCCACACGGGTGGTACCGACGGGTTCAACGGGGCGGGGATAAAATTCATGTACAACACCAGTCCCGTTGCGACCCCCCTGGCCTGGAGCGACCCGGTGACGGTGGTAAGCAACCCCGGCAACACCCCCTACAGTCACATTGCCCTGGAAGTCGATCCCGACGGGGGGATCCACCTGGCCTACCATGACAACTACTCGGGATACCTGTACTACGTATTCGGGGCTTCCAGGGAAGCCATGGGAAGCAGCATGAACAACGTCCTGGTGGACGCCCTCTACAGTTCAGGCCAGTACAACTCCCTGGTGATCAAAGATTTCGATACCGAAGCGGGGACGGATTACCGTCCCGTGATTACCACCTTCTCCCGGGCCTTCACCGAAAGCCTCTACTCCCTGCGAATCGTCTACCCCGTCACTTCCCCTGCCACTGTGGGGAACGGCGCCGTCCTGGCCACGGGAAACTTCACGGGGGCCTGGGAAAGCATTGCCGTCCCCGCCGCCACGGCGCCCCGGACCGCCAGAACCTTCACAGAGACTTCCGGAACCAGCCGGGGACAGGGAAACCCCCTGGTGGGATATAACGGAACCTGGATGGAGGAAGCCCGGTACCTGTCCCTGCCCTAGGGAGAGCGGTCGGAGTCGTCTGTACATCCGCTGGGGAGTTTCTCCTCAGCGGATGTATCTTAACAGCTCCTCCAGATCATCCCTTCCGGCGGTCTGGGTCAGGGAGGGGATCTCCCTCAACGCCTGCCTTGAGTCTTCAGGTTTCAGAAGAACCCCTGCCTTCTCCAGGAAAACCTCCCTGACCTCGGGGCTCCGCAGATGGGTGATCAAAGCTTCCGCCGCCTTTATCACCGCTTTATCCTTTTCCCGGGAACTCTGAAAAGCCAGATAAAAGCCGGAACCGATATACCAGCCCTGCTCCGTGCTGCCGGGGAAAGGAAGGGATCCCACCCGGGGCCTGTTGGCGGGAAGGAGAACGGAGTAAAGGGAAGAATTGGAAAGGACAAACAAGGAATCGCCTCGGAACATCCGAAGAATCGATTCTGCTTCGTTGATGTCCCGGTAATTTTCGTTCACCCCGCCGCTTTCAACGAGGCTATCAAACCGCACGATCCCCCTGGCCCAGGAGTCGGCGGAATAATCCCCGGGTACAGCCCCTTTTTTGGCTTCAACCTCAAGATGCTGAACCCAGGTGAGCCAGGGAAGGTAAAACCGGGCGCCCACCGAAAAAAGGGCCTGTCCGGGAGCCAGTTTCGGCTGTAAAGTTTCAACAAGATGGTCGAAGCCAGCCAGACCGGCGGCGGTCAAATCGGCCTCCGACAGCCCCAGCCCCTCCAGGACCTCCCGGTTGTAACAAAGACGCCATTCCTGCCCTGTCCAGGATCCCGGGGAGATCACCAGACCGGCATCTTCCAGGTCCGAGGCTGTCAGGGAAGATACCAGGATGCGATGAGGATCAGAAAGCAGCTCCGGGCTCCCGTCTTCCCTCTGCCGTTTTAAATCCTGATATGGCAGAATCGTATAAGTAAGATTGACCCCCGGGTATGCGTCCGAATAGTCTTCCAAAACCGCCTCCAGGGTTTCCCGGGCGGGGGACGCGTAGAAGTGAAAGAAGGCGTGAACATCCCCTGAAGGAGTGACGGGTCGCCCTAATACATAGGCGGTGAAACCCAGGAGAACAGCGACGACCGGAAGAATCACCATCAACAGTTTTTTGTGCTTCATCTTGCCCCCTAGTGTACCGCCTTTTATGGGAATAACACAAGGAATCATTTGAGGAGAAAATCATCCGGTCCAGGGCGTACCACCCCAAAAAACCCCCCGCAGCAGCTGCGGGGGGTCGGTCAAACAGAAATCAAGATCCCTGGTTTACCGTTTCCTGATGGAATAAAACGCATCCCGGCCGGGGTAGGAAGAAATTCCCTCCAGCAGGTCTTCGATCCTCATGAGCTGGTTGTACTTGGCCAGCCGGTCGGACCGGGAGAGGGAGCCGGTTTTGATCTGCCCCGTTCCCAGGGCCACCACCAGGTCGGCGATGAAGGCGTCCTCGGTCTCGCCGGACCGGTGGGACACCACGGCGGTGTAACCGGCCCGCTTGGCCATCTCCACCGCTTCGAAGGTTTCGGTGAGGGTTCCGATCTGGTTCACCTTGACCAGGATCGAGTTGGCTATGCCTTTATCGATGCCCATTTTGAGCCGTTTGGTGTTGGTGACGAACAGGTCGTCCCCCACCAGCTGAATCTTGTCGCCCAGCTGATCGGTCATGTACTTCCAGCCGTCCCAGTCGTCTTCGTCCAGGCCGTCTTCGATGGAAATGATGGGGTACTTTTTCACCCAGGAGGCCCAGTAATCGGCCATTTCGGTGGAGGTCAGTTCATCCCCGGTGGACCAGGCCAGTTTGTACTTCTTGGTTTTCTTGTCGTAAAGTTCGGAGGCGGCGGGGTCCAGGGCGATCATCACATCTTCGCCGGGTTTATAACCCGCCTTCTCGATGGCCTGAAGGATAACCTCACACGCCTCTTCGTTGGATTTCAGGTTGGGGGCAAAACCACCCTCGTCACCCACGGCGGTGGAGTAACCCTTGTCCTTGAGGATGGATTTGAGATTGTGAAAAACCTCGGCGATGACCCGGACGGCTTCCCGGATCGATTGAGCCCCCACGGGCATGACCATGAACTCCTGAAAGTCCACGGAGTTGTCGGCATGGGAACCGCCGTTGATGATGTTCGCCATGGGCACCGGCAGGGTGGCGGCGTGGTAGGGACCTAAATATTTGTAGAGGGGCAGGGTGAGGTACTCGGCGGCGGCCCGGGCCACGGCCATGGAAACACCCAGGATGGCATTGGCTCCCAGCTTCGACTTGTTTTCCGTTCCGTCCAGTTCCAGCATGGTCCGGTCGATGTCCACCTGTTCCAGGGCATCCAGTCCCACCAGCTCGGCGGCGATGATGTTGTTGACGTTCTCAACAGCCTTCAGAACCCCCTTGCCCAGGTAGCGGCTCTTGTCTCCGTCCCGAAGCTCCACCGCTTCGTGTACACCGGTGGAAGCCCCGGAGGGTACGGCGGCACGGCCCAAAGATCCGTCTTCCAGGATCACATCCACCTCGACAGTGGGATTGCCGCGGGAATCCAGAATCTCCCTTGCCTCAATGTATTCTATTACACTCATTTTCTACTCCTCAAGTTTCTTTCGGTTACCCTTTAAATATGAAAATACCAGGGAGATATGTCAAGCACTCCCCTCCCATGGGGGTCTGAATCTTCTGTTTAGATCCCCGAAGAAACATTTTTTTCCCTTTTTTACCCAGCCCTTCTCCATAAATCGGTATAATGACAGGAAGTAAGAAGTAATCCCCATTTTTAAACGTAGACAAACAGCACACAAGGAGACCGGATATGTCAAACAGCGGCAGCGAAAAGTATGCCCAAAAACACGATGGTACTGCGATACCCCATGCAGATGCGGCCCGGATAGCCAGGGAAAGAGCCGCCGATGGAACCCTGTCCTGCGCCAAAGCGTTTGAAATTGCCGGGGAATGCGGCATCACTCCCCAGGAAATGGGGAAAACCCTGGATCTCGCCGAACTGCGCCTGACTCACTGCCAGTGCGGCCTCTTCGGATTTCCCCCGCCGGACAAGAAAAGAATAAAGACCCTGGACCCCATGCCTCCGGGTCTGGAAGAGGAGATCCGGGCCGCCGAAGAAGACGGCACAGTTCCCTGCGTGGATGTCTGGCGGATCGCCAAAAAACTGGATATCCCCCGGCTCACCGCCGCCTGCGGCTGCGAGACCCTGAAGATCTCCATCCGGCCCTGTCAGCTGGGCAGCTTCTAGTAGTCCGCCAGGCTGTAGGCAAAATCTTTAAAAATTCCCCGGTCGAATTTCCCGGCATCCACGTCCTTTTTAATCAGTTCCAGGGCGTGGATCGGGTTCATGGCGGTCCGGTAGGGGCGGTTGTCGTTGGTCACCGCCTCGTAGCAGTCGATGATGCTGAGGATGCGGCCGCATTCCGAAATACCGGAAATACCACCGGGATAACCGGAACCGTCAAGCTTTTCGTGATGCTCCAGACAACCCTGCCGGGCGGCTTTTATCTCCGGTTCCGTGTACTCATCCAGAATACCGGCGCCGATGGAGGTGTGGGTCTTCATGGTTTCGAATTCCGCTTCCTCCAGGGGCCGGGGGGCGGTAAGGATGGAGTCGGGAATGTCGATCTTGCCCACATCGTGAAGCAGGGCCGCCAGGCCGTACCGCCGGGTGGTCTCTTCGTTCTTTCCGGAATAAAAGCAGTAACCCACCATCAACGCCATCACGTTTACTGAATGAACCGCCGTGGTATAATCTTTGAAGGATATCTTCACCAGGCTTTTGATGACGTCTTTCTTGCTGGAAAAACCGTCCAGCACCGCCTGAACCGTGTCCCCCACCGCCTTGAGTCCGCCGGACCGGGGTTCCGCCAGGGTATCCCCCACGATGGAAAGAAGGGATGTTTTGATTTCCGCCAGATCCTTGGACCGGATGTCGTTGGCCAGCTGCTTGTTGAATCCCTTCTGAGCCGCCTGAAGGCAGGCAATACGGTCGTCCTGCTTGACGTAGAGATCCCCCAGGTAAGGTTTGGAACTGAGGCTCTCATCGGTGAAGGGCATCCCCGGAGGCTTGTAGAGAAGGATGTTTCCCGAATGGGCCTTATAGTAGAGCTCAATATCGGTATAATATTTCAAATGGGATTTCCTCACGGGAATCCACTTCGAAGGGGTCATTGAATCTCCTGCCGTAACTAATTCGAGTATGGGTGCTCCGAAACTATACTGAATTTACCCTGAAAAATCAATCCTGAAGAAGCTGCCCCGGCCCACCTTGCTTCGCACCGAAACGTTTCCGCCGTGAACGAGAGCGATGTGCTTCACGATGGACAGGCCCAGACCTGTGCCCCCAACCTGGCGGCTCCGGGCCTTGTCGACGGTGTAAAACCGTTCAAAGATCCGTTCCAGATCGGCTTCGGGAATTCCCGGCCCCTGATCTTCCACGGTAACCACGACTCCGCCTGTCTTTTCATGAGGCAGGGCGGTGATGACCACTTCGGTGCCCTCACCGCTGTATTTGATGGCGTTGTCCACCAGATTAAGAACCGCCTGTTCCGCCAGCAGGGGGTGCACGGTCAGGGTGAGCTCCAGGGGACACTCCACCTTCAGGGTGATGCCCTTGAGGTCCGCCCGGGGCGAGCAGACCAGCTGAACACTGGAAAGAAGATCCCGGGCCAGCACGGGTTCCTTGACGATTTCGGTTTTCCCGGTTTTCTCAATCTCCGAAAGGGTTAAAAGGTCATCGATGATGGCGCTCAGGCGGTTGGTGTGTTTGGCGATAATTTCCAGAAAGGTCCGGGACTGGGGCCCGTCGAGGGAACCCGCCGACAGAAGAGTTTCCACGTAACCTTTGATGTTGGTTACCGGAGTTTTCAGCTCGTGGGAGACACTGGCCACAAATTCTTTTCTCAGTATTTCCAGTTTTTTCCGCTGACTGATATCGTGAAAAACCAGCAGCAGCCCCCCCCCGCCCTGTTCTCCCTCGGTCAACGGGGTACCATGGACTTCGAAGGTACGGCCCCCCGTCTCTTCGATGGTGATTTCTTTGTCCCCCTCGCGGGCTTCCGACAAGATTCTTTCGGCAAAGCTGTGCATCTCGGAGTTTCGGAATATTTCAAGAAGATTCCGGCCCCGGCTCTCACCGTCGGGATGATGAAACAGCTTCTCGGCGGCGCTGTTGAGCTTGATGATGTGGATCTGACGATCCGTAAAGACCACCGGCTCATCCATGTTGTCCAGGATGGTCTGAAGCTCCCTTTTCTGGTCCCGGATGGTGGCCAGCCGTGTTCTCAGCTGCCCGCCCATGGTCCGCAGGGCTTCGGCGGTGTCCCTCAGCTCTTCCGGGCCCTCCCGTGTCAGAGGATAGTTGAAATCCTCCCGGGCGTAGTGAATGGCCGCGCCTTTCAGATTCCTTATGGTTTCACTTAAGCGGCGTGCCGTAACCCAGCTGACCCCCACGGCGGCTCCCAGGATGACAAACCCCGCCAGGGCCGCCCTGAAATAGAGGGAAGCCATGCGGTCCTTGATGGTATCACCGGGAAAGGAAGCCCGGACCACACCTAGAATTTCATCGTTGTTTTTCACAGCCCGGGCGGTGTACATCATGGTTCGATTCACCGTGGCGCTGTACCGCAGGGAGTAGCCGCTCCGTCCCCTGAGGGCAGCCAGAACCTCCGGACGACCGGCGTGGTTTCCCATGACGGCGGGATCTTCTACCGAGTCGGCCACTACGGTGCCGTCGGGAAGAATCAGGGTAATTCGTATCTCGGTGTTCCTGGCCAAGTGGTCGCTGAAAAACCGGGCTTCCCGGGTTGTCGATGGAAATCCCTGGACCGCCAGGATATTGTGGACAAAAAGAGTCACCGCCTCCAGATCGGCCCGGCGTTCCCGGTAGTAAAAGGAACGGGTGCTCTGGATAAACAGACCGGTGATCACCCCCAGGGCCATAACCAGAAGGACAAGCTGAAACGCAAAGAGCTGGAAGAGAATGGTTTTCCTCTTCACCTACTCCCCCTTGAACCGGTACCCCACCCCGCGGATGGTTTCGATGTACTGGCCCGTATCCCCCAGTTTCTTTCGTATTCCCAGAATCTGCACATCCACAGAACGCTCGGTGACGGGGTAATTCTGCCCCTTCACGGCATCGATAATCTGATTCCGGGAAAAAACCCAGCCGGGATGGCCTGCCAGATGATAGAGGATGGCGAATTCCGTGGCGGAGAGAACCACTTCTTCACCCTGTAATCTTACCTCGTGCCGGGCCTTGTCAATCTCCAGTCCGCGGTGGGATATGATTGAAGGGGTCTCTCCGGAACTCTCGTTCCGGGCCCTGAGAACGTTCCGGATCCGGGCCTCTAAAACCTTGGGGCTGAAAGGTTTGGTGACGTAATCGTTGGCCCCCGCCTCCAGACCGTGGACGATATCCTCATCCCCGGATTTTGCGGTGAGCATGATGATGGGGATGGTCTGGGTTTTGGGATCCTGCCGCAGCCGGCGGCATACCTCCATGCCGTCAAAATCGGGCAGCATCAGATCCAGTAAAATCAGATCCGGCAGATGCTCCCGGGCCTTCACCACCCCCTGGGAGCCGGTACCGGCCTTGTGAACCTTGTATCCCGCATTTTCCAGGTTGTAGGCCAGAAGATTCAGGATATCCTGTTCATCCTCCACTACCAAAAGAGATTCACCCGCCATTTATTATCTCCTCTAAAAAACACGGCGTTCGTCACGAGCCATGGAGGGCAAGAATGAGGAGAAGAAGAGCCCGCTTTTCTTCTCCAGAATGATAAAATACACAGAGGTATTTTATCATTCCTCCTCTCCCCACAGTGTAACAGAATTCGGGTTGACAGTTCAAAGTTCCACGTGTTTTCCCGACTGACAGTAGACGATCCATTCGCAGATATTCACCACATGGTCGCCCATTCGTTCCAGGTACCGGGCCAGGAAGAGAAGCTCCGTGGATTGCTTGACATCTGTGGGATTCTCCCGCATATGAGGCAGAAGCACTTCAAAAATTTCCGAGTAAAGATCATCCATTTTCCGGTCCAGAGAGGCGGTCTCAATGGCCGCATCGGTATCCTCATCGAGGAAGGCCTTGATGGCTCTCTGAAGCATCTCCACGGCAATCTCACCCATGGCTGGTATCACCGTCAAGGGTTTGAGATACTCCTCTCCCTGCAGATGGAGGGTTCCTTCGGCTATATGCACCGCATAATCTCCCGCCCGCTCCAGATCGGTCACGATCCTCACCGCCCCGATAAGATGGCGCAGATCCCCCGCCACGGGCTGTTCCGTAGCCAGCAGGGTGGTAACCCGGTCAAAGAGGGCCATCTCTTTGGCGTTCACCGCCTCATCCCGGTCGATCACCAGCTGAGCCTTTCGGGTATCCTGGTTTTTCAGGGATGTTACCGCATCCCTCAGGGCTTCTTCCACCATGACGCCCATTTTTAAAATTTCGTCGTTCACCGCCGTCAAAGCGTCGGAAAAATGTTTTCGAGTCATGTTTTTCTCCTGAAGGTAAACTACCGCCTCTTTGTGACGGATGTGTTATCTCTTTGTTAAAATTTGGTTAAACTCTTTACTGGAAAAATCGTTTATTTTATATCCACCGCCCAAACAGCATTGTTGGGTTTGACTAAGCCCCCCGATCCGGTGATAATTCCGTTACATGAAGAAATACATTTTTGTCACGGGCGGTGTCTGCTCGAGCCTCGGTAAAGGGCTGGCGGCGGCATCTATCGGGGCCCTCCTTGAAGGGCACGGTGTTAAGGTGTGCATGGTCAAAATCGACCCTTATCTGAATGTGGATGCGGGGACCATGAGTCCCTATCAACATGGGGAGGTTTACGTCACCGACGACGGCGCCGAGACCGACCTGGACCTGGGCAACTACTTCAGGTTTACCAGTTCGCCGGTGGGACGGAGAAATACCATCACCACCGGACAGATCTACCAGGAGGTGATTCAGCGGGAGAGGGAGGGAAAGTATCTGGGCCGGACGGTACAGATGATTCCCCACATCACCGATGAAATCAAACGGCGCATCGTCCACGCCGCCGATGAAAATGAGGCGGAGGTTACCATTATCGAGGTGGGCGGCACTGTGGGGGATATTGAATCGGTTCCTTTCCTCGAAGCGGCCCGGCAGTTTCTTCATGATATCGGTGAAGATCACGTTCTTTTCGTCCACCTCACCCTGGTGCCCCTGGTGGCGGGAGAGGAACTGAAAACCAAACCCACCCAGCACTCGGTAAAAGAGCTGCGGGAGATAGGCATTCAGCCCGATATTCTGCTTTGCCGGGCCTCCACCGAACTGGACGAGGACATGAAGAAAAAGATTGCCCTCTTCACCAACGTAAATCGCAACTCCATCATCTCCGCCTACGATGTGGATACCACCATCTACGAAATCCCCCTGATCTACCTGAAACAGGGGCTTCATGAGATCATCTTTCAGAAACTGGCTCTTACTCCGGGGAAAGCCAATATCGCCAACTGGGAAAAAATGGTTAACACCTTCCTCACCTCCAAAACCAGTGCGCGCATCGCCATGGTGGGGAAATACATAAACCTCTCCGACTCCTACAAATCGGTGAACGAAGCTCTCTTTCACGCCGGCATTGCCAATAAATGCCGGGTCGAGATAGTCCGGGTGGATGCGGAAGAGCTGGAGAAAGAAGAAGACCTGTCGGAGGTCTTCCGGGACATCGACGGCATCCTGATTCCCGGAGGGTTCGGTAAACGGGGCATCGAAGGGATGATTCGCACCGCCGAATACGCCAGGATCAACGGCGTTCCCCTCCTGGGAATCTGTCTGGGCATGCAGATCATGGTGATCGAATACGCCCGGAACGTGGCGGAACTGGAAGGCGCCAACAGCACCGAATTCCACCCCGAATCACCCGCCCCCGTGGTGAGCCTCCTGGAAGAACAGGAAGATGTGAAAGACTTCGGCGGGACCATGCGGCTGGGCAGAAGTGAAACCCACCTGAAGGACGGCACCCTGATCAGGGAGAGCTACGGCAAACCCCTGATCCATGAAAGGCATCGGCACCGCTACGAGGTCTCGGTGAGATACCGGGACATTCTGGAGGAGGCAGGCCTGATTATTTCCGCGGTGACTCCCGGCAACGGTCTGGTGGAGTCGGTCCAGTGGCCGGACCACCGCTGGAGCACGGGAGTCCAGTTTCACCCCGAGTTCACCAGCCGGCCCCTGAAGCCCCATCCTCTCTTTTCCAGCTTCATCAAGGCCAGCCTGGAAAAATAAAGCCCCAGGAAGACGCAGAGGAAGACCTTCCGGGCGATTTTCCCTGAGCCCGGATGGTTATCCTCGGAAGTCTTCGTCCGTTCATGAGCACCGTTTCACCAAAAGGGAACCCACTCCTGGCCGGGGCGGCCAGGGTTCTTGCCAAATAGCCCGACGATCCTGAGAATTATCGACCCCCCCCCAGGGGATCGATAATATCCTTTGTCAAAAGCCGCCCCGACCGGCTGTTGAGGACCCTTTTGGTGAGCCCGTTCCAGGGGCGGACGAAGACGCAGAGGAGGACCGTCCGGGCGATTTTCCCTGAGCCCGGATGGTTATCCTCGGAAGTCTTCGTCCGTTCATGGGCACCGTTTCACCAAAAGGGCCCTCAACAGAAAAAGAAGGAATGCTTGCAATCCCCTGAGGGCCGTGATAGGATTTCCCCAGATGAAAAATACCCTGCTGGCTCCTCTTTTTTTCCTTTTCTTCTGCCTCATATTTCTCTTTTTAGTCTGCTTTTTCATCGGCATGGAGACAGCGGCAGCAGCGGGGCAGGCGGGGGCGGGAATTTCCGTTTCCTGCCTGGTCCGGCAGATGGTGATCGGTCTGCCCTCTTACACCCCTCTGATTGTCTCCCTGGGGCTGTTCCTCACCATAGTGCGCCTTCGAAAACGGGGGGGCATCCGGGTTCTTACCTTCCTTTTTCTTGGTCTATTCGTTTTCCTGGTCCTTTTAGGAGGCACCCGCCTTATCCCCAGAATCAACGGCGACAGCTGCCTGGACGAGACCCAGACCATCCTCTGGCGCTCCGAAGGAATTCAGAGGGTACCTCTGCAGGAAGGCCTGATCCCCATCCTGGCCGGAGGGGATGACGGCAGGGATCTTGAAGAGGTGCTCATTCCCCTGACCGATCCTGAATTCCGGCTTCGCTATTTCCCCTCCGGAACCACATCTCCCACTGCTCTGGTTCTTTCCAACGGCAGAGACGGGAGAGAAATTACCCTTTCTTTCGCCAAGGGCTACGCCTTCGGCAATCCCGAGAGAGAACAGCCGTTTTTAACCGACTTCAGAGATCTGGGAGACGGCCTCGTATCACTCACGGGAGGCCTGGGGCTGCTGACGGCGCTGGGTCTGTTGTCATTTTATCTTGTGAGTTGCTGGGGCTTTATCAGAATCAGCCGCTGGAACCTGTTTAACCTTTTTTCAGTATTTCTGCTTTTAAGGCTCTCCGGATCCATCTACAAGGTTTTTTCCAGCGATCTGGCGGAAGAAGCTCTGGACCTCCTGCCCCTGGATCTTCCTCTTTCCCTCCTTCCATTTCTGGCGTTAGGGGCATCGGGAGTGATTCTGCTTCTGGTGGATCTTCTTTTCATCCCCTATAACCGCCGAATCCGGGAGGAAGAGGATGCCTAAGATGCCCCTGAAAGTATTGATTATCACCGCAGTCCTGTTCCTTCTCGGATATCTCTCTTTTCTGGGATATTCGATCTTCACCTTCGCTCCCGAGAGGGTGGATTTCTTCTTCCGCCGGGGATGGGTAGGGGACAACGCTCTGCTTCTTTTCTGCCGGAATTTTTTGACCCTCCACACCACGGGAGTACTTCTGGCGTTCTCACTTTTTTTCAAGACCTCCCGGTCCGGGGATGGTCCAGAACCATTCTACAAGATGGTCAGGCTGTCGCTGGTGCTGTTTCTTTTTATGGCGGGGACGGGCTTTACCCTCCAGGAACTGGCCGCCCCGGGAGCGGAAGCACGCCAAATAGACCGGGCACAAAAGACGACCCTGGCCCGGCAGTACCAGGCGGATGCAACGGAACTCGAAAGACAGGGCCGCTACGCCCAGGCCCTGGATGCCCTGCGAAAAACCATCGCCCTGATTCCCGGGGAGCAGCGAAATTTGAAGGACCGGATGGACACCCTGTCCAACCGTATCTCCGACATCCCGGAGGACCAGGGAGGAGACGAGCCCTTTCTATCGCTCCAGGGCCTCTCCGCCCGGCAGCTTCTTCTCCAGGCCCAGGTATTTGAAGATGAGGGAGACCTGTTCTCCGCCTACTACTACAGCGATCTCAGCTTCCGGGTAGACCCCGCCCTGGGAGAGGCGAGAGCCATGGCTTCCCGAATCTGGGATAAGCTGGGCCGGCTCGTTCCCGAACGGGAGGACCAGGTGCGGTGGGAGCTCTTTAACCTGAAAAAACGGGGAACCGAACTTCTCAGCAGGGGCAAGCCGGTGGACGCCTATTACACCTTCCTGGAAGCCCGGGACTACCTGGTTCAGAGAGACCTGCCGGAAGACAAAGATATTTCCACCTACCTTTCCCTCAGCCGGATGGAAGTCCTTCAGATGGCTTTCTTCCCCGCCGATACCGAAGCGGCTCAGGTAACTCCGGGTTACGAAAACCTCTTATTCCTGAATACCGAACGGACCCGGCCGGAAAAAGCCCCCGTGAGAGAATATATTGCCTTTCGCCGGCTCATCCCTGATCAGCCGGAAAAAGGAAGCTGGATGGCCGAGGGTGTGGCTGTGACGGGAATCTCAGCAGAGGGGGTGGTTTATGAAATTACCGCTCCCTTCGGCAAGATACTGCCCTCCCCGGAGGGAACCGGAGATTCTTCCTTTTCCCTGCAGGGCCGTTTGATCCTTAACGGCATAAACCCGGAATCCCGGGGAGAGATTCTCCATCCCGCCCAAATAAAGACAGGGTCGCCTCCCGAGTTTCTGGAGGGAGTTCTTCCCCTGAGCCTGACCAGTTATCAGCTTCGGAGCCTCGCCATGGATTCCCGGGGACCGGAGACCCAGAGCTTTTACATCCTGTGGCAGAACCGCAAAACCCTGCCCCCAATGGGTATCTCTCCGGCCTCCCTGGACAGGGAAATTCTCACCAGGATTCTCTATCCTTTCACCCTCTTCATCGCCGCCATTCTTGCGGCCACCGTGGGCTGGCGCCATCGGCAGCGGAACGGCCGGCCCGTGGCGGCGACGGTCCTTCTTCTGGCCGCCCTGCCCTTCCTGATGAGACTCATGGAAGATATTTACTTCACCATCCAGACATCCTTCCTGGGATTCACCCTCTACAGCATGGGTTTCACCGCCGCCCTTATTGTTTCCCTGATCCTGCAGGCGGTGCTCTTTACCCTCAGCTTTATTTTTCTGGCCTTCCAGCACAACCGGTAAGCCATGTGGTTTGGAAAAATCAAAGGGTTTTTAGAGCGCCATGGAGGTAAAACCGCGGGAATCCTGTTGGGACTCCTGCTGAAAACTGGGCTTTTCGGACCCCTCCTCGGCCTGATCCTGGGGTTCTTCTGGGACGAGTATCTCGGGGAAAAGCGGATCCGCCGGGGAGCCGTCCAGTTCCTCCTGACGCCGGCCCCTCAGGCTCTCCAGAAAATACCCGGGCCGGAACAGCCTGGGTTTCTTCTCATGATCATCGTCCGGCACTATTTCCTCACCCTGGAAACTGGGAGGGACGGCTGGAACAGCCTGGAAACCCCCGTAACCCGGGCTCTCCTGGGGTGTCTGGAGAAGTCCCGGGATCTGCGGCGGGGAATGGAAAGGGCCGCCGCCCTCAACCTCAATTCCCTTACCCTCCCTGATGGGCCGTTGGAAATGGCCGGGCCCCTGATACGGGAGGATCAGAAACACAAAGTGGTGGATGTTCTCTTCCGCTTTTCACCGGAGAAGGAGAAAACCCTCGAAAGCCGCCGGTTCATCCACCGCCTCTGCGATATCTGGGACGTATCTCCGCCCCTGAATGAGGATCCTGACCGGGAATACCATCTGCTCGGCCTGTCCAGAACCGCACCGATGGAGGAAGTCAAGCAGACCTTTCGGACCCTGGCAGCGCAGTTTCATCCCGACACGGCCCATCATCTGACGGAGACCCAGAAAAGTGAATCGGAAGAGGCGTTCCGAAAGATCCGGGACGCCTATGAGAAAATATTAAAAGACAAAACCCGGAATGGCTAATCTTCGGGGTTGGCGGTTTTCGCAAGCTCGATCCGGGCGCCCAGACCGCGAAGCCGGTCCACCAACCCTTCATACCCCCGTTCAATCTGGTAAACGTTGTCGATGGTACTCTGCCCCTCCGCACAGAGGGCCGCTATGACCATGGCCATGCCGGCCCGGACATCGGGAGAAACCAGATACGCCCCTCTCAGGCTTGAAGGACCGCTCACCACCGCACGGTGAGGATCACAAAGAATGATTCCCGCCCCCATACCGATCAGTTTATCCACAAAAAACATCCGTGATTCAAACATTTTTTCGTGAATAAGCACCGTACCCTCCACCTGGGTGGCCACCACGGTCATGATAGAGGTGAGATCTGCGGGAAAACCCGGCCAGGGAGCATCGTCGATTTTCGGAATGGCACCCCCTAGATCGGGAACCACCTTGAGCTGCTGATGGGAGGGAACGTGGATAATATTTCCCTCGGTTTCCCAGGAGATGCCCAGCTTGGCGAAGGCCAGCCGGGTCATCCGGAGATGTTCGGGGCAGGCGTTCTCGATCACCAGATCCCCCCGGGTCACCGCCGCCAGGCCGATAAATGAACCTACCTCCATAAAATCACAACCGATGGTGAAGTCGGTTCCATGGAGTTTATCCACCCCCTGGATTACCAGGATATTCGAGCCCACCCCGCTGATCAGGGCTCCCATGGAAATCAGCATCCGGCAGAGATCCTGTACGTGTGGTTCGGATGCGGCGTTGCGAATCACCGTTTGCCCCACGGCCAGGACCGCCGCCATGATACAGTTTTCCGTGGCGGTCACACTGGCTTCATCCAGGAAAATATCGGCACCCTTGAGCCGGGAAGCGGAAATATCAAAAACACCGTCCACCCCCACCGTGGCCCCCAGTTCTTCGAAGGCCAGAAAGTGGGTGTCCAGCCGCCGCCGGCCGATGACATCCCCCCCGGGAGGTGGCAAAATAACACGACCAACCCGGGCCAGGAGAGGTCCCGCCAGGAGAATCGATGCCCGGATCGAGCGGGCCATATCGGCGGGAACCTCGGCGGTGGGAAGATTCCCCACATTAATCTCGTACACTCCCGGTTTCAGATGCTTCACCCGGGCGCCCAGGCTTTTCAGAACCTCCAGCATGACCTGGACATCCTTGATCTCGGGAATATCCCGGAGAATTACTTTCTCATCGGTAAGAAGGGCGGCGGCGATACAGGGCAGGGCGGCGTTCTTGTTGCCGCTGGCCCGAATGGTGCCGTTTATGGGGGAGTTCCCCTGAATAACATACTTGGTAGGTTCTGATTTGCTCATAGGGGCAAGATAACCCGGATAGGGGGATATTTCAAGGAGAGCCGCGGGGCGGAGACTAATCTCCTTCCAGCATGACGAAGGCAAACTGATTTTTTCCAAAAGGATTATCCGCCATTCCCAGGAGCCCCTGATAGAAAAAGGAATCGCCCCTCCGGTCCTGCACCTTCACGATGAGGGAAAACCGCAGGGGTCCGCCGCGGCTGTAGTAAAAAGGATCCTCCAGAACCCGGGGAAAGACCGCCCCCACCGGATCGATCCTGAAGAGAGGCGGCGCCTCTTCCTGCCCCGGAAGGGGCTGGAAAAACCGGGACAAAATTTCTTCTCCTCCTCTCCCCGCCTGCCGAAGATCGGCCAGCTGGGAGGAATCAAGGCACTGATCGAAACATCGCTCCCAGCCCAGGGAAGGAATTTTTTCCTCCGCAGAGGTGAAAAAATCCCGAAGATTTCTCATCACATTGGTTCGGTTATGGGGAACAAAGTTTTTACCATTCCAGCGGAACCAGGTTATGAATGTCTCAAAGCCCCGGCCCTCTTCAAACCCCTGTTGATAGACCAGGATATCAACCAGCCCGTCTCCATCGATATCCCCGATACGGGAAGTCTTTGACAAGGTATAATCCAGGGTAAAACGGCTGATCCCCCGACCCTGAAGGATGATCCACTCCTCCTCGGTGCCCTCCAGAGTTTGAAACGTCACGGCCACGGTGTAGGGGAAGTCCCGGCCCAGGCGAATCTCCTGAAAATAGAAATCCTGAAGAACCAGTTTATTGCCCAATAAAATGTTATATCGGTTGATCACGGCTTCGGGATACTGATAAAAAATAGCCACTCCGAATTTCAAATACGAAGAATCTTCATCAAAAAGCCTCAGGCTGTCCTGCAGGTAATCTGTGTGAGCATGCTCCGGGTTCTCCTCCTCTTCCAGGACCAGAAGGAGATAGTCGGTATAACCGTTCTTGTCCAGGTCGTGAAAGATTCCCCAGGGGCCGGAATCCTTCAGAACCGGTGTCAAATCGGGAGGCAGTTTTTCCAAAGCCGTCTGAACCAGAAGATCCCGGGTCAAAGCGGGGGGCGGTACCGGCTCTTTATCCCCGACGTCGAACGGATCCAGGTCTCCCTGACTCCCCGATGCGTGAGGAAGAGATACCTCCACCTCCTCGGTCTTTCGGGAATCGTCCTTCAGGACCGGTACCGGCCCGGTCGTCATACAGGAGAAGAGAAAAAGGATAAGAAGCCCCGGGGCCAGACAGTTCAGAATCTTCATGGACAGTTCATAGTAACAGGGAAGAGGCGGCGGGGCCACTCTTTTTCTCCCGCCGCCCCCTTCATCCCGGTTTTGGCGGCTGCCGGGGAAGAATCTCGAGGACAGGGCCGGGGCTACCAAAAAATCTGTATTTACGCTATAAAAAGGGGATTTTCCATTCAGGAGGGCCCATGCTTTTTTTCAGCACCAGAAATCCGAAGAACCTTGTCACCTTTGAGGAGGGTGTTTTCCAGGGGCTTGCCCCGGACGGGGGACTCTATCACCCCCTGAAAACCCCCGATTTATCCGCCCTGATGGAAAGTTTCTCCAGCGACACCCCTTTTACGGAGATAGCCTCAGCCCTGACTTCGGCACTGCTCGAAGACGAATTAAAACCGGCACAGGCCGAATCGATCTGCCGCCGGGCCTTCCCCTTCGAGCCTGTCCTGGCGGAGGTGGATAAAGACATTTCGGTACTGGAGCTCTTCCACGGCCCGTCCTGTGCCTTCAAAGATTTCGGCGCCTCCTTTCTGGCGGCCTGCATGGAGGAGTTCCTCAAGGGCAGCGCCCGGAAGGCGGTCATTCTCACCGCCACCTCCGGTGACACCGGCAGTGCGGTGGCCCGGGCTTTTCACAAAAGGGACAACATCGAGGTGGTTATTCTCTATCCCAGCGGAAGGGTAAGCCCTCTGCAGGAAAAACAGCTGACCACCCTGGGGGGTAACGTCAGCGCCCTGGAGGTGGAGGGATCCTTCGATGACTGCCAGAGGATGGTTAAACAGGCCTTTGTGGATCCGGAGCTTAGAGACCGGATTCCTCTGGCGTCGGCCAACTCCATCAACCTGGGACGGCTGTTGCCCCAGTCCTTCTACTACGTCTGGGCCTGGACCAGGGCCCGGGCGGATAACCCCTACTTTGCCGTCCCCAGCGGTAACTTCGGGAACCTCACCGCCGGTGTTCTGGCCTGGACCTGGGGTCTCAAGGTTCCGGGGTTCCTGGCGGTGACCAACCGTAACGATGTGGTCCCCCAGTACCTGCTTTCCGGGGATTTTGCCCCCCGGCCCTCTTTGCAGACCCCGTCCAACGCCATGGATGTGGGGGATCCTTCCAATTTTGAAAGGCTCCTTGAGATTTTCGACGGCAGCAGAGAAAAAATGTCCCGCATGATCGCTCAGCAGATCATCACCGATGAAGAGACCATCGCCGCCATCCGGGAGGTAAAAAACCGGACCGGTTATCTCATGGACCCCCACACCGCCGTGGGGTACCTCGGATCCCGCCGGTATCTGGACACCGCCGGGGACGGCCGGAAAATCATCACCCTCTCCACCGCTCACCCCGGTAAATTCCAGGAAGTGGTGGAGGAAGCCCTCGGGTCCGCCCCGGAGCTTCCGGAGAGGCTTCGGGAGGTGCTGAACCTGCCGAAACAGGCGGAAAAAATCGACAACAGCCTGGACGCCCTGAAGGCGTTCCTCCTGAGCCGCCATGGATAGAGGGGGGACAAGGGAAAGCGGTGACGGCCTGGAACTGCTGGGGGCCCCTTTTTCCGACCTTTTGGGTCTGATGGAGAGGCGGTATCAGAAGGGCCGGTACCATGCCGAGGGCCTTTTCAGACACCTCTACGGGCAGCGCCGCCTGGAGGGACTGGAAAGTCATCCCCATTTCCTGAAGAACCCTTCCCTGGCTCAAAGAATAATTGAAGACTTTTCCCTTCATCTGCCCAGGATCACCGGGGAGCTGACCAGTCCGGAGGTAAGAAAAACCACCCTTGCCCTTCGTGACGGAGCGGAGGTGGAATCGGTACTTATCAACATGCATCACCATGCCACCCTCTGCGTCTCCAGCCAGGTGGGCTGCGGCCGGGGCTGTGTTTTCTGCGAAACCGCCAGAATGGGGCTGGTTCGGAACCTGACCGCCGGCGAAATCGTGGCCCAGGTCCTTCTGGCCGGACGGGAATCGGAAAAACCGCTTAAGAACATCGTTTTCATGGGGATGGGCGAACCTCTGGACAATCTTGCTGCCGTGACCCGGGCGGTGTCGGTCATCTCGGACAAGAGGGGAATCAACATTCCTACCGCCCGGATGACCATATCCACCTGCGGGGTCGTACCAGAGATCAGGAAACTCATCGGCTGGATAAAGTCGGGCTCCGTGGGAGAGGAACGCCACGCCCTGCGGCTGGCGGTGAGTCTGAACGGTTCCCACGATGAAGCCCGGAACCGGATCATGCCGGTGAACCGGCTCTACAACATGGCCGCCCTGAAGGAGGCACTGCGGGAGTTTCCTGGGCACCACCGGGAACAGCGGCTCTTCCTGGAGTACGTCCTCATTCCCGGAGAGAACGATTCAGACCAGGACGCGGAGAGGCTGGCGGACTACCTCAAAGACCTCCGGGCCTCCCTGAACGTGATTAAATATAACCCCGGCCGGGAAGGCCCCCATCGAGCCCCCACCAGGAAAGAGGTGGAACGGTTCTGCCACCGGGTGGCCGCCCGGGGCCAGGCCTACCGGATCAGAGACTCCCGGGGAGACGACCTGATGGCGGCCTGCGGGCAGCTCCGACCCGTCAGAGAGTAGCAGACCGGGTCGGAAATTTCCATTCGTCCCAAATAGCCCGGCCCGCCCCGGGCCGGCGAAACCGCCGCCCCGCTGGGTAAAACGAAGATGTAGAGGAGTGGTGCCAGCGCGATTTTCCCTGAGCGCAGGTGCCTCTCCTCGAGAATCTTTGTTTTACCCTGGTTGGAGCCGGTACCGGTTATGATAAGGACCCCCGAGGTC
>Ga0334882_1001147_pt1 | contig 33609 bp, 30 predicted proteins | sample GraSluR1_MG_5_FD_207226 | JGI IMG/M metagenome (GOLD analysis project Ga0334882, IMG submission 207226) | Sludge microbial communities from methane-producing bioreactor in Wageningen University, Netherlands - Granular Sludge_15_04-R1 | ecosystem: Engineered > Bioreactor > Anaerobic >... | reverse complement strand
CTGCCGCCCGCCGCGAAAATTCTGGATGCTTACGCCGTCTTCCAGTTTGCGCACCAGCAGCGATTCCGGCGGTGGCGGCGAACCGGATTCGTAGTCCCCGCCCGTCACCGTAGCCCCCATGACCCCGCCCGGCTGCGCCCCCCCCCCAACGCTTCCAAAAAAGGAATCCCGATGGCTGCCCGGCTGTCCCTGGTCAACCATCTCGATGGTGTTCTTGACCTCATCAAACAACATCGCGGTGTAGCGCTGGCCCAGCACCGCCTTGGCTTGGGCGTTCCGATGCATCATTAGAATCATGCGGGTGGAGTTGCGCAGCTTGGCCCCCCGGAACGAGCGCGCAAATGCCGGTACCGCCACCGCCGAGGCGATGCCCAGAATCACCACCACCAGGACGATTTCAATCAGCGTGAATCCCGGTTCATGCCGGCAATGGTCTCGCTTCGCCATGTCTCAGCCTGCGCGCCCCATGCGGATTCACTCCCCCCCTTAGCGGATGTCGTCGCCCGTGCCGAAACTGCCATCCGGCCCGGCCGATGCCACCGTGTAGGTATTGCCCTGGCGGGAAAACTGGAATTCGTTGCCCCACGGATCGGTCAGCGACTCCGCCTTGCGCAAGTAGGGACCGTTCCAGTTCGGCTCGCTGCCCTTGGTGATCAGGTTTTGCAAGCTGTCCGGCAACCGTCCGTTGTCGGTTTCGTATAAGTCGATCGCCGTGCTGATGGCCCCAATGCTCGCCCGCGCCGCCGCGACCTGGCTTTGCGCCACCCGTCCGCCCAGGCGGGGAACCGCCACCGCCGCCAAAATCCCGATAATCACCACCACCAGCAGGATTTCAATCAGGGTAAAGCCCGCATCCCGTCGTGTTCGCTCGTCGTTTCGCTTGTTCATCGCTTCTCTCCGTTCCGATGTCTTCGGCTTCAAATTTCAACCATACCACACCCCCTCCTTCCCGCCCACCCTTTTTCCTGACACACCAGAAGGAAAGGACCTTCATGCACCATTCCTCCACCCTTCTGTTCCGCTCCCGCCCCATTCGTGCAATTCGCGCCATTCGATATGTTGACAATCATAAAGTTTTACTTTAGATTTGCAACATGAAGTACCGCCCCCGCATTCTCGAGCGCGAGCTGCGCAAGGCCGCTTCGCATTTCCCGGCGCTGCTGGTGACCGGCCCGCGCCGGTCGGGCAAGACCACTCTGTTGCGGCATGTCTTCCCCAAAGCCCAGCACGTGTTGCTGGAGGAGTCCGACGTGGTGGCTCGCGTCCGGTCGGATCCGCGCTCCTTTCTGGACGCCCTCCGGCCACCGGTCATTCTCGACGAGATCCAGAATGCGCCGGAGCTGTTCACCTATATCCGGGCGAGAATCGATGCCGCCAACGGGCGCAACGGATTGTGGCTCCTGACCGGCTCCCAGGAGGCGCCGCTGATGCAGGGCGTCACAGAGTCCATGGCCGGTCGCGTGGCGGTGTTTTCGCTGTTGCCGCTGTCGCGAGAGGAAGTCCCGGAACTCACGCTTCTGAGCGGCGGTTTCCCGGAGGTGGTCGCCGCCCCCGGTGCGCGGGACATCTGGTTTCGTTCCTATGTCCAAACCTACCTGGAACGAGATGTCCGGGCCATCTCCGCCATCCACAACCTGGCCGCTTTTCGCCGGTTCATCGGTCTGTTGGCCGTCCGCTGCGGACAGATGCTCAACAAAACGGGCCTGGCCGCTCCCTTGGGCGTCAGCGTGCCCACGATCAGCCAATGGTTGAACATCCTCGAAATCACCGGACAGATCCTCTTGATCCCGCCCTTTCACGAGAATTTCGGGAAGCGGTTGGTGAAAACCCCCAAGCTGTACTTCGCCGATTCCGGGCTCGCGTGCCATTTGACCGGCGTAAGGGACGAGGCCGCTCTCCGGGATTCCCCGTTCCTGGGCCCCCTGTTCGAAGGCATGGTCGCCTCCGAAATCGTCAAGCATCGGATCAACCGAGGGCTGGACCGGGCCCTGTACTATTTCCGCGACCGGCAGGGGCTGGAAGTGGATTTCGTCTTGGACAATGGGAATCGGCGCCTGACCTTGATCGAGGCCAAGGCCACCCATACGCCAATGCCCGGCGATGCCACCCCGCTGGAACGGCTGGCCTCAGGAATCAAGCACTACCGCTGTGCGCAACTGCTGGTGGCTGGCGCATTGCCTGCCGGGCCACCGACGGGCGTGCGGCCCGGCGTCACGTTGACGGACCCCAAGAGGTTGCACTCGCACCTTTCATAAAGGCTCCTGCCGCGATGTTGCCCATCCACGCCATCCGCCAGGATCTCGCCGCCGCGCTGACGCGCTCGCGGCGGATCATCCTCACCGCCCCCACCGGCTCCGGCAAATCCACCCAGGTGCCGCAGATGCTTCTCGACTTGGGCGCCCTCGGCGACGGCAAGGCGGTCGTCCTCCAGCCTCGCCGCCTCGCCACGCGCCTGCTCGCCAAGCGCGTCGCCGAAGAACGCGGCGTCCAACTCGGCGGCGAAGTCGGCTACCAGATCCGCTTTGAATCCGTTTGCGGCCCCGAGACCCGCATCCACTTCGAAACCGAAGGCATCCTCCTGCGCCAGATGCTCTCCCAGCCCGCCCTCCCCGGCATCTCCGCCATCCTCTTCGACGAATTCCACGAGCGCCACGTCTACGGCGACGTCACCCTCGCCCAGGCCCTGCACCTGCAAAAGACGACCCGGCCCGATCTGCTTCTCGTCGTCATGTCGGCCACCCTCGATACCCGCCTGCTCCAACCGTACCTCGAACCCTGCGTCCACCTCCACTCCGAGGGCCGCACCTTCCCCGTCGAGATCGAACACATCGCCAAGCCGCTGCACCCCGACCGCGACACGCCCTGGGACGCCGCCGCGGAAGCCTATGAACGCGCCACCCGCGAGGGCAACAATCCCGCCGACACGCTCATCTTCATGCCCGGCGCCTACGAAATCCAGCGCACCCTCGAGGCCCTGCGCCATACGCCCGCCGCCAAGGGCGCCATCCTCCTCCCCCTCCACGGCGAACTGCCCCCGCACGAACAGGACGCCGCCGTCGCCCGCCACGACCAGAAGAAAATCGTCGTCGCCACCAACGTCGCCGAAACCTCCCTCACCATCGACGGCATCCGGCTCGTCATCGATGCCGGACTCGCCCGCGTCGCCCGCTTCGACCCCTGGCGCAGCATCAATACCCTCCTCATCGAAAACATCTCGCGCGCCTCCGCCGACCAGCGCGCCGGCCGCGCCGGACGCACCGCCCCCGGCCGCGCCATCCGCCTCTGGACCGAACACGAACACGCCGGTCGTCCCACCCACGACCTGCCCGAAATCAAGCGCGTCGATCCGTCGGAAATCCTGCTTACCCTCAAGGCCCTCGGCGTGGACGACGTCGCCGCCTATTCCTGGCTCGAACCGCCCGACCCTCGCGCGCTCGAACGCGCCCTGACCCTTCTATGCGATCTCGGCGCGCTCGATGCCGCCGGCGCCCCCACCCCCCTCGGACTGCGCATGCTGTCGTTTCCCCTCCACCCGCGTTACGCCCGCATGCTCCTCGCCGCCGCCGAACGCGCCGCCGTCCGCCCCGTCGCCCTCATCGCCGCCATCGCCCAGGGCCGCCCCATTCTCGTCCGCAACGCCGGGAAACAGGCCGCCGAACTCCGCCGCGACACCCTCGGCGACTCCGGCGGCTCCGACCTCCTGCTTCTCATGCGCGCCTGGAACTATGCCCGCCACCACCGCTTCGAACTCGACCGATGCCGCCGCCTCGGCATCCATGCCGCCGCCGCCCGCCAGGTCGGCCCCCTCTGGGACCACTTTCTGCGCATCGCTCAATCCCAGAACCTCCCCATCGAAACCACGCCGCCCGAGGACGAAGAAATCGCCAAGTGCGTCCTCGCCGGATTCTCCGACCAGGTCGCCCATCGCCTCGACCGCGGCACCCTCCGCTGCGATCTCGTCCACAAGCGCCGCGGCGAACTCGCCCGCGATTCCGTCGCCGACGAGGCCGACCTGCTCGTCGCCAGCGAAATCCACGAGATCGGCCGCGGCGACGGCGAGGTCAACGTCCTGCTCACCCAGGCTACCGCCATCCGCGAGGACTGGCTGCGCGAACTGTTCCCCGGCGACTTCTCCGAACGCATCGCCGTCGAATGGGATTCCTCCGCCAAGCGCGCCATCGCCCGCCGCGAAATCGTCTTCCGCGATCTGGCTCTCGCCACGAAGCCCCTCGAGCCCCCGCCCGCCGAAGAATCCGCCCGCCTGCTCGCCGCCGCCGTCCTCTCCGGCGAATGCGTCCTCAAACAGTGGGACCGCGCCGTCGACCAGTGGATCGCCCGCGTCAATCTCCTCGCCAAGGCCTGCCCCGATTGGGAACTACCCGCCTATGGCGAACCCGAACGCGAATTGCTCATCCAGCAAATCTGCCACGGAGCCGCCAGCTACAAGGACATCAAGGACCGCCCCGTCCTGCACGCCGTGAAATCGCTGCTCTCCCCCGCCCAGATCGCCCTCGTGGAAAAACACATGCCCGAACGCGTCGCGCTCTCCAACGGACGCACCGTCAAGGTGCAGTACGCCGACACCGCGGAGCCGTTCGTTTCCGCCCGAATCCAGGAACTGTTCGACGTCGAATCGCTCCCCTCCCTCGCCGCCGGACGCATCCCCCTCGTCATTCACATCCTCGCCCCCAGCCAGCGCCCCGTCCAGATCACCCGGGATCTCCCCGGCTTCTGGCGCGACCACTACCCCCGCATCAAGCAGGAACTCCGCCGCAAGTATCCCAAACACGAGTGGCGATGATCTTCCCCCCAGATATCTTCATACAATGTTTAATTAAACATTGTATGTCTTTTGTTCGATTATCAATGATTCATTGGGCATTTGTTAGTCATGCCGGATACAATGTTTAATTAAACATTGTATATTGTCGGCAACTCTGAATTGGATTTGTACGACGGGAATGGGCTGAACTCAGCACGAACCCATCTCGGATTCGGCCCCCCAAAAAACGCCATGGACGGCCACCGCCCTATTCTGTCGCCATCCGGTGCAGATGCTGGTCGATGATCCGGCGGGCGCTCTCCCAGCCACGCTTGAGTTTGCCAAGATCAAGCAACAGTTCGGCAAAGTCTTGCAGCAATTGCTGGCGGGCATCACCGTCCAGCGATTGCAGGCGGCGGCTGATGTCGACTCGGCGGTCTTCGAGATGCCGCCGCCATATCCGGACGACGAGGTCTTGCCCGGCTCGAATCGTGTTCTCTTCCTGATCTGTCCCGACGACCTTGTGGGGCGCATTGGCCGTTTGCGCAGCAAAGGCCTTGCACGCGTCGCTTTCCTCCTCCAGGGCCGACAGCAAATCCTGCTCTTCTTCGGCCAGGGCGTGGATCACGGCACGGCAGTCGGGATGGGAAATCAGGTCGTAGGGAAGCCACCGGCGAACAAACCCGGCCAGTTGGGGATCCGGGCAGGCACACAGGAGCGAGGCCAATTCCACCTCGTCCACCGGTCGAGCAAGGGGCGCCGGAACGACGCCGGCAGAATCCCCAGCCGGACGGGCAGGCGAACGCGCCTTCTGCTGGAGCCGTTGGCGAAGATCCTGCTGCAAGGCCGACATGCCGACGTTGAGGCCGGCGGAGGCTTCGCGCAGCATCTGCTCCGACTGGACGGCACTCGGCGCGTGCGCCGCGAGGTCCAGCACGGCCCGCGTGGCGCGCAGCAAGCCCGCCTGGGTCTCGATATCACCGCGAGCGCGGAGGGTTTCGACCAGAAACCCCATGGCGGTCCGCGACTGCTCCAGAATGGCCGCAAAGGCGTCGGGGCCCTTGGTTCGAAGAAGCGAGTCGGGATCTTCACCGGGCGGCAGCCCAGCCAGCGAAACGGCCAGGCCCTCCTCGATCAGGAGTTCCGCCGTGCGCAATGCGGCTTTCTGGCCGGCGGTATCGGCATCGAGCACAACCACCACGTGATCGGTGTAGCGCTTGAGAATACGGGCATGTTCCTCGGTAAAAGCCGTGCCCTGCGAGGCCACCGCATGGCGAAATCCGGCCATGTGGCAGCGGATGCAGTCGATCTGCCCTTCGCAAAGCAAAACGGTGCGCTTGTCGAGGATGTCTCGCTTGGCCTTGTCGAGACCGTAGAGAAGACGGCTCTTGCGAAACAGGGCCGTCTCGGGCGTGTTGACATACTTGGCCCCGGCGGCGGCATCCGACCGCAGGATGCGTCCGCTGAATCCAACGGCACGCCCGAGTTCGTCGCGGATGGTGAACAGGACGCGGCCGCGAAAACGATCGTAAAGGTTGCCCTTTTCGTTGGTGGAAAGCAGTCCAGCGGCTTCCAGCGCCTTCATGCGGGCGCCGCCGCGCGGCCCAGCCTGATCCGCCAGAAAGCCCCAGCCCTCCGGGGCGAAGCCAATCCCCCATTCTTTCCAAACGTCTACGCCGAGCCCCCGTTTTTCGAGATATGCCCGGGCGTCCGCGGCGGCGGAACTTTCCATCAGTTCCTTCTGGTAGCGCCGGGAGGCGTCTTCGTTGACCTTGTAGAGTTCGTCCTTGGCCGGACCATCGCGCTTCGGGCCGGACGCCGATTCATCGACCTCCAGCACGACACCGGCCCGCGAAGCCATCAGGCGCAGCGCGGTGGGAAAGTCCACGTTCTCGTAGAGCATCACGAACTTGAACACGTCGCCCCCGACCCCGCACCCGAAGCAATGGAAGGCCTGCCGTGCCGGATTGATGTGGAACGAGGGCGTCTTTTCCTTGTGAAACGGGCACAGCGCCTTCGCGGTGGACCCGGCGCGTTTGACTTGAATGTAGGATCCGATCACGTCGGCAATGTCGAGCGAAGCGCGAATCCGCTCGATGGCGTCCTTGGAGACCATGCCGGCCATGATCGCGCTATTCCTGGAACCAGACGGGATCGGAGCTTCCGTCGGCGGGAACGGAATAGGTCCCGGGATCCGCCGGTGGCGGCATCACCGCATGCGGAAGCGCAACGCCGACGGGCACCTCGGCCTGGATCATCGCCGCCTTCTCGGCCAGCCGGTTATAGCCTTCGATCAGGTGCGGCAGCACGACCGGGCCCGTCATCGATTCGAACAGGACCGCGCGCTGAAGTCGGCTCCACGGCACGAAGCTGGCGGCCAGCATCAGCAGCAGGAATACCGCACCCCGGCGGAACATCCCCGCCAGCAGGCCGCCGATCCGCTCCACCGGCCCCTTGAACGCGAACGTCATCAGCGCCCCAAGCCCGACCCGCAACGCCCGCATGCCGGCCAGCGACAGGGCCACCAGCGCCGCGACGGCCAGCAAACGAGTGATCTCGGGATTCCAATCCCACCGGGCGCAGATCCAGGCGGACGCCGGCTCATAGAACAGCCAGGTCGCCACGATGGCCACCACCATGCCGATCAGCGTCGCCAATTCATGCGAAAGCCCCCGCAGCGCCCCCATGGCGGCGCCATAGACCAGCACGCCCACAAACAGCCAGTCCACCCAATTCAGTGCGGTTGCGTCCATGTGCTACTTCCTTTCCGCCGCGACGATGAACTCTCCCGCCCCGCCGGGTGTGGGCTCGACCTCCATCTCACACCCCAGCATGCTTTCCCCGTCAAACAGAAATCGCCCCCGAAAGTAGCGCTGCTGAATCACAAGCGGAAACCAGATGCGGTCGTCCGCCCACATTTGGCCGTAGGGCATCTCGCGCTCGTCCACCCAAAGCGGTATGGCTTCGGGCGTTTCGGTCGGCACCCCCGTATAGGCCGAAGCGGTGAACACGTGGCAGCGCAGGGAATAGCCATCGGTGAACTGGAACGACAGAACTCCGGCCTCGATGGGTGCCAGCGGCGTTACATGCAACTCCTCCTGCGCCTCGCGGATGGCACCCTGTTCCGGAGTCTCGCCGGGATCGACACGGCCCCCCGGCGCGTTGATCAGCCCCGCACCCATCCCCATCAGCTTGCGAATCAGCAACACCATGCCATCCAACCGCACAAACATCAGCGTTGCGGTTTCCCGTGGCACCCAGCTCGACCAGTTGATATCGGAATATTTCACACTTCTCCCTGCAAACGAGCGCAACGGTATCACAAGGCGACTCCCTCGGGAAAGCAAAAGCACCCCAACCACGCCTGCCCCTCCCGGCACAAACCAACCGGTTTTTATAAACACAGACCAGTATCTGTTTTTATAAATACCGGTTGGTTTGTCCGTTGCGAGGAGCGCCAGAATGAACCTTGGGCAGCCGGACAACCGCCTGGCCCGCTACTGAACCCGTTGAATGAATTCGCCGGTCCGGGTATCCACCCGGACGCGTTCGCCCTGCTCCATGTATTCGGGCACTTGAATGACCAGCCCGGTTTCGAGCGTGGCCGACTTGGTGCGGGCCGTCACGCTGGCCCCGCGCATGGAGGGGGCGCACTCGGTGATCTGAAGCTCCACCGAGTCCGGCATCTGAATGCACAGGACCTTTCCCCCCTGCATCAGCGCCTTGATGCCCTCCATGCCGTCCACCAGGTAGGGCACCGACTCCTCGATTTCATCTTCCATCAACTCGATCTGGCTGTAGTCCTCCAGGTCCATGAAGGTGAACCGGTCCCCCTCGCGATAGCTGTAGGAAACCATCCGCGTCTCGAAATCCGACTCCTTGAGGGGGTCGTCTCCCTTGAACGTCTGGTCAAGTTTGGCCCGGGTGCGCACATTGCGGAACCGGACCTTGTAGAGGGTCGAAGCCCCGCGCGCCGATGGCGACTGGGTCCGCAACTGCTCGACGACATGCGGATCGCCGTTGATTTCCACCACGCTGTTTTTCGTCAAATCGCCTGCCTTGATCATCCGTGCATCCTCTCCGGCGACCGGCGCATGCCCATCGCCGCCGCCAATTACCTTGTATTTTTGGTTTATCAGCGTACGTTTTCATGCGATACATCGTCAATGGCTTGTTGAGGAGCAAGTGATCATGGAACCCACAGCGGAAAAAACCTGGCGAATTCCCAACCGGCTGGAGGCCATGGCCCAGGCCGCCAAGGAGGTATTCGAGTGGCTGGCCGACCAGCCCGTCTCCTCGCGCGTAAAATACTCCACTGGCCTGGTCGTCGAGGAGATGGTCGGCAACGTCATCAAGTACGCCTATGCCGACGATGCCATCCACCACATCCGCTTTGGCATCACCATCTTTCCCGACTATTTGCAAGTCGTCTTTGAAGATGACGGCACGCCCTTCGATCCCACTCGTTATCCGCCGCCCGATATCGACAAGATCGTCAACTCTTCCCGGCCGGGTGGACTGGGCATTCAACTGGTGCGCAAGGTCAGTTCCAAGATGACCTACGAGCGCGAGGGCTCCCTGAACCGCGTCACGCTGCGGATCCGCCGTTTGGAACCCGGCGACACCCAGCGGATCAGCCTGAATCCATCGTAGAAAGGAGCACCCCGTGCCGCGACTTTACGGACAGAAATCCTGGCAAATTCCAAATCAAATCGACACCGCCACGGCCCTCGCCTGCGAGGCCATGGAGTGGGCGGAGCAGTATCCCATCTCCGAGCAGTCGAAATACACCATCCGCCTGGCCCTGGAGGAAATGCTCTCCAACACCATCAAGTATGGCTATGACGACCAGAAAGAGCACCTGATCTCCATCCAGGTCCAGGCCAACAGCGAATTTATCCGCATTGAACTGGTCGACGATGCCCGCCCCTTCGACCCCACCAAACACCAGGCCGCTCCCGTTGCAAAAAAAATCGAGGCGGGGGACAGCAGCGGCCTCGGCATCGAATTGGTGCGCCGCATCTGCCAGGAAATGGGCTACCGCCGCGATGGCGACCATAACCGCATCGACCTGCAGATTGCCGTCTTTGATCCGGACGAAGAGTCGCTCGCAGGCTCACCCGACAACACCCCCTCGGACCCATCCCCATGAAGATTCCGCATCGTTTCTGGACGGGCCTGGCACTGGCCCTTCTGTTCTCCGGCTGCGCCAGCACCCCCTCCAAGCGCATTCAGCAAAACCAGGAGTTGTTCAACACCCTGCCCATCGAGGACCAGGCGCGCATCCGCGGCGGCCAGATCGACCTGGGCTACACCGCCGACATGGTGCGGATCGCCATTGGGGATCCGCAACGCGCGCTCACCCGGCGAACCAACGCCGGCGACATCGTCGTCTGGATCTATACCGACACCGCCCGCCGCTACGAGCGCCAGCGGGCCGATATCGTCGGCCTGAGCCTGTCCGGCCCCGGTAGCATGCGCTCCGCCAGCGGCAGCGCCTGGATCAACGTTCTCCAGGAACGCGAAACCATTCGCCTGCGGGTGGAATTCATCCATGGGCGCGTTTCCGCCATCGAGGAAGCCGTGCGGGATCCTGCCGCCCCGTGATTCCCGACCGGCGCGGTGGGCCATGAAGATCGTCTGCGCCGCCAGCGTCCTGCAAGGCCGCGACGCCTTTGCGGGTCTGGGCGATGTGGAGATCCTTCCGGATCGCGATATACATCGCGATCACCTTCGCGACGCCCAGGCACTGGTCGTCCGCTCCAAGACCCGCGTCGATGAAGAACTGCTGGCGGGCACACCGGTCGAGTTCGTCGCCACCGCCACTGCTGGCGCCGACCACTTCGACATCCCGTGGCTGAACCAGGCCGGCATCGCCTGGACCGCCTCCCCCGGATGCAATGCCAATGCCGTGGCGGAATATGTGATCTCCGCCATCGTTCTGCTCGGCCACCAGAAGGCGGATCCCCGGGCCGGCAACTCGATCGGCATCGTTGGAGTCGGCCACGTCGGATCGCGCGTCGCGGAAAAGGCCCCGCTGCTTGGCCTGCGCCCGCTGCGCAACGATCCGCCCCTGGCCCTGAAAACCGGTTCGCCGGATTTTCTCCCTCTAGAATCCGTCCTGGCAAAAGCCGACATCCTCACGCTCCATACACCGCTAGTGGATGACGGCCCCTTCCCGACCCGGCGACTGGCCGATTGCCGGCTGCTCGGAAAACTGCGACCGGGCGCCTGGTTCCTGAATACCTCCCGTGGCGAAGTCACCGATACCGACGCACTGCAATGCGCCCTCGATCACCAACTCCTCTCCGCCTGCGCCCTCGATGTCTGGGAAAACGAGCCCGTTCTTCCTCCGGGCCTGTTCCGCGCCATTGACATCCTGACCCCCCACATCGCCGGTTACTCCCTCGAAGGCCTGCTCAATGGCACCCTGAACTGCCACCGCGAGCTCTGCCACTATCTCGAAATCGAACCCGCCTGGGCTCCCGATCCGCGGCAACTCCCCGCCGCGCCGTTCATTCATATCGATGCCGCCCACCGCACCGATGAAGAGGCTTTGGCCGATTTGCTAGTTGCGGCCTGTCCTCTCGCACAAACTGACCGCGACTGGCGCGCGGCAATGGATACTGACGATCCCGCCGAGCTCCGCCGCCGTTTTGACCGCTTCCGCAAGGCCTATACCGGCCGCCGCGAATTCGCCTCCATCCGCGTCCATCTCGACCACGCCCGCCCCGCCCTCCTCGAAACCGCCGCCGCCCTCGGCTTCCAAATCTGCGCCCGGCAGTAGCGGAGAAGCGGGGATTACTGGGAGGCTGGAATGATGGAATACTGGAATCATGGAATATGGAAATCATGGCCGATCGAAACCAAGCTCCCACCCCCCACCACTCCACTATTCCATCGTTCCACGCCTCGTCCGCTGTCCGCAGGCTTGCCACGCCATGGGCGCGGACGTGGATGTGCGCGGACTGGAGGTTCATGCTTTACCGTTCATGGTTCAGCGGTTCGCCGTCCGCAGGCTTGCCACGCCATGGGCGTGGACGTGGATGTGCGGAAAAGGATTTGGAAAAACGAGGGGCTGTTCCGGCAAAATAAGCGCCTGAATTTTTCGATGACGGCACGTTGCGGACGACCCGAGCGCGACTCCTGTCGGCGAGTGGTCGGCCGCGACGCGCCGGCGCGGAAAAGACGGGCCTTCGTTTTGCCGCCTCGTTTATCCGAATCCTTATTCGCCGCCGCGCCCCTCCACCCCTGCCCTGCCCCATGACCGTCGCGCCACCCCTCACCTTCACCCTCGACCGCCGCGCCCCGCGCCTCGACGCCTTCCTCGCGGGCGCTCATCCGGACGTGTCCCGCTCGCGTTGGAAACAACTCATCGAAACCGGCCACGTCACCCTCAACGAAACTCCCGTCCGCAAGCCCAACACCCCGCTCTCCCCCGGCGACGAACTCGTCTGCACCCTGCCGCCCCCCGAACCCGTCGGCCTCGTGGCCACGGCCATTCCACTCGACATCCTCCACGAAGACACCGACCTCATCGTCTTGAACAAGCCCCCCGGCCTCGTCGTCCATCCCGCCCCCGGCCACGCCGCCGACACCCTCGTCAACGCCCTCCTCCACCACTGCACCGATCTTGCGGGCATCGGCGGCGAACTCCGCCCCGGCATCGTCCACCGCCTCGACAAGGACACCAGCGGCGTGCTCGTCGTCGCCAAGAACGAGCAGGCCGTCGCCGCGCTCGTCGCCCAATTTTCCGCCCACACCGTCGAAAAGGACTACCTCGCCCTCGTCTGGGGCACGCCAAAGAAACCCGCCGGCACCGTGGACCTCCCCATCGGCCGCCACCCCGTCCACCGCAAGAAAATGGCCATCGCCGAAAAAGGCCGCCCCGCCGTCACGCATTACGAAACCCTCGCCGCCGGGCCGCTGGCCGCCCTCCTGCGCGTCCGCATCGAAACCGGCCGCACCCACCAGATTCGCGTCCACATGGCCCACCTCGGGCATCCCGTCGTCGGCGACACCACCTACGGCCGCGCCCGCCGCGGCCTCCCCGACGGTCTCGAAATCCCCCGCCAGATGCTCCACGCCCATGCCCTGAAGATCGCCCACCCCCGCACCGGCGCCCCCCTCGCCTTCACCGCCCCCCCGCCCGAAGACTTCCTCGCCGCGCAGCGCATCCTCACCGGCCCTGTCTAATCCCCCGTTTCCCATGGCGTGGAAAACGCGCGAAAAAGTTTTCCATGGCGTGGAAAAAATGCGAGAAAGTTTTCCATGCTGTGGAAAATTTCGCGAAATAGTTTCCATGGTGTGGAAAACCCATGTTCACTCGCCACTGCCACGTTTGCCATGTCCCGCTCGAGCCGGAAGACTACGAAGGCTTCCGCGTCCTGCGCTGTCCGGATTGGGCGGGGCACCTCGTGGACTTGGCCCGCTACGAGGCCATCAAGCGCCTGCCGCCTCCCCTTCCGATGAAACCAATGAATCACCCCCCATGAACCCTGAACCCTGCCCCCTGACCCCTCCCACCGACGGCGTCCGCCTGCAGAAATTCCTCGCCTCCGCCGGCGTCGGCTCCCGCCGCCATTGCGAAGAGTTAATCACCGCCGGGCGCGTGCAGGTCGATGGCGAAACGGTCACGCAGCTCGGCACGCGCGTCCATCCGGACAAACAGCGCATCGGCGTGGATGGCCGCCCGGTTCGCCCCGAGCCGCACCGCACCTATCTGGCCGACAAGCCGCGGGGGATCCTCTGCACCTCGTACGATCCCGAAGGCCGCCCCACCATCGTCGAGTGGGCGCGCCGCGCCGGCGCGGATTACCGCCTGCGCCTCTATTCCATCGGCCGGCTCGACTGGGACAGCGAGGGCCTCATCCTCCTCACCAACGATGGCGACCTTGCCCAGCGCCTCGGCCACCCGCGAAACAAGATCGAAAAAGAATACCGCGCATGGATCAACCGGCCCGCCACGCGCGAACAACTCGCCGAAATGCTCGCCGGCGTGGAGGACGACGGCGAATTCCTGCGCGCCCTGGCCGTCACCCCCGAGGCCCGGCCCCCCGGCCGCCCCCCCACTCTGCGCATCGTCCTCGGCGAAGGCCGCAACCGCCACATCCGCCGCATGCTCGAAGCCCTCGGCCTGCGCGTGAATCGACTCCGCCGCATCCGGATCGGCGCCCTCTCCGAGTCCGCCCTGCGCGGCAAGCCCCTCCGCGAACTCTCCGCCGCCGAATGCTCGACCCTCCTCAAGGCCGGCGGGTGATTGTCTTCCAAATGGCTGTTTGGAGTCGGGACGCCCCCGTCCCGCCGTAGTTCGCAGTTCAACCTTTGCCCTGCCCTGCCAGCAGCCGCCCGACGGGGGCGTCGGGTCTCCACAGACAAAGGCTGTTTAATCGAACACCCCCGGCAACGAAAAGGGCCGCCCGCAGGCGGCCCTTGCCGATTCCAACCGCAGCCCGGTCAGAACGCGTAGCGCATGGCCACCTGGATGCGGTCGCTGTTGGCGGGCACGCCTTCCAGGTACTCGGTCCGGAAGTGGCTGTATTCCGCCATGACGGTTACCGCCGAGGTCAACTTGTAGGCCGCATTGACCAGGGCCAATTGGTTCTTCGAGCGCATGCCGGCGCTCAGGTCGGCATCATCGGGATCGTCGACCGAGTATCCCAGCGCAAAGCAAAGCTTGTCGGTGGGATCCCAAAGCAATTGCGCCCAGCCGCCCTTGGACTGGATGGCGGTGTCCAGGGCCATGTTCACGCCCTGCCCAATGCCGCCAAAGTAGGTGTCGAGGTTTTCACCCGTCCAGATGTTGCCTTGGACAGCCAGGCACTTCGTCAGCGGCAGGTAGATCGAGCCTTGCGCAGACCAGGTGTCGAAGTCCTTCACGTCCACCGCGACCATTTGTCCTTCTTCATCCACCTGGTCGAGCGTCTCGCGGCCGTAGTGGCCGGAGAAGGCGATTCGCGCAAACTTTTCCGTCCACAACTTCTGGTGCAGGGCCACGTTCCATTGTGCCGTGGGCCATTCCGCATCGGTGCCGTCATCGAAGCCGCCGCCATCCAGGTCCTGCCCAATCGTGCGGGCGATGGCCGCCTTGAGCACCACCTTCGTATTGTCCGTGAGCTTCAGCTCCTGGGTGGCGCGGGCCTGCGGCCGCCGCAACCCGAGCGCCCCGGCATCCGCCAGATAGGAGAAGTTCACGATGCGCGGGATAACCTCGATGAACGTCTCCCAATCCTGGCCGACGCGCAAAGCAAAGCCGGAGGTGTGGGCCAGGTCGACAAAACCCAGCCGGATGCGAGGCGTGTAGTTGTTATCCGCGCCGCCGCCGTAGAAATCCATTTCCAAGCGACCGGTGGTTTTCCAGTTCTCGGTGTCCGGGCCGAACAGGGCCAGGCCGAGGCGGGTTTCGCGCGCGGTGAAGTGCGTCTTGCCGGAGCGTTCGCCATCCACGCGCGGCAGCACATAAAAGGCCAGGTCGCCAGGGACGGTGGATTGGCTGTCGTGGGCAATATCCGCGCGAATATAGCCATAGATTTGCAACCGCATGCCGGTGTCGGCCAGGGTCACCTCCACCGCGCTCGCCGAAACGGCGCAACCGAACACAAGGGCCAGAGCGATCCAACGAATCTTCATGGGGGGGAGTCCTCCTTGGTTGTTTCAATTTCGCGCCCATCTTCCGGTAAGAACAACCGTCCGGTCAACCCGCATTTGTCCAAAATCGCATTTTTTTTGAATCACGATTGGCGGGCCCCGCGCCTTCATGTTATCGTCTTATGCGAAATTCAAACCACCAACCAAGAGGAGAGTCCCATGTCCGACTTCAGCGCCACCATCCAAAACGCCGATTGGAAAACCGAAAAGCATGCCCCGGTCATCGACGCCCCCGATTCCGTCAAGGCCGACGAGTTCTTCTCGATTACGGCCGGCCTCGGCAAGGCCATCGCCCACCCCAATACCGTCCAGCACTACATTGCGTGGATCTCGCTGTATTTCCTGCCGAAAGACGCCAAGCTGCCCATCCAGCTCGCCCACGCCGAATTCAAGGCCCACGGCGATTCCGTCACCGACCAGCCCGGCCCCGCGCTGACCAATCCCAGCATGACCGCCAACGTCAAGCTCGCCAAATCCGGCACCCTCCAGGCCGTCGCCTACTGCAACATCCACGGCGTCTGGCAGTCCTTCAAGGCCATCCAGGTCGAGGCCTGACCCGTGCACCCGGTTTTCCACACCGTGGTCCGGCAGCCGCCGGATTCCATGGTGTGGAAGATTTCTGGGGATTTTTTCCATGGCGTGGACAAAACAGGCTGAAGTTTTCCACAGTGTGGAAAACTTTTTTCCACAGCGTGGAAAACTCCTTCGCCATTTCCTGCCGCTTCTGCTTTTCGCCATGACCGCCATCGCGCAATCCAATCCCTTCCAGGCCCCGCTCTACTGGAGCGTCTACGAGAACCAGATCCTGAAGGAGCAGGCCGGCCAGCACGACGTCCATGTCACCGAAGCCGAATGGCGCGCCAACATCGACTGGGTCGAGGCGGCGCTGAAACCCTTCGGCTATGACATGATCTGCATCGATGGCTGGGGCGACCTCTCGCAACTGAACGCGAACGGCTACCGCCTCTCCCATTCCCGCCACTGGGAGCACGGCTACGCCTGGTGGTCCGCCCATCTCCGCCAGCGCGGCATGCGCCTGGGCATGTACGGCAATCCGCTCTGGATCCACGTCGCGGACGACGACCTCGACACCCAGATCGTCGGCACCGACATTCCGGTTTCCACGCTGAAGAATCCCGCCGAAGGCACGCTGTTCTCCTGGGTGCAGGTGGACCGCCCCGGCGCGGAGCAATACATCAAGGGCTGGATCCATTTCTATGCCGACATGGGCGTGGATTACTTCCGCATCGATTTTCTTTCGTGGTACGAGGACGGCAAGGACCGCTGGGAAGGCCGCGTCGGCCCCGAGCGCCCGCGCGAGCATTATGAAACCGCGCTGCGCTGGATGCGCGAAGCCGCCGACGAACGCGGCATGTTCCTCAGCCTGGTGATGCCCCACCTCTACCACGATGCCGCCGCCGAACGGAAAACCGGCCACATGATCCGCATCAACGAGGACACCGGCGAAGGCGGCTGGACCAAGTGGAGCGAGTGGTTCCGCGGCCAGCGCCGCGAGGGCTGGTCGGCCTACGGCAACGCCGTCGACGGGCTCACCTGGTGGTCGCGCATCGCCGGCCGCGGCCGCGTCATCCTCGACCCCGACTTCATCCGCCTCAATACCTTTGCCACGGACGATGAGCGCCAAAGCGTCATTTCCCTGTGCCTGCTCGCCGGCGCCCCCGTCACCGTCGCCGACCAGCACCATACCATCGGCGACAACCTACGGTTCTATACCAACCCCGAGCTGCTCGAGTTCAACCGCGACGGCTTTGTCGGCCAGCCGCTCTCTCCGGAGCCCACGCAGGAAGAAAGCCAGATCTGGTTCGGGCAGCTCTCCGGCGGCGATTGGATCGTCGGCCTCTTCAACCGCGAGGATGAGCCCCGCACCCGCTATCTCAACTTCGCCTCGCTGGGCCTTGCGGAACCCGTCCAAGTCCGCGACCTCTGGGCGCATGAAGACCTCGGCCCCATGGACTCCTTCCGCGCCGACATCCCCCCCCGCGGCTGCCGCATCCTGCGCCTGAGCGTACCTCCGCCATCCCCGAGGTAGGGCGCTTTCGCCGAACGCGCCGCGGCTGCTCCGATCCAAGACCCCCACGGGCTTGTCCCGTGGGTGAATCAGGTCGGTGAAAGACGCAAAGCCCCCAACAACAGGCCTCATTCACCCACTCGTTTGTTACTTTTCAGGTAACAGGCTTGTCCAAGGGCAGGCCAGCGCACGCTGAATGCGAAAAACCGTTGTAATCAGAATGTTGATGTTGCCGGCTTCGATTTTTTGGATGGTTCGAAGATTCAAATCGGCGAGTTCCGCCAATCGCTCCTGAGTGATCATTCTTGCTGTCCGTTCGCGCCGGATGTTCGCACCCAGTTGGCACAAAACATATTTCTGATGACAGGTCAATGGCACGCCCTATTAGGGCGTATTTTTCGCTTGACTTGTACGGCCCATTAGGGCGTAATTAGCTCCGCATAATTCAGGAGGTGCGAATGCCGACTTTTGCGCAATTTTGGGCGTGGCTTTGCCGCAACAAAAGAACAGTCAACAACTTGGGCTGCCGAGGACATTCGTTCGATATCCAAGCTCTGGGCGACAAAGGAACCTGTACACCCAGAAGCACTGGAAGAAGCCATCCGTTCTCAAAGGCGGTGGCGTTGCGAGTATGGGATCGCTTTCACGGGGCCATGGCTGCCTCCCTCGTTTACAACAGCGACGTTCATCTGCGGGCTGGAACTTATGCAAAGCCCAACAAGCCCCCCAGCCTCAATAGTTGGCCTGCATGCCCAAGCATACGATGCGCGCCATGGATCGCGGCGGCCATCGCCGAATATCTCGGGATACATCCTTGCGGAACCACACCATCCAAATAATCTCGCCGGGCACAACCTCCGCGTGCCAGGCGGTCTAAAAAGTAATGCGGAGTTCAAGCAGGAGAGAACATGAAGACATATCGGAAACCGAAGGTTGTCGCCAAGAATCGGCCGACTGGCAGCTTTGCGGCGGGATGCCCGCCAAAAGACGTAGGTGGTGCTTACAATTGTAAAAAATGTGACCGGTCAGCATAAGAGACCGAACGGCCAGCCCCGCTTCGGCGGGGCTGGCCTAAGTTTCATGACGTTGATCCGTTTGTGTGCAGACACCTTTGTCCGGCGTTATGGCGATGTCGGTTATGTCACCAATCAGCTTTTCAAGAAGGATCTGCTCTTTGACGATATTGGCGCGGATTTTCTCTGCGCGTTGAGTCGGCAACCCCGAAGCCGCGATGAGATCGTGGCCGAGCTTTTATCGTTGTATAAAGACGCTTCGCTCACCGAATTGGGATCCGATTTCGATGAGTTCATCGGAAATCTGTCCGCAGACGGCTTCGTGGTGCGGGGAGAGTCCGCGGCTGAACTCGACCGACTAGAGCCGCGGTTCCGGTATGCCGATGTACAGCACATTATCGAGGAAAAGAACATCAACCGCCCTGCCTTGAAGGCTGATGCCTCGACTGAATTAAGCGACACACAGACGGTTTTATCTCGGCTTTCGCAAGACACCCCTCTGCTGTTTAATCTGCAGGTGGAGCTGACATCGGCCTGTAACGAGCGCTGCCGGCATTGCTACCTGCCGCCCAGCCGCCACCAGCGCCATGCCGATACCGCAATGGTTCGCCGAGTGATCAACCAATTTGCCGATGCGGGCGGATTGTCGTTCACTTTTGGCGGCGGCGAGTGCCTGCTGCATCCCGACTTTACCGAACTGCTGGCCCACGCCCGCAACCGCGATCTTTCGGTTTCGATCCTCAGCAACCTGACCCGGTTGGATGACCAACTGTTGGCGGCCATCAAGTCGGCCCGTGTTTCTCAATTGCAGGTCAGCGTCTATAGCCTCAAGGCCGACGAGCATGACCACATCACCCAAGTGCCCGGCTCGCTGGCCAAGACCTTGGCTGCCATTGAACGGCTGGTGGCGGCCGACGTGCCGTTGCAAATCAGTTGCCCGGTCATGCGCACCAATTACCGCAGCTATAAGGATGTGCTGGCATGGGCGCAGGATCGGGGGATGAAGGCGCAAACGGACTTCATCATGATGGCCCGTTCGGATTACACCCAAGACAATCTTTCCGAACGTTTGAATGACGCAGAAACGGTCGCCCTTCTACGGGACATGATGGAGGTGGACCGCGACTACCGCGAAGACGTCGAAAGCGAACGCGACCCTTTGGATACAGACGATGCGCCCGTCTGTGGCGTGGGGCGGGATACCCTGACACTCGGAGCGGACGGGCTCTATTTCCCTTGCGCCGGATGGCAGGGCTATCCGGTGGGCGATGCCAACACTCAGTCGCTGATGGAGGTGTGGGCGCGCTCGCCGGAACTGGAGCATGTGCGCAAAATCGTAAAAGGGGATTTCCCCGGCTGCCGCACATGCGCGGACCGAGACTATTGCGCCATGTGTCTCGTTCGCAATTTCAACGAGTCGGGCGGCGACATGATGAGCGTGGCCACCCGTTTCTGCGAAGTGGCTCACTTGAACCGGCGAATTGTCGAGGACTGGAAGCAATCGCGCAAGGCGCCTTCCGCATCACCGGTGTAGCTGCAATGCAACTCATTGATGCCCATGTCCATGTTGGCCGCTTCAAAGGACATTGGTTCGAACCGGCAGGCGTGGGTCGGTTTCTTCTTCGCCAAGGTGTCGAAGGCTGCGTCGCATCCGCCACGGTGGCCGCCGTGGGACGGCACGAAGACGCCGTCCGCGATTTAGATCAACTGTTATCCATTCCCGGCTTGGCCGTCTGGCCTCTGCTGTGGGTGACACCTGGTTTGCTGTCCCGTCACCCAGACTTGGCAAAGCCGCTGGCTCGATTGGCTTATCGCGGCCTGAAAATCCATCCTCGGGCCAACCGGTGGTCGAATGTTGATCTGGATCGCGCCTTTCGCATTGCCGGTGAGCGTGACATGGCCATTCTCGTTCATACGGACGATGATCCGGATAGCCAACCAAGCCGCCTCCGACCGATCATCATGCGACACCCCGGCGTCAGGGTGGTGTTGGCGCATGGGCGCCCCATCGAGCAGGCGATGGAGGTGTTGTTGGCTTGTTCCAATGCCTCGGTGGATACGGCATTCATGCCGACGCCACATGTAAAACGGCTCCTGCAGGCGGGACACGCATCGCGAATCCTGTTTGGAAGCGACACGCCTATAGACAGGTTGTTTTACACGGGTCCAGCGGCAAATAGATATCGGATGTTGGTGCGGTCAATTCAAAGGTGTTCAGGCCCTATGGCGGAAACCCATGTTCTCCGAAACAATGCCTTGTGTATCTACGGATCCCCAGAAAGGTAAATGAAAAATGCCATTACGCGCTCAATATGTCACTGAGGTGGGTATCGGCCCAAACACATATCCGAAGAATGCCGGCAAGCGGGTTGCGGAAATCTACCAGACAGCAAGATGCGGTCGAATTTCCCAGCCCCTTGCAATGCAGATTTGGAACATACTGGCCCCCGTTCGCCAGCAAGCGCTGAATGGTCGCCTTCCGGCCACACAGCCGACGTACGATCAGTTTGTCGTTCGTAAAGCACTTGCCATCCAAGCACTTCTTCAATCGGCGGGCCGCGGTGGATTCGGCATCGGGCAGAAAATCATCAACCTGTTCATGAAGGATTTATGGGGCCTCGGAACTATCCAGCCGCCAGTTGAGGCATTGCTACACGCACCACTTGACCGAATGGTCCTGACAAAGATTCGCAAACTTCCCGAAACCTGGAAGGCGTGGACACGAGTCGTGGCAGCAACACCGAACGCCACGGCCGTTAAAGACTACTTGGATATCCAGCACCACATCCGTGCTTATCACGCTGCGTGCCCTATTCCTTTCCCCTCCGTTATCCAAATGGATCAGTTCATATGGCACAGAATATGACAAGGAGATCGCGTCTGTAGAGCGAGTATTATGACAACAACAAAAGATCTCCGCCGTAATGGCCCAACGGTGGTGATCGAAGCAACCGAATGGGCTTAGGAGGAATCATGAAAATCAAAATCGCAGTTAAATTAATAGGCTTGATCATGCTTGTGGGCGGGGTTTTCTCTTGTGGTCACTATGCAAACCAAGTTGATAAACTTTCAGAGAACTCGGTTACTTCGATCGAAACGCTTGCTGATGGCGAAAGCTCAGAACAATTAGATTCAGAAACGGCAGAGTTAAAAAAACAATACGAAAATAATAAGGGGATGTCCGGGTTAATGGCCTTCATTGGGTTTGCTATCCTTCTTGGATGGGAGTCCTTCAAGGGACTTTTAAAGGGTCTTGGGAAAGCGTTCTGATTAGTATTTCACCCAAAAGTCCATTGCGAAACTCTCTCTGAATGATCCTGGTGCCTGTTTAAGTCTAATAGGGAGTCGTCCATATGACAAACATAAGAGATCGCAAATGCATGTATTGTGGCCTGCCCGCTATTGGGCAAGGCTGTCTGTATGGACCAAATCGTATACATGTTCATCCTGAAATGGATGGATGTATCTATTGTGGGCTCCCCCACTATGGAAAAGGGTGCCGGTTTGGTCCGGGTGGACTTCACGTGCAACCTCACACGGATCGTTGCATGTATTGCGGAATGCGTGTAATAGGGGGAGGGTGTCGGTTTTCACCGAATGGAATTCATCATAGATATCCAGGTGCTTGACATAAGTGCCGGGCGTTTTGGCGCAACTCACACCGCTTCAGTTAAATGTGGCTGAAGATCCGTACGATCCGTAGCCTGTAATTTGGTTATCAACCTTGGATTCCCGCGCCCAGCGGGCGCAGCTACAGTCTTGAACAGCCGCATGCACACCCGAATCTATGTGTTCTATGTGATCTTTGTGGCCAATGATCTGCTCCGGTCCGGCCTTCTTCACCCGCGAGGCAAGCTCGCGGGGGTCGGGAGCCCCCGCGGATCATATTTTCGTTAAGTCATTGAATCGATAATAACAATTCGCGTTATTTTCGATTTAATGGCTAACGGCCCTTCGGCTGAGCCGGTAGACCTCCGCCCTCAAAAAAGGTAGGGCGCTTTCGCCAAACGCGCCGCGGCTGTTCCGATCCCGATCCCGGCGGTCTGGGCTCCGCCTCCGCCAAGGCTACTGCGGACAAGCAGACTGCCCTACCCACCGTTCCTTGTCCGCTGTCCGCAGGACGTGGATGCAGAGGATTTCTTGCGGAGATTGGCGGGGCTGTTGCGCGGAAATAACCGGTAGATTTTCCGATGGGGACGCTTCGCGGACGATCCGAGCAGTCCCGACACCCTTGCGTGGTCGGGACGCGAGTGGTCGGCCTCGGAGCGTCCACGCGGAAAAGATGCCGGTTGGTTTCCACGCCGCCAATCTCCGCAAGAAATCCTCTTTTCGCCTCATTTCCACCTTCCCGCCGCCCCACTCATCTGCTACCCCTTTCCCCCAAATGAAAGCCATGCCCATCCTCCTATCCCTGCTGCTGCTTTCTCCCGCCGCCCGCGCCGAGGTCCCCATGCCCGAACTCCTGAGCCACACTTTCACCAATGGCACCTTGTCCCTCGAACTCTCTGACGGCACCTTGGCGCTGACGCTCTACTCGGACCACGCGCTGGAAGCCGTCTTCACGCCGAAAACCGGTGCCTCGCCGCTGCCGTCCTTCGCCATCGGTGCCGCGCCCCGTCCCGTAGCCGCCCGCCTGGAGGAAACGGCCGACCGCCTCCTCCTCCGCACCGCCGGGCTTGAAATCGACGTTGAAAAATCCCCGTTCCGCGTGGCCTACCGCTTCCGGGGCCGGGACCTGATCGCCGAGGAGGGCCGGGGGCATAACGGCTTCCGCTTCCGGATCGCCGACGGCGAGAAATTCTTCGGGGGCGGATCGCGCGCGCTGGGCCGGATGGACCGGCGCGGCGAGCGGCTCGATCTCTACAACAGCGCCAGCTACGCCTACGAGGAAACCGCCCGGCTCATGTACTACTCCATGCCGGCGGTCGTCTCCTCGAAGAAATACATGCTGGTGTTCGACAACTCCGCGCGCGGATGGCTCGACATCGACTCGGCGGGCGACGGCGTTCTGTCGTTCGAGGCGGTCGGCGGCCGCCTGGCCTGCCTGCTCATCGCGGACGACACCTGGCCCGGCCTGTGCGGACGGATCGCGGACCTGACCGGCCACCAGCCCCTGCTGCCGCGCTGGGCGCTGGGCCACATCTCCTCGCGCATGGGCTACCATACCCAGGCCGAGGTGGAAGAGGTTGTCGCCGGATTCCTGCGCGACGACATTCCGCTGGATGCCGTCGTGCTGGACCTGTTCTGGTTCGGCGCCAGCATCTACGGCAACATGGGCAATCTGGACTGGGATCGCGAGACGTTCCCCGAACCGGTCGCCATGATGGACACCCTCCGCCGCCAAGGCGTCCAGACCATCCTGATCACCGAACCGCTCGTGCTCACCGAATCGAAAAACTGGGACAGCGCCGTCGCGCATGGCGTCCTGGCCACGGATGCCGACGGGAATCCCGAGACCTTCGCCGCCTTTTTCGGCGAGGCCGCGTTGATCGATGTTTTCAAGCCGGAAGCCCGCGAGTGGTTCTGGAGTTTCTACAAGAAGCACACGGAAACCGGCGTGGCCGGCTGGTGGGGCGATCTCGGCGAGCCCGAGACGCATCCCGCCGAAATCCGCCACGCCATCGGCCGGGGCGACGATCTGCACAATGCCTACGGCCATGAATGGGCAGGGCTGGTGCACGAGGGGTTCCGGAGAGATTTTCCCGACCGGCGCCTGTTCAACCTCATGCGCGCGGGTTTCGTCGGCACCCAGCGCCACGGCATCCTGCCGTGGAGCGGCGACGTCAACCGCACGTGGGGCGGGCTGCGGCCACAGGTGGAACTCACCCTGCAAATGGGCCTCCAAGGCGTCGCCTGGATGCACTCCGACCTCGGCGGATTCGCCGGGGACAACCGCGACCCCGAACTCTATATCCGCTGGATGCAATACGGCGTCTTCCAGCCCCTCTACCGGCCGCACGGACACGAAAACGTCCCGCCCGAGCCCATCTTCTGGGACGACGACACCAAGCAAATCGTCCGCGAAGCCATCCGCCTTCGCTACCAGCTCCTGCCGTACCACTACACGTTGATGTACGAAAACGCCTCCGCCGGCCTGCCGCTCATGCGCCCGCTGTTCTTCCTCGACGACCGCCCCGAAATGCAAGACCGCCTCGACGCCTACCTCTGGGGCGACGCCTTCCTCGTCGCGCCCATCACCGATCCGGGCGCCACCGAACGCGAAGTGCCCCTCCCCCAAAACGCCAACTGGTTCGATTTCCGGACCGGCGCGCATCATGTCGGCGGCCAAACGATCACCGTGCCGCTCGCGCTGGACCACATCCCCGTGTTCGTCAGGGCCGGCGCGTTCATCCCCATGATCGAGCCCGTTTCCAACACCGGCCGCTACGACCCCGCCCACTTGCAGATCCACTTCTACGCCGACGAGTCCGTGGCCGAATCCACCGGGCAATTCTACGACGACGACGGCATCTTGCCCGATGCCGTGGCCAACCGGAACTACGAACTCCTGCGCTTCCGCTCCGAGCGCACCGCCGGCCAGCTCGTGCTGCACATCGACGGCGAACGGCACGACTATCCCGGCCGCCCCGACACCCGCAATCTCCAGTTCGTCGTCCATGGCCTCCGCCAGCCGCCGGCTTCCGTCCGCGTGGCGGAGCGGGAAACGGACGAGAGCGCCTGGGATGACGCCACCGGCCGCCTCACCGTGCCCGTTCGCTGGGAAGGCCACCCCCTCGCCATCACCATCGCCACCGCCCCCCCCCAACAGCCTTCCCATTCCCAAAGGTAGGGCGCTTTCGCCGAAAGCGCCGCGGCTGTTCCCATTCCAAACAGCCCGGCGGTCTCGGCTCCGCCTCCGCCAAGGCTACTGCGGACAAGCAGACCGCCCTACCTTCAAATCCATCGATCGTTTTGCCCCCTATGGGATTGCCCCTTCCTGTCCGCTGTCCGCAGGACGTGGATGCAGAGGATTTCTTTTGGATTTGGGCGGGGCTGCTTCGCAAAAATATGGTGCGAATTTTCAGATGATGGCGCGTTGCGGACGACCCGAGCGCGACTCGTGTCGGCGAGTGGTCGGCCTCGACGCGCCAGCACTGAAAAGGCGCGCCTTGGTTTTCGCGCCGCCCAAATCCGAAAGAAATCCTCTCTCCCCAACCCCGCCCACCGCCACCCGCATTCCCCGCTTCCCCGCCGCCCGGATTTCTGCTACCCCTTGCACCCACCATGAAACCGCCCCCCATCCGCATTCTCGACGACGCCTTTCTCGACCAGCTCGCCGCCGAAGCGGCGGCCTCCCCGCGCCGCCGTAAGAACTTCAATCTGCATGCCAACGACGACTCCGCCTGCCATCGGTTTTTCAATGCCATGTGCGCCGATACCTACGTCCAGCCCCACCGCCACGCCGATTCCACCAAGGATGAAACCCTCGTCCTGCTGCGCGGAAAGCTGGGCACCGTCATTTTCGACGAGGCCGGCCAAGTCGTTTCCGCCCATGTCCTGCTGCCCGGCATGATCGCCGACGTGCCCTTCAACACTTTTCATACCTGGATCGCGCTGGAGGACGGCACGGTTTTCTTCGAGGCCAAGGCCGGGCCCTACATCCCGCTCGCTCCCGAAGAAAAAGCCGCCTTCGCCCCGCCCGAGGGCGACCCGCGCGCCCCCGAGTATCTCGCCTGGCTCAAGTCACTTTGTTCCCCCGCCTGATCATCCCCGTCAACCCTGAGGCCCGTCCATGCTGATTCCCGATCCCCCCGCCACGCCCGACTGGGCCAAGGACTCCATCTGGTACCAGATATTCCCGGAGCGCTTCCGCAACGGCGCGCCGCAGTCCGATCCGCGCCCCGAAGACATCGGCGCCGAGCGCATTCCCGGCTGGCGCGTCTCGCCATGGGGCATGGAGTGGTACGGGCGCGACGACTGGGAACGGCCCCGGCGCGATCCTTTCTGGTCCACCGTGTTCCACCGGCGCTTCGGCGGCGACCTCGTCGGCGTGCGCGACCAACTGCCCTACCTCGAGAAGCTCGGCATCAACGCCATCTATCTCAATCCCGTCTTCATGGCGCCGTCGCTGCACAAATATGACGCCACCTGCTACCATCACATCGATCCCACCCTCGGGCCGGACCGCGACGGCGACATGGCCGCGCTGGCCGCCGCCAACGAAACCGAAGACCCCGCCACGTGGATCTGGACCGCCGCCGACCACTTCTTTTTCGAGCTCGTCGCCGACATCCATTCCCGCGGCATGCGCGTCATCCTCGACGGCGTCCTCAACCATTCCGGCACCCGCTGCTTTGCGTTCCAGGACCTGAAAACGCACGGAAAGGCCTCCCGGTACGCCGACTGGTACCGCATCGAGAAATGGCACGCCGACGGAACCTTCACCCATGCCGGCTGGATGGGGCACGCCGGGCTCCCGGAATTCGGCCGCACCGGCGACACGCTCAACCCCGGCATCAAGAAGTATCTCTTCGACATCACCCGCCGCTGGATGGATCCTTCCGGCGAAGGCCGCCCCGAAGAAGGCATCGACGGCTGGCGGCTCGACGTCGCCTTCTGCGTGCCCCACGGCTTCTGGCGCGAGTGGCATGCGCATGTCCGCGCGATCAATCCCGCGGCCTACACCACCGGCGAAATCGTCGGCCCGGCGCAGGAATGGATCCAGCCGGACGAATTCTCCGCCGTCATGAACTACGAATGGCTGTTCCCCACCCTGTCCTTCTTCACGACGCATCCGCGCGCCATCGGCGCGGAGGAGTTCCGCCGGCGCATCGACACCCTGCACGCCCGGCACTCGCCCGGCACCGCCTTCCTGATGCAGAACCTGCTCGACTCGCACGATACGGGCCGCATCCTCACCCTGCTCGAAAGCGGCTGCCCGCCCATCGAATCCTGGGACTTCTACTTTCACTGGGGGCGCGTGGCCGGCACTTCGGAACTCAAAACCCACCGCCCCGGCCCCGACGCCAAGCAGTCCCTGAAACTCGCCGCCATCTGGCAGTTCACCGGCCCCGGCGCCCCCATGCTGTACTACGGCACCGAAGTTGGACTATGGGGGGCCAACGACCCCTGCGACCGCCAGCCCATGCTGTGGAGCGATATTCCCGCCGACGACGAAACCCAGGGCTTCCGCGGCCCGCTGCCCGCTCCGAACTCCCGCGCGCCGGACATGGACCTCTTCGCGTTCTACCATAAGCTGATCGCCCTGCGAAAATCCGAACCCGCCCTCTCCCGCGGCTCCTTCAGCTGGCTCGACGCCCCCGGAGACGACACCCTCGCCTTCGAACGCATCCTCGACGGCACCACCATCCGCTGCATCCTCAATAAGGGCAGCGAAGCCGTGGACATCGATCTGCCCACCCCCGGCCGCGATCTCTGGTCCGGCGAATCCGTCCCGGCCGGCTCCTTCTCCCTCCCTCCCCGTTTTTTCCGCCTTCTCAAGATCTAGAGCGGATGTCGATTTCTGTAGCCGGCCCCGATGGGGCCGGACATCATCAAAGCAGCCCCGCGCCCAACGGGCGCGGCTACAAGTAAACCAATAATGCCATAAGGAACGCAACGTGTGCCGGAAATGCCAGGAAGGCAACCGGCCGTACATGATGATTGATTGGATTGCCCCCCATTTGACAGCGGGAGGACCGGGGGAGTACGGTTGGCCGTCAGAAACGATTCAACCCGAATAAGGAATGAGCATGAACAGGAAGCGGATGATAGCCGGTGCGATGATGGCGATGATGGCGTGGGCGGCCAGCGGGTGGGCGGCGCCGGCCACCGAAGGCGCGGCGCTGGGTGAATGGACGATGGACGTTGATGCGGCCAAGGCCCTGGCGGCCGAAACCGGAAAGCCGATGCTATTCAATTTCACGGGCAGCGATTGGTGCGGCTGGTGCATCCGCATGGACAACCAGGTGTTTTCCAAAGAGGACTGGCAGGCCTATGCCAAGGACAACCTGGTCCTGGTGTGGATAGATTTTCCCCGCGATAAAAGCCTGGTGCCGGAAGCCTATGCCGACCGCAACCAGAAGCTCTCCGAAGAATTCGGCGTGCAGGGTTTTCCGACCTACTTTCTGCTGGATTCGGATGGCGACACCCGGCTGGGCCAGGCCGGCGCCTCGCGCGAGGCCACCCCGGAATGGTTCATCGGCGTGCTGGAGAGCCTGATCCTCACCTCCGAAAAATCCGTCGCCGCCCTGCGCGAGAAGATGAGCGAAGACGAGCGGGCGCAGTTGGATGCGGCCCAGGCGGCCGTGGCGACCGCGCGGCAAACGCTCGAAGACTGGATCCTCACCGAACCGGAGCGGAGCGATGAAAACATCGCGGCCTTCCAAAGCATGAACGACAACATTCGCGAGGCGGAAGCCGCCGTCCTGTCGCTGCTCAAGGCGGCCCAGTAAATCCCTCCGGCCCGGAGGCGGTCGGATTATCGGCCCGTGGCGCGGGCGAGGCGCCCTTCCCGCAAGATCCAGTGGTGGGTGCCGGCCGCCATCCATTCGGGATTGTGCGTCACCAGCAGAATCGACATGCCGGCGCGGTTGAGTTCACCGAACAAGTCCATGACGAGCCGGGCCGAGGCAGGGTCGAGATTTCCCGTGGGCTCGTCGGCCAGCAGCAGCCGTGGCGGCAAGGCCAGGGCGCGGGCGATGGCCACGCGCTGCATTTCACCCGCGGAAAGCAGCCGGGCGGACTGCCCCGCCTTGTCCGCCAGGCCGACGCGATCGAGCGCAGCCTCGGAGAAGCGCCGGGCTTCGCGGGCCGAATGATCCAGATAGCGAAACCGGAACTGGACGTTGTCGATGGTGCTGCGGTGCGGCAGCAGGCAGAATTTCTGGAAGACCATCCCGACGCCGTGCTTGCGGATTTCGGCGCGACGGTTTTCGGACAGGTGCGACACCTCCAAGCCGTCAAACCACACCTCTCCGGCATCGGCGTTTTGCAGCAGCCCGGCCAGCATGAGCAGGGTGGTTTTTCCGGATCCGGAGGGTCCGGTAATCACGCCAAAGCCGCCCGCGCCGATCGTGAGGGAGACGCCATGCAGAATTTCGACGGCGCCGTTCGGGGCCGTGAAGCGCTTGGTGACATTCGCCAGCCGGAGGCGCTCTGGAGTGGGTTCGCCCATGTCAGATGGGTTCGCTGCGGATCAGCCCGCGGCTGGATTGGGCATGGCACAGCGCGAGGGCGAAGGCATCGGCGGCATCGGGCGGCGGGGGGTCGGCGAGGCCGAGCACCGAGGTGACCATCCGCGCCACCTGTTCCTTGGGCGCCGCGCCCCATCCGGTGACATTCTGCTTGGCGCGGCGCGGGGAATACTCGAACACCGGCACGCCGGCGGCGGCGCAACTGGCGATTACCACGCCGCGCACCTCGCCCAGCACCATGGCCACCTTGGCATTCTTGAAAAAGAATCCGCCCTCGACCGCGGCCGCGTCGGGGGCATGCGCGGCCAGCACCGAATCCATCCGTTCGCGGATGCGCCGCAGGCATTCGGAATGCGGCGCGGCCGCGGGGATTTTGACGACCTCCCAATGGAGCGCGGCGGAGCGCGAGCCCTCCTGATCGATCACCGCCAGGCCGGTTCCCCGCAGCGAGGCATCGATGCCCAGGACTTTCATGCCGCCCCCCGGCTCCCGTTGGGTGTTGAATAGTGAAACGCCCCGCCCCAACGTGCCCGCGCGGGTTTTCCACGGCGTGGAAAAATCCGGGCTGAATGTTCCACGCTGTGGAAAAAAATTTTCCATGCTGTGGAAAAAATCCGCCTGTTTTTTCCATGGTGTGGAAAAACCCTCTCCGTTTTTTCCACGCTGTGGAAAAAGGTTTTCCACGCCGTGGAAAACCCGATCGGCCGGCGGGGGAGATGGGCGGGGGCCGGGGGCATGGCGCGAGGGGCGCGCTTACGCCTCGATCGCGTCGTCGGCGATGTCGGCGTTGGAATAGACGTTCTGAACGTCGTCGAGATCCTCGAGAGCTTCGATGAGTTTCATGAGGCTGGACGCCTGGGACTTGTCGGTGACCGGCGCGAGGGCGGCGGGGATGAGGTTGACGCCGGAATCCTCGGAGACCTTGTAGCCGGCGGCGGTGACTTTTTCAGAGACTTCGTTGTAGACGCCGGGCTCGGTGAGGATTTCGAACTGATCGCCGTTGTTCTGCATGTCGTCGGCGCCGGCTTCGAGGACCAGTTCCATCAGCTTGTCCTCGTCGACGCCCTCGGCATCCACGAGGATCTGGCCGCGGCGCTGGAAGTTGCGCATGACCTGGTTGGTGCCGGCCAGCGTCGCGTTGTGCCGGTTCAGCAGGTGGCGCACCTCGGCCACCGACCGGTTGCGGTTGTCGGAGAGGCACTGAATGATGAGGCCGACGCCGCCGGGGGCGTAGCTTTCGAACAGGATTTCCTCCAGGGCGTCGCCCTGCAACTCACCGGTGCCCTTCTTGATGGCGCGCTCGATGTTGTCGGCCGGCATGTTGACGGCCTTGCACTTGGAGAGGATGGTGCGCAGCGTGATATTGGCGGAGGGGTCGCCCCCGTTCTGGCGCGCGGAAACCGTCAATTCCTTGGCCAGCTTGCTGAAGACCTTGCCGCGCTTGGCATCGGCGGCGCCCTTCTTATGCTTGATGGTCGACCACTTGCTATGTCCGCTCATACCCTGCCCTGTCTTTCTCGCGGGTGGGACGCCGCAACGCCCGGCCCGGATTTATTCCTCTTCTTCGGCCTGCTTGTTCTTGGCGGCTTCCGCGATGATCTTCTGGGCCACGTTCGAGGGCACGACATCATAGCGGTTGAATTCCATTCCAAAGGAACCGCGGCCGCCCGTCATGGAACGCAGTTCCGAGGAGTACTTGAACATTTCGGCCTGGGGCACTTCGGCCACGATGACCTGCATGCCGTCGTCGGACTCCATGCCGAGGATGCGCCCGCGCTTGTGGTTCAAGTCGCCGGTGCAGTCGCCCATGAACTCGCCCGGAATCGTCACGCGCACGTTCATGATGGGCTCGAGCAGGACCGGCTTGGCCTTGCTCATGCCATCCTTGAAGGCGGTGCGCGACGCGATCTTGAAGGCGATTTCGGAGCTGTCGACATCGTGGGAGCTGCCGTCGTAAACGGTGACCATGGTATTGACCACGGGATACCCGGCGACGGCGCCGTTCTGCATGCCTTCGACGAGGCCCTTTTCGATTGCGGGCAGGAAATTGCGCGGGATGCTGGTACCGACGATGCCATCGACGAACCAGTGTTCCACGCCGGGCTGGATCGGCTCGATGCGCAAATAGACCTCGCCATACTGTCCGCGTCCGCCGGATTGCTTCTTGTGCTTGTAGTGGCCTTCGCCCTTGGCGGTGACGGTCTCCTTGTAGGCCACCTTGGGGGTCGTCAGGGTCACCTCGACCTTGCTGCGGGCCTTCATGCGCTCCATGGCGGTGTCGATCTGCACATCGCCAATACCGGAGATGATCAGCTCGTGGGTTTCGTCGTTGCGCTGGACGTGCAGGGTCGGGTCGTCATCGGCCACCCGGTGCAGGCCCTGGCCCAGTTTGTCTTCGTCGCCCTGCGACTTGGGATGGACGGCAAAAGACACCACGGGGTTGGGGAACACGATGGGCGGCATCTGGACCGCCTGGCCGGTTGCGCAGAGCGTGTCGTTCAGGGTGGTGGCCTTCAGCTTGGCCAGGGCGACCACGTCGCCGGCCTGGGCTTCGGGCGCGGTATCCTGCTTCTTGCCATTGAGCAGGTAGACGGTGCCGATGCGCTCCTTCTGCTCCTTGGTGGCGTTAACCAGTTCGCTGTTTTCCTTCAGCGTGCCGCCCCACACCCGAGCCAGGGTCAATTGCCCGACAAACGGGTCGTTGATCGACCGCCAGACCTGCGCGACCAACGGGGCGCCTTCGGAGGGATCCACGGCGTTGCCGGCGGCATCCTTCACCGGGCGGTCGGCCGGGCCGGGCATCAACCGCGCCACGCCGGCCATAAACTCTTCCAGTCCGACGGACTGGCGCGCCATCACGGCGAAGATCGGGATGAACTTGGCCTGCGCCACCGACGAGCGGAGTCCGCTGGAGAGTTCATCGGCCGACAGCGCCTCGCCATTGAGCACTTTTTCGATCAGCTCGTCGCTGGACTCCGCCGCGGCGTCGGTCAGGCGGCCGCGGATTTCCTCGGCGCGCGGGTCCGAGGCGGAGAGCGCATCCACGACGCCCTGTTGGTCGCCGGCCGGATAGGTCACGACCTCGCAGCGGGGGCCCCAGAGCTCCTGAAGCGCCGCGACCGTTCCATCGAAATTGGCGTTTTCCTTGTCCAGCCCGGTGATGACGAACGCGCGCGGCAGGCCGAGCGCTTCGCAGCGTTTCCAGGCGCGAACGGTGCCGACCTGCACGCCGGCGGTGGCATCCACCAGGATCAGGGCGGCATCGGCCACGCTGGTGGCGGCGACGACCTGGCCGTAGAAATCGGCATAGCCGGGGGTGTCGAGCATGACCAGCCGCAGCGGGGTACCGCCCTTGGGACGCCAGACGGCGTCGAACGGCTTCGCCCACATGGTGATCTTGCGGTTCTTCTCCTCGTCGGTCCAATCCGCCGCGCTGGTGGCCTCCCCGGGATTCCCCAGCCGATCCGTCACGCCCAGCTTGAAGAGCAACGCATCCACCAGCGACGTCTTGCCGCTGCCCGTATGACCCACCAAAACCACATTGCGCACGTTTGCGACCGGGATATCCTTCATGATGCCTTTGCCTTTCCTTGCCTGGGTTCGCCCCGAAAACGGGGTGGATAACGGGATTTGAACCCGCAACAGCCAGAACCACAATCTGGTGCTCTACCGAGTTGAGCTATATCCACCATCTGAATGGTCCGCGAGTTCTACCCCAACCCCACTTAAAATGCAAAGCGAAAAGCCCGGCGGGGCGGCGTCCCCGAATCCTTAGCGAAGGGCGAAACTACCCGCATCGACTCCCGCCCTGAAGGCAGACGTCCCTTCGCGGTGCCGTCGAGTCGGCGCAGAAGTACGAGAACCCCTCGTTTGGATGGCCGGTCAAGTCGCGGATGCGTGCGGCCGCCCCCGGAATCGCCCCATGGGTGCACACCGGGGCCGGGGCCGCATCCGAATCGGCCCGGGCGGGGCTCCCGGTGGAGGCGGCCGGTGGCCGCTCATTCGAGCGGTGGCCGCGGCCAA